>Ga0209125_1002818_pt1 | contig 12765 bp, 10 predicted proteins | sample BarGraIncub1131A_FD_184503 | JGI IMG/M metagenome (GOLD analysis project Ga0209125, IMG submission 184503) | Arctic peat soil microbial communities from Barrow, Alaska - Barrow Graham LP Incubations 11-31A (SPAdes) (version 2) | ecosystem: Environmental > Terrestrial > Soil > Wetlands > Peat... | reverse complement strand
TTATTAATAGCTTCTCCTTTGTTTCTTTTTCGTTGTTCAAAAAATCACCTCCATGGCAGCAGATAGATAACACCGTTATGTTATCATGATTTTGGGTAAAAGTCAAGATGAATTACTATTCTTTTCTTAAAACTTACCCTTTAAACAAAAAAGTTCCGAGATTTTATTGAGTGCCGCTTGCACCTGAACTTTCAGATTATTCAGTACGGTATCCTCATGCATATCCTTCAATTGTTGCTTTACATTCGTCAATTCTTCTGACATTGAATCCAACTTTTTTTCCAGACTATCTATATACGCACATAGTTCAAATGTATGATTTGGATTTCAAGAAATTGTTCCAGATACTGCTCAAATACATCTGTATTTACTAGTGCCGAAGCTCCTACTTTATATATTGCTCCTGCTTCCTTTGCCAATGCCATAAAACGAGTTTTTCCCAAACTGCAAATAATGGACCCTTCTGTCGCATTCACATATTTCTTCATTACATCCTTTGTCTGTGAATGACTTTTGTACGAATATTCCAGCCTGCCTCCTTCTTACGTTTCGCTTTCTTTCCATAATGAATTTTCATCGGGACTGGATTTTCTCTAAACTGGTCCATATAGTCATCAAATATATCCAGGCTAATCAGAACAGTTCCGCCAGTACCTTCATTAATCTTATATACTGCTCCTGCTAATTTTGCTATTTCTTGGAATTTTGTAATACCCATTGAGTAAATCTCACATCCCTCTTTATATCTTAAAAACTTTTTCTTTTTAGCTTCCGCCTCTTTGTAAGTTGGTCGTAAATGTTAATCTGTAGCTTTTTGCTACTTATTTTTATGTTTTTGAATTGGTCGTCGAAGTTAATCATTTATTTTTGTGTTTCAATGATTTTCTTAAATTTTGAATCAACCTTTCCTAAATCTTCTTTTAGTAACACATAATCCTCTGGCATTTTATTCTTTTCAAATAGATTAAATTCTCCGAATAAACTCCAAATCCTTCTTAAGCACTTCGCCTACGGACAAATCAAGCCAATTTTTTCGCGATCTTTCTACCTGCCTTTTATATATACTGCTGGTAAATATTCGCTCCGCTCTCTTTCTTATTTCTTCTATATCCGATACACCCAGTGTTGTATCACCAAATATATATCTATGTAAGCACTGTCGCAGCTGTTCCATATCTACCGTATCTGATAAATAGCATATATCAAATACATCCTTATATCTGGTTGAACGAGTTCCAAATCTTAGCATGGATTTTAATTTTTCGGTAATTATCTGTGCTTTTGAATTAATCAGAACACTAGCTGAATCCTCATCGAAGCAAATATCAAAACAATATTCTTCCTGCTCAATATCTAAATCCTTATGTACTCCAATATCCATCTTTTCAACCTTATTTCGATAACTTGAAATAATTTCTTTATAATAATCGAACGGCAATTCACCCTTAAATCTCATGAGTTCTATTAACATTCGCTCTATGCTATAAATGTTAATCATTATATTATTACGTTGTATTTGAATTTTCCCCATATCAAAGATCTCTTCTTTTAAAAATGACTGTTTTACCCTTGCATCCTTAATTCTACTATCGTTCCTTACTGTTGCCAAATTGTAATAATCCGGTATCACATCTGTTAAGGAATGATAATAAAACGCACTCTCGCCAGTAAACACAGCGCGCGGATATTTAACACTTATGGATACATCTGCATACACCATATCTCCAGGGTTCAAATAACAAGAAGACGTTTCAATGAGAACACTATGTGCTACATCTTCATAATATTTGTTGCAAAGGTTATATGAATGGATCCATATGGATTTGAGTCATCTGCTTCTTGGTAATACCCTTCATCATCAACATCTCCAGCTTCGATTTTATTTTGGTAATTGACGTAACTCTCCTCGTTGTAAACACCGGATTTCCCATCATTTTGCTTTCAATGAAACAATCTACGCTGGCACACCTAGTTAGGTATTGTCATCAGTAGTATTCCTGATAGTAAATAGAGTCTTTTCATAATTTTTTCCTTCTTCTTCATGTATGAGATGTTACTATACAGTTTTTTTCTCTAATTTAAATAATACTTTTAATATATCATTTATATTTATTTCCCCAGATCGTTGTGCAATTATATTTGCAATTTTCGCAACTGTCTTTCCCATGCTTCCCTCAACTATCTTTTCAATCCAATCAAGATTTTCTGAATCTTTATCTCCTAGATATACCTTTTCCATAATTATTGCCGTTGCTTCACCTATTCCAAGAACAATCGCCCCTGCAACAACTGCATTTAGTACATCGGCTGCAATATTAGCCACTCCAGGGATTAGCTTTAATTGATTAATTGCCATTTTTGCTACCATACTTACGGTACCTGCTTCTATAATACGTTTAACGATTTTCTTTATCGAATCTTCATTCTGATCCAACTTATATATTCTAGCAATGCCAGTAATTAATGTTGTTTCCAATGATGTAAGTATTACTGCATCAGGGAAATCAATTGGTACTGCTCCAACCACAGCAGCAGAAGTTGTAGCTACTATTGTTATGGCTTGTACCTTCATTCTCTTGCATTTTAAATCATATCTCTTTACCGCATCATCAGATATTTTAACTGCCTCATCAATATTAGCTACCGTTATTTCAATTAATTCTTCAATTCCTCTAGATATGATACTTTCCCCCCTTGGTGGGGCTGCAAGCACGGGAATAATTGCCGTTGGCATACCTGTTTTCTTAGCAAATTTATTAAATGTTTCCTTCACCATTTCAGTATTGTCATCATCCTCTGCTATAAAAAATGATTTTGTCAATATCACAATGATAGGCACATCTTGCCACTCTTTCTTTACTTCTTCCATTGTCTTAATTGTTTGTTTAGTAAAACGCTTTGAAGTTGCATCAACACAAAACCAAAGCATATGTATTAGTGGTTTATCATCTTTCAGGCCATCTTTTATCCATGTTTTCATATTTTTAACAGACTTCCTGGTATTCCACATGCTATACTCAAAACCTCGACTATCTATTAATCTAAAATTCAACTCATCAGATTCATATACATCCATTTTTTCTGTTACATGTTTTCCAATACCAACCTTTGCAACTTCTTTTCCAATTACAGTATTAATTAGTGTAGACTTTCCTGCTCCTGATGTTCCTAGCACTAATATATTTGCCTTATTCTCCATACTAACTCCCTTCAATTGATAGTACTCTTCATTTATCCTAAATTTGTTTCTGTCTAAATATAAAATATCAGCCAAGATATCCATTTAAAAACCAGCCTATTCCTTTACATTCTTTGCGTCCTCTATATAATTTTCAGACTTTACCCCTTTATCTAAAGGTTTTTGTAAAAATAGCCCACGGTCTTTCGAATCTTGTTGCTCCTTTAATCCTCGACTCTGCACATAACACTTGTAAACCCCTTCAGTTCCTGTCACAATGAATAGAATATGAACAGTAAGAATAAGATGCGTTTATATTTTGTACATCGTGACAGGTACCATCTAATCCTTATCCAAGGTCATGTTACAATCTCCAACCTGTCCTTCGAATATGGGCTCAGATTAATAAATAACTTGTTAAGCTCAGAACTGTCATCAAATTCACTAAACAGATATTTCAGTAGTTCTTCTTGCCTTGCTTGTCCCATAGTCAGACGATAAAGGGATAATATCTTAATCAATCTCTCATAATTAATGCCATCCTTACTCATTGGATACATCGGAACTATTCTCTCAATCTTGATATCCTGATTTTTTCCCATACACCAGTAAGGAACCAAATCCGAATGGTTCAACTGTTTTTCTCCTTCAGCTGCCGCAATAAACATCTCATCCCATATATTCTCAACAAATTGAATATCACCATACTTCTCGCCAATATTTTGCCTGATAGCTAGGCATTTAAAACGGTTAATTCTACCTTCCCGCTGTTCAAGGTCGATTGGATTACTTGGCAGATTCCAATGCATAATCTTTCTGCAATAATAGTGAAAGTCCAGCCCCTCTTGCCCTATTGATGTTGTCGCTAATATAAATGGTCGAAGAGGTGAATTAAAAGCATTGCGAATACTTTCTTTTCGGTTAACCTTCTTGGCGTCATCACCTTCACCCTTTGTAAAAGCGACAGCATAATGAGAGCGCATTTTCATATTCTTTATTTTGTTACCAACCATCCTGTTTTTAAAATTCGGATAGGTATCCACCGTATATGTTGCACTATTAATTTTTAATGATTCTATCATAATTTTATATATCAATTCGCTTTTATCATCTTCCTCTGAAAATCCAACACTATCCGATAACAAGTGCAGATATTCATCAAACATTGATTGAAAGTTCCCATCTTTGCAGTACTTAATAACGTTCTGCCAATGGGAATTATCATCCTTACTTAGTCCATATGCAAGATCTACGATTGCTGTCGCTTCTGTTGTATTGAATCGATTAACAAGTACTTTGGCTAAGTTTGTAGCTTTTGCTACATCACATCCGTTCGAACGGTAAATGCAGACTGCCGGCGAACCAAGAGCCATATTCACCAATGTTGAAATTAGATCCTCAGGCATTTTACCAAGTTTCAGATTTGAACCTGCCGATATGTATTCCTCCAGTTTTTCAAGATGCTTTCGATATCCTTTATTTCCAGTATCACTTGTAATATCATCGTCATCTTTCATATCCATCACTGCTTGCAATTCATCCATCCACTGGTGAACATAATACGATCCATCACACAACATAGGAGCCATATAATACCATCGCTCATCCACACGTGCAATCTCGGATTGATAAGATTTCATCAGCTTTAGCTTATCTGATATTTTCTTTTCTAATAATCGCTCAATATCTTTTAATTGCAGGTTATTATTCATACACTCAATCGGATTATAAATCTCTGCCAAATAATTTGACGGATAGAGGAGATTGAAAAGACTCATGCTATGCACTTCATCATTCGATGTATTGAACCTCAGCCTTGAAACAGGAAATCTTCTGGATGATTCTGCAAAATAATTAGCATTTTTCTTGTCGGTATTCCTTAATTGGTTGCTTAATTTACCCACTGTTTTTCTTTCTGCCTCATAGGAAACCATTGCTCCAATCATACGTGGCACCATTTCCCATGAAGAAAAAACAAGGATTTTAGAGAAACCCTTACTGTTTTTATAAACGCCCTGCATTTCATAATATGGAATAGACGGCGGTACCCACAGGTATAATTCAGATTTGTTTTGGAAGGTATGTTCGTTCAGAGCATCTAATCTTGCATTAATTTTAGGAAGCTCATCATATCGGTCAATCTGGTTTTTGTTAATCCAGAGTAATGGCTTATTAGCATTTGCTACTTCCTCAGGATGCAACTTGAAATGTTTTTCTATGCGTTCTTTAACTTTGTAATTACGCATAAAGGACAATAGATATGGACAACTCTTTGCATAATCTACCGGTAGTGAAAAATCCGCTTCTATATCCTTCAGCAGCTTTCCCGCCTCAAGATATGACTTTATATCATTTTCATTAATTCTCAGGAATTTCTTAACACTACTATCATCTGTATAATCACCGGTTTCCATGACAGAGATACGTTCAGTCCTGCATACTCCTCCATATAGAACATCCTCAGCGTTTTGCTTCACCGAGATGATTGCACTATCTCCCGATTTCATCTCATGAAGTGATATGGAATAGTCAGACCAGACTTTTTTAAAATCGTCCTTTTTCTGCCTCTCATGGAAAAGAAATTCCATAACCTCAAAAAATTCCGAATAATGCTCATCAATCCGGTTTTCATCAATTTCTTCCAATGTGGAATACAATTTATAAGGTGTTGCCGAAAGTAGTAATATTCTGATATCATCACTGCTTAAGAATTTCCGCGCAAGTATACCTGTATCACTCTCATCGTTCGATTTGATAATGAATTTAAAACGTTGAAATTCATCCATAATGACCAGATCAGGTTTTAACATCCCTACACTGATTTCAGCGAACATAATGCGGAGTTTATTAATCACAAATCCATCAGAATATTCTCTTTGATTTGATTTTATAGCTTGTAAATGTTCTATCAGTAGTGCCTTACTGTTCTTTTCCAAGTCATATTCATCTATTTTTCGTATCACATTCGCAGGATAATCTCCCTTTGAATATTCATGACAGTTTTCAACTCTTCTTTCAAAGTTATCTTTATAATAACCCCAAGCTTTTACTGCGCTACTGATTAATAGTTCCTCTAATTCTTTAAGATATGGTTTGAGAAAATCTATTCTTCTTAACACAGCGTAAATAAGGGCTCGTTCTTCTACACTTCCTCCACCGTTTGTCATTCGGAATGATGTATCCGGGGTAAGCGGGATTAGTTGAATAAATCCGTTGCGAATATCCTCGTTCTGCTCCTGCTCCATTATTTTAAGATGCTGCATGGACAACCTAGTCTCAGAAACACCGTCAATTTTTGTATCACTCGTAATCTTTAGCTTACGTATGTTTTGGTTGGCTATATTCTGGTTTGAACAGATATATACCACCTTAAACAGATTGTCCTTTTCTTCGATACGCATCCTTGCTGTCTTAACAATAACACCTCTTGCGATTAATGTTTTCCCCAGTCCTACCTCATCAGCAACAAGAACTCGTTTCTGACCACTTCGAAATAAATGTTCGATTCGATCTACTGTCGCCCTTTGAAAGTCCTTTAACACTTTCATCGTAGTATACTCTGTTTTATCAATATCAAAGTTAGCCATAACTCCTCCAATTGCCTGTTGAACAGGCCCTTCTACTTTAACTTCAATGTACTTTTAAATGTCATATAAAGATTTCTGAAATCCTCTGGCACTATGTTTTCATCCGTTATTTTGCCAAGAATATAGTTGATTTCTCTCAACCGTTCTGGCTCCTCCAAGGCTGTTTTCAGCATTTTCTCATAGATAGCTGGAAGAACCTCAGTATCATCCCTCAAGAATCCAGAACTCCCTATCTGTTTTTTCTCCATCATGGAGAGAAGATAATCATCACCAAGTACGAAAGCAATATAATCCATAAATGATTTTTTATCCTTGATAACACTATTCACGACGGCACTCTCTCTATCAGTCGGTAACCCTTCCGTAGAAATCATGATAATCCTTTCAACCGTTATATTTTCTCCAATTGCCTTAAGACAATAAAACTGTGAAAGTTGCAGCATATCCAGATTTTCAAAATGAGTTTTATTTGAAAAACAAGCTTCTTTATTACTTCTAAGCGGTGAAAGAATAATATTTTCTGAGCATATATCTGTCTGAAATGTAACTTCAACATCATATTTCTCAGCATTAGGAGATATTACTGCCTTACTTTTCAATCGACATATATCTTTAATCAGACGTTCGAGCTTGTTTTTCTCAACTTCCTCCTTGTTTGCTATCGGTTGCATCACTTGAGATTCTTCAAATGGATTCTCCTTATTATCAGGTAGACCTCCAAAGATTTCTTCCAGAAATTTTGCTCCATTCAGATAACGGTTCTTTGTTCTTAATTTTATCATCATCTCAACATTTTTCTTCATTGCTGATGTAGAAGCATTCATTGAGCCTACATAAAGATCTGTGTCTGAATACTTTCTTCTTAAGTATATCTTAGCATGAATGTCCTGCTTCTTTTTTTCACTATTTTCATCCGAAATGAATTGTTCCCCATCCACAATCTCATCTTTTAATGTATATATCTTAAAGTTCTTCACCTGTTCTTCTTTTAACTTACTTAATTCAGATTTCCGTGTGATTAACGTTCTTTGACAATCCATTAATCCCTTTTTATCATCATTGAAGCGTTCAATCACTTTATCTGTCAGAAAGGGTGACATTACAACCAATTCACTAAAGGTATCTTGGAACAATGTATCCGCTTCAATGTCATATGCCTTCTCACCAATACCCATAGGTAGAATATCAAAATCACTATCCTCGAATTCTTTCCATCCGATTGCAAATGATACTTTCTGGATATCCTGCATAAGTGAGGCTAACATGCTTCTTTTCTTGCCTGCATCTTGAACCGTACTTTTAACTTGTCCACGTAAATATTCCAGAAAATTAATGATTGGTTTTGTCTTCCTGATCTGTCTTAGTTTCTTTGAACTTTCTAAAACAATACTAATATCCCAACTCCGGTCGAAGGTCAAATTCCTACTAAGAACAACATAACGATAAATAAATTCTCGTTGTGCATTTGAATATTGTAACAGCCATGTCTTTGGATGAAATGCTGGGTAATACCCCACTTTTCTATCCTTGGGTAAAGCAACCGGAATTACCATTTTTTCAAGTAATAGGCAAAGAGAACTTGGTGATTTCGGTATTTTGATCTGCCCTGCCTCACAGAAAATAACGATTTTATCCGATACTTTCTGTAGTGCATGAAGCATGCCAATTGGATTCTTTACCAATTCACTATCCGTATCTTCTGCCAGACCTAAGGTTATTGCAATTGCTATTAGCGCTTCTAAGTCAAGCGAATAAGTAGTACCTATGGCCTTCTCGAGCTGGTACCCTTCTGGTGAAGTCAGAATGCTTCCATAATTCAGACGGTCTGTATTGGTCTTAAACATCTGTTCTTCCCTCCCCATCATATATGTCTAATATCAGTTGCTTCGCATCGCCTAACCGATAATCCAGCCAGCCTCCACCAATCCATGCATCTACCGGGTATTCTCCGATTCGGTTCAATTTCGCACGGTTTTGTCCTTTTAATTCAATTTCTCTCTTTTTAATTAATTGATCAACACCCTCAATATTGTTAGCTGCAAATGCTTCTCTACTAGAAAGTAGGAATCTTTTCAATCTGTAATTCTTAATGTTCATTCTATCAAAAACAGACTCCAAATCGATTCGATTAACCGATGATATCCTATTTTCTAATGCTTTCCATTCTTCAGTCGCCGTTTCATTCTTATCGTCGGAAAGTATCATATTATAACGCACTCTTAACAAATAGACCAATCGATTAAAATCACATGCCAACAACATCAACTCTTCCAGCTCATGACTCACTTTTCCTCGTAAATCTTCTGTAAGTGCTTCAAAACTATCATACCTTTCTACATCAATCTGATTCTTTATCAGATAGGCAAATAGACTATCCGGTATCGACTTCTGTATCTGCTCTCTTAAAAACACGGCTTCCTCCGGTAATAACCGAATAGTCAGATTTTCTCGCCAGTTAGCGTTATAAGTGTCCGGAAGGTTCCAAAATTGAAAGGATGCAATATCACCCGCATCTTTGTCGTCTTTTTCATTCTCGTCCGTTTCATCGTTACGATTTCCTAATTTAACATTATCCTTCTGCTTACGTAAAACACTCACAAGTTTTAAATAGTTTGGTATTGATAACGTATCATCCTTGAAAATTCCTAAGGTCCTAATCCCGTTCCAATAAATATTCGATGGCTTTCGTGCTACCCAGGCATTCGGAAGAACTCTGGCTCCAATTACTCCATTCTTATCCTTTTCGAGTAATTTATTACCGCACCATCTTTCCTCTTCATCAATTTTCTTAGAGATACTATTGAAATCTTTTCCATACTTACCCTCTGAAACTTCTTTTAAAACATATGGTACAATCAGAAAATACTTAGCACGGGTTTGGATGGTCGATGTTCCGGGAAAGAATATATTTGCAAACCAATCTCTTATAATACCAATCCCTAGTTCATCAACTGCTCCCTCTTCTTGCAAAAGGTTTATTACATCCAATACTTTATCTCTATCTGCTTTTGAAAAATCGATCCATCCCAGTTGCATTGTTCTACCTCTTCTTTTGTATTATGCATGCATCATCTCATTATCTTATTTTTACTGCGCCATTCACTGTTGCATAGTAACAGTTATGCCAAGTATATATCCTTATTTTGAAACAACACCTCATATGGTTTATGTTATCATAAGAGGTGTCCTATAAAGTGGATTTGTAAAATCTTTTAATTAAGTTTCAAACGTTCCTCTAACCTATCAATTTAAGACTATTTTTATTAATTTCATGTTTATCATTATACCAAATATTTCTCCTCAAAAATACATTATTTTCATATTGCAGAATAATATTAGCATTTTTGTTTTAGGGATTATTCTTATTGATTATTCCTATATTCTTTCTTTATAATCTCTTTCCACTTCTTCCTTCCATCGTTTATTAATTTTACCTTCCTCACGGCAACTAGAAATTGCCATATTCATAGCTTGATAATTAAGCTCTGTCCCTCTGGAATCTGCAACATAATTCGTTGCATATTCCTCATCAATACCAACCTTCATCGCAGTTTCAGCAGCATCAATATTGGCTCCTAGGAATATAAACTCCCAATTGTATTGGTCTTTCTGGTGCTTTATCATCTTTTTTATTTTTTCATACGAATATTCCTTGCTGGAATTCTCATATCCGTCAGTAGTAATGACAAAGAGAACTTTGCCTGCTCTTTCCTCCTCTTTTGCATACTTTTGAACATTATCCATAAGATGAATTGTCTGTCCAATCGCATCCAATAATGCAGTACAGCCACGTACAAAGTATTCCTTCTCTGTTAGCTTAGATATCCCCTGTAAAGATACTCTTTGGTTCAGCATCTCGACCGTATCATCAAATAGAACCGTCGTTACGTTAGCTTCTCCTTCTTCTTTCTTCTGTTTCTCAATCATGGCATTGTATCCGCCGATGGTATCTGTCTCAAGACCTGACATGGATCCGCTTCTGTCCAAAATGAATACTATCTCTGTTAAATTCTTCTTCATAATAAAAAACCTCCTGATTTAAATTATTCTTCTCTGAAATGCTTCCGCATCTCTGGTATAAAGAAAGAATACTATAAATCAAAAGGTCATAGGTCGCTTTTCAGACGACATATATTTACGCACCCAGCAAGGGCTGCTCATGAGTAAAAAGTGCTTCGTTAATTATAAACATATCATAGCTTTTATTTTCAATAAAATAACGTATAATCAGATCAAAACGATTGCTAAAAGACAAGGTATACCCTGCTTTCATTAATAAGTCTTTCGTCTCATCAAGTGACAATTTAAGAGCAATCGCTAATGCTATTGCTGTATTTCTCTTAGGATGGTAATCCTTATTGCTGCGTATCTTCGAAAATAATTTACGGTCAATATTAGCATTTTTATATACTTCAACATCAGATTCTCCTTTTTCATCAATCAAACGCAATAACATTTCCGAAAAGGTCTCATCGATTTGATTAATAATGTCATCCAGACTTCGGGGCATAGCTTCAGACATGAAACAGCAAACGTCTTCTTCTAAGGGAGCTTCTTTCAAAGACTTTTTTACTTTCTTTAAGTCGTTTTTATCAAATACATTATGTTTATCTTCGGACAATTGAATAAATTCATTATAAGGCCGATTTAAGCTACTCCTTATCTCATATCCATCACTGTCTTCATAGTAGGTTTCAATATAGTGATTAATCTCTGTAAAGAGTTTTTCACTAAGCGAAATTGCTTTGCGGTCAAATACCACTAGGTAGATGTCCATCTCATTATGTAATAAAAACTCGCTAATTGCTGAAATTGCTATCTGCAAGGCCTCATCCTTAGGATACCCATAGGTGCCGGAGGAGATCAGTGGAATTGATAACGAAGTCAGTTTGTATTGTTTGGCAAGTTCCAATGAATTACGATAAGCCATAGCCAAAAGCGTCTCTTCCCCTTGCTTTCCACCGTTCCAAACCGGACCTACTGTATGAATGATATATTTTGCAGGTAGCTGATACCCCTGCGTTATTACGGCATGACCTACGGAACATGTACCGATACTGTCACATTCTTTTTGAAGAAACTCGACTCCCGCTGCCTGAAAGATTGCACCACAAACACCACCACCTTGTTGCAAGTGGGAATTTGCTGCGTTAACGATAGCATCTGTATTCATCTTGGTAATGTCATTATGTATGATTTGAAATGGCATAATAATTCCTTCCAACTATTTTTTCTATTTATACACTACTAACTGTAAAATCAACTTCCAGTTCCAAACACATCCTAATACTCCCATACTCCCAATTTATATGTCAATAAACCTGCTCTCTCAAACTTTTACTATTCCAAAAAACTATTATCAACTTCTTATTATTATATACTATGACTTCATAATTGCCTTACCATCAATTTCTTGAATTCTTCCATCATTTACAAGTTGTGAGTATACTGCATTCATAACAGCTGTGATCTTTGAAGTACTTCTATTATACCCATATGCACGTGCCGTTTCAGTACATAATGTATCACCAGTAGGACCAATACATACTTTTGTTATACTAATCATTGCCTCTGCAAGTTCATCCATACTAACAAAATCAATCTGCCTTGTATTATTACATTTTGGTGCAATTGTTTTATAATTTGCCGGATATAAAAAATTATCTTTAATGATAATCTTTTTACCTAATCCGCCTAAATGGTAATTTATTTCGTTACGCACTTTAATAGTGGCTTTTTCATTCCCCCAAAGAAATGCCAAACTTCTACATAATGAATCATAATGAACGGGATATTCATTATTAATTACTGTCATGATGCAATCATCAACATTCATATTCCCATAAACATTTCGTGAAATGTTACTAAAATCAGTTGCTTTCATTTCGGTGAAACCATATGGGTTGCTTTCCAATTCTGGATTTTTTTCTTTTGTATCGAGTTTTAAAAAGTCTGTTGTTTCTTGCATCAGCTCATTCTCGCTACTCACAATACTTTCCT
>Ga0209125_1002817_pt1 | contig 12771 bp, 13 predicted proteins | sample BarGraIncub1131A_FD_184503 | JGI IMG/M metagenome (GOLD analysis project Ga0209125, IMG submission 184503) | Arctic peat soil microbial communities from Barrow, Alaska - Barrow Graham LP Incubations 11-31A (SPAdes) (version 2) | ecosystem: Environmental > Terrestrial > Soil > Wetlands > Peat... | reverse complement strand
GCCATCGCGCGGGAGTTCATCGAGGCCGCGATCGGCCGGGTGGGTGGTTTTTACCTGATCCCCCCCTTCGGCAAGCACCAGATCGCGGTGGAGCTGGTCCGGTTCATCAAGGGTTACCCCCCTGAATCCGCCCAGGCACGCCGATGCACGCGGATAGAGTCCAAAGCTTTTTCGGGATAAACCAAGAAGTCCTTGGTCTTTGCAGTTATCCGCATCTATCCGCCTGTATCGGCGGACAAAAATGCCTCTAAAAACTTGACCTGAACCAATTTCAAATGAGCAAAAGGAGCAGATGATGAAGAAGGATATCCTTGAGAAGGGGGCCATACTCCAGCGCGACCGCGAGACCTACGCCATCGCCCCGCACATCCCGGGCGGCTACACCGATACGGCGACGCTGAGGAAGATCTGCGACGTCGCCGACAAATACCGGCTTACCTTAAAGATCACCTCCGCCCAGCGCATCGCCATGTTCGGAGTGAAGGAGGAGGAGCTGGACGCGATCTGGGGTGAGCTCGCCGAGGTTCAGGGTGCGCCCATCGGCCTTTGCGTCCGGAGCGTGAAGATTTGCCCCGGCACCAGCCACTGCAAGAGGGCGGTGCAGGACTCGACCTCACTTGGACTCACGATGGATGCCATCTATCACGCCATGGAACTCCCCAACAAGATGAAGATGGGGGTTTCCGGCTGCCTCCTTTCCTGCGCCGAGTCGGGCGTGAAGGACATCGGCGTGGTCGGAACCGGCAAGGGGTGGCGCATACTGGTCGGCGGCAACGCCGGTCCTCGCCCGCGCCTGGGCGACATGCTGGTGGACGACGTCCCGGACCAGGAGGGAGTGCTGGAGATCGTGGCCCGGATCATAGCGTTCTACAAGGAATCTCCCCAGCAGGGGCGCCTCGGCAAGCTGATCGAGGAGATCGGCATCGATTCCTTCCGGGCCGAGATCCTCGGAGAGTGCCATGCACCGTCCGCGGCGAGCCAGGGGTGATATGAAACGATCAGGCATGCAGGCGGCAGGCAGCCGCGAAGGAGGCCCCCGTGGCGCTCATTGAGGACTCGATCTTCACACGGATAAAAAACCGGGTCGGCAAGGCGATTTCCGATTACGAACTGATCTCCGAGGGTGACCGGATCGCCGTCGCGGTCTCCGGGGGGAAGGACTCCTACGCCATGCTCCACATGCTGGAGACCCTGCGCCGGCGCGCGCCGGTCCGCTTCGAGATGCTGGCGATCAACATCGACTCGGGCTACCGCGGTTATCGCGCCGATATCATCGAGGAACACCTCCAGGAGCACGGCTTCGCGTACCACATGGAGAAGACCGACCATTACGGCATCATCTCCGAGAAGCGCCGTCCCAATTCATCCTACTGCTCCATCTGCGCCAGGCTCAAGCGCGGCACGCTCTACAGTCTGGCCCGGCGCTTCGGCTGCAACAAGCTGGCGCTCGGACATCACATGGACGACTTCATCGAGACCCTGCTGCTGAACCAGTTCTTCGTTGGCTCGCTTAAGTCCATGGCGCCCAGCATGCTGGCTGACAACGGGGTGGTCACCGTGATCAGGCCGCTGGTCTACGTTCCGGAACAGGAGATCATCCCGTTCTCGCGCAACAACCGTTTCCCGGTGGTCTGCTGCTGCTGCCCGGTCTGCGGAACCGCCGACCTGCAGCGCAAGAAGATGAAGGAGTTGTTGACGACCCTGGAGCGCGACAACCCCCTGGTGAAGAAGAGCCTCCTGAAGGCGCTTTCCAACGTGCATCCGAGGCACCTTCTGGATAAGGGCCTCACCAGGATCCCTTCCTGACGGAGATCGGCGACGATATCCTTCACCGTCAGATAACCGTAGTAGACGACGATTCCCAGAGCGCATACGACCATTGGTTCCATGTGAGCTACCTCCCCATTCGTTTGATGATCCGACCATAGCATGGGGTGGTGACAGAATAAGTCGCAAGGCGGAAGGCGAGGGTCGAAAAAACTTGAGGGCGCGGGCGAAACCCGGAACCGTACAGCCGGGGCGCTGGCTCCAGGCAAAAGGATGGCATGGCAATGGCGGAGAAAAACGTGCAGCGTGTGAGACTAGCGGTCCAATGGGGCTTTCTTCTCTTTTCCCTCTATCTCGGGATAACCTTCTATCGCTTTGTGCTCCATTTCCGCTCCGGCGGCGCCACGGCGTTCGTGCCACGGCCGGATGGCGTGGAGGCGTTTCTTCCGATATCGGCCCTGGTAAGCCTGAAGGGGTGGCTTGCCACGGGGAGCATCAACACCATCCATCCCGCCGCCCTGGTGATCTTCCTGGCGGCGCTCCTGGTCTCGTTCTCCCTGAAGCGCTCCTTCTGTTCCTGGATCTGTCCGGTCGCCACCCTGACCGAGATCGCCTGGAAAACCGGCCTCAGGCTGTTCGGGCGCAACTTCCGGGCGCCGCTCTGGCTCGACTGGCTAATGAGGTCTGTGAAGTACCTGTTGCTCCTTTTTTTCCTGTTTTCCATCGTGATGATGATGTCCGCCGAGAGCGTGAACTCCTTCATCGTATCCGATTACAACAAGACTGCCGACGTGAAGCTGCTGGATTTCTTCCTGCACATCTCCGGCACCCCGCTCGTGGTCGTGGTGACGCTGATCCTCCTTTCGCTTTTCTTGAGGAATCCGTTCTGCCGCTTCCTTTGTCCCTACGGCGCCCTGCTGGGGCTCCTGTCGCGCTTCTCGCCCACCAAGGTGGAAAGGTCGGCGAGCGCCTGCATCTCTTGCGGCGGTTGCAACAGCGTCTGTCCTTCCCATATCGACGTCATGGGAAAGGGGAGGGTGCATTCCGAGGAATGCATCGGCTGTCTGCGTTGCGTGAGCGGGTGTCCCGAGCCGGAGGCGCTGCAGGTGCGTTTGAAGGGAGGCAGGGTGGTGAGCGGCATGCTCTTCGCGGCGCTGGTGGTGCTGCTCTTCGTGGCGGGGACTCTGGTCGGCCGAGCGACCGGGCACTGGCACAGCTCCCTGGACAGGGCCGAGTACCAGAGGCTGATAGTGAAATAGAGACAGAATCAAAACCTTTTTCGTCCGCCGATAAAGGCGGATAACGGCGGATAAAATCAAGGTCTACAGCTTTTTTAGTTCAAACCAAAAGCCTTAAAGATTTAAAGATTTATAACGTTAAAGCCTTTGATTTAAAGCCTTTGATGCTATCCGTCTTTATCGGCGGACAAAAGCCTTAAAGCCCTTCGCCTTAAATCCTTTTTGTTGGTTTGTATCGGCGGACAAAATACGTTCAAGACGTAAAAGGGGGCCGGCATCGCTGCCGTCCCCCCTTTTGCTACCCGTTTTGGTCGCGGTTACCCTTCTTCTTCCTCTCCCATCGATATCTCGCGGTAGGCCCGATCTTCCTCGAAGCGCTTGGTCTGAGCCTGCTGCTTCTCAAGGTCCGCCTTGCACTTCACGCAGTGGCGAGCGAAGGGGACGATCTTCAGCCTCCCCATCGGGATCTCCTCCTCGCACTCCTCGCAGATGCCGTACTCACCCTCGTCGAGACGCAGCAGCGCTTCGTCGATGTTCCGGAGCTTCTCCCGCTCGCGGTCGCCCAAGAGCAGACCCAGCTCGCGGTCGCGCTCGCTGGAGGCCTGGTCGTAGATGTCGCCGCTCGGCTCGTTCACCGGGATGTCCGAACCGGATTTCACGGCTTTGTTGATTTCCTTAAGCGTCTCTTCCTTCAACTTAAGAAGCATTGTCTTCATTTCTTCCGGTTTTTCTGTCATGTATAAATCCACTCCGTTAATCGGCTGTCCCTCAAAGTTGCGCAATAGTACAGCAATGAAGGGGCTTGTCAAGTTAAAAACCTAGCCGACAATCTCACCGATCAGATCGTAGTCCGAGGAATCGGTGATCTTCAAGCGGACGATATCTCCCACGTTGGCGACCCCAGCGGTTATGTAAACCAGGCCGTCCACGTCGGGCGCCTGCCGGGAGGAACGTCCCTTCAGGAGCAGCTCGGTCTCCTCGGAGTACCCCTCGACCAGCACCTCCTCCTCGCTGTCCACCAGGGTCCGGTTGTGCTTGAAGGAGACCCTCGCCTGGGTGCGCATCAGCTTCTTGTGGCGCTCCCTTTTGATCCGCTCGGAAACCTGGTCCGGCATCAGCGCCGCCGGGGTCCCTTCCTCGCGCGAGTAACAGAACACGCCGAGCCGGTCGAAGCGGGTCTCTTCCACGAACTGCAGCAGCGCCTTGAAGTCTTCCGAGGTCTCGCCCGGAAAACCGACGATGAGCGAGGTCCTGATGGCGATGTCGGGTATCTCGCTCCTCAGTTTCCCGATCAGGGTCCGGATCTCCTGCTCGCCGCTTCGGCGCCCCATTCTCTTCAGGATCGGATCGCTGATATGCTGGATCGGCAGGTCGAGATATTTGCAGACCTTGGGCTCGTTCTTGATGAGCGCGATCAGCGAGTCGGTCACCCCGTCCGGGTAGGCGTACAGGAGCCTGATCCACTTGAGCCCCTCCATTTTGGCGAGCTCGGTGATGAGCCCCTCCAGGGTCGGGGCGTCGGGAAGGTCTCGGCCGTAGGCGGTGATGTCCTGGGCTATCAGGTTCAGCTCCTTCACGCCGCCGGCCACCAGCTGCTTCGCCTCGGTCAAAAGGCTGGCCAGCGGACGCGAGCGCAGCTCGCCGCGCAGGGTCGGAATCACGCAGTAGGCGCAGTGGTTGGAGCACCCCTCGGCGATCTTCAGGTAGGCGGTGTAGTGCGGGGAGGACTGCAGGCGCGGCAGCTCGTCGTTGTAGACGAAGTTCGGGTCCCCGGTGTAGCAGAGCTGATCGGAGCTGAGCCGCTTCTCGGCGATGATCTCGACGATGCGCGGGTAGTCGCCGGTGCCGACGAAGATGTCCACCTCGGGGAGTTCGCGGGCGAGCTCCTCCTGGTAGCGCTGCGGCAGGCAGCCGGTGACGATCAGAAGCTTGCAGTGGGCGTCGTGCTTCCGGTCCGCGAGGTCGAGGATGGTGTCGATGCTTTCCTGCTTGGCTTCCTTGATGAAAGAGCAGGTATTGACGATGATGATATCCGCCTCGGTCTCGTCGGTCGTCACCTGGTACCCTTCCCGGGAGAGGTAGCCGAGCATCACCTCGGCGTCCACCAGGTTCTTCGGGCAGCCGAGGCTCACCATGCTGACTTTTTCCGTCGTCTTCTTGCTCAAAAAAATACTCCTCTGGTGATCTGTTTACAGTTTTACGGTGTGGGGCTAGCTCCTGAAGTTGACGAACTGCATCTCAATGTCGAGATCCTTCGCCTTCAGAACCGCGATGATCTCCTGCAGGTCGTCGATGTTCTTGCCGGTCACCCGGAGCTGGTCCTCCTGGATCTGGCTCTGCACCTTGAGCTTGCTCTCCTTGATGACGGCCCCGATCTCCTTGGCCTTCTCCTTCGAAATGCCGACCTGGAGGGTGACGATCTGGCGCACCATGGAGCCCGAGGCCTCCTCGATCTTGCCGTACTGCAGCGCCTTGGGGGAGATGTTGCGCTTGATGAACTTGGCCTGGAGTATCTCAACGATCGCCTTCAGCCGGAAATCGTCGTCCGCGAGTATCTTCACCGTCTCCTTCTCCAGGGTAACCTCGCTCTTGGACCCCTTGAAGTCGTAGCGCTGGGCGATTTCCTTGACGGTCTGGTTGATCGCGTTATCAACCTCCTGCATGTCCACCTTTGAAACGATGTCGAATGACGGCATTGAGCACACCTCCGGAAATCAGGTTGAGGTTAAGGTTAAGAGGTTCCTCAACCTTAACCTGTTTCTATCTGTTCTGTTTCTATCTGTTCTTAACAATCTCCACGCCGGCCGGGACCTTGAAGTTGAACTTCCTGCTGTCCAGGCCGCGGTTGGTCCTTACCTTGCTGAACTCGATCCTGGTGCTGTTGCCGGCCTGGTCGAAGACGGTGGACCAGACGATGGGAAAGGGGGTGCTCGGATGTCCCTTCGCGATGAACTGCTCCACGGCGTCGGCCTCGACACCGAGCTGCAGCTTCGCCATGGCGGGGCTCTTCTGCTTCGGGGTGAGTTCCAGGACATAGTTACCCTTCTTGTCCCGGGGCTCCGCGGCGAAGACGATGTTGAAGTCCCGGGAAACATGCCCCATCCCGGTCAGGTAGTTGAGTGCCACGCCGTTTCCACCCTCGAAGAGCTGCGACAGCTCCATCACCATCACCTGTTTCTGCTCCGGGAGGTAGTACCAGACTTTCTTGCCGTTGGAGACGATCTGCTGTTTCGGTTTCGAGTAGTTGAAGCGGAACATGGCGTCCTTGCCGCCACCCTTCTTGATGAAGAGTTCGCCACCACCCTTTTCCTCACGCTTCATGGACGCCAGGCTGCTCCTCTGGACGAAGTCGGACTGCATGTCGTTCAGGGTGCCGTAACCCTGCTCCAGGGCGCGCACCACCTGGGGCAGGTCGGCCGCGCTGCAGAGGGTGGCGCCCAGGGCGATCAGGATAAGGCAAAGGGTGAATATTCTTGCTGTTCTCATGGTATTTCCTCCCGAAAGCCGCGAAGGCGACCTGTGAGCTGTCGCCTCCGTCCGCTTTGATCTGTCCCGCCTTGTGCATCGTGCGGGGCCAGTATGACCGTCCATTTTGTCACACAACCGGATATCGCGCAACAGTTTATCAGGGAGTTAACGACTCCAGGACTCAAGGAACCTTATCTCGCCCCGATGCTTTTCAGGATGACGCCAAGCGACGCGGTTTCCGGAATCAAGAAAATGCTTCCGGAGCAGGGGGCATCGGCGATGGAGAAGATGGTGTCGATCATGAGGATCGCCTCGCCTCCGGGCGGGTCCCCCAGCGCGTGGGCCAGCACCTCTCCCGCCTCGCCCCATTCCAGGGCCGGGACCGATGGGAGCAGCGTCATCTTCAGCATGGTGCCGAGAGCGTTCAGGCAGGCCGAGGCGAGGATGTTCCCGATCTCCTTGAGGGTGGAAACCTCGAGTTCCGACAGCGCCAGGCCGGTGGCCGGTGGGGATCCCAGGAGCAGCTCCAGGGCGCGCCGGGCGTTCTCCTGCCGGAGCAGGATCAGGATGCTGCCGCGCACGTTCCCCAGGATCTGCAGGTGCAGGACGGCCACCTCCTGGGCGTCGAGCAGCTCAGCGATGCCGGCTGGTTCCAGGATCTGCAGCCGGGGAACCTCGATGCGGACCGATTTGCCCATCAGCTGGGAGAGGGCCGTGGCGGCATGTCCCATGCCGATGTTGCACACCTCGGTCAGGGCGTCCAGTTCGGCATCCTGCAAAACAGGGATCGGCATGTAAAAAGCTCCTTGGGCCCGATGGCCTCGTGGTGGTGCGGCGGTTTCCAGGTATGCGCGTTCGATAAAGGCGAGTCGGGTCGCAAGCTTTCGCGCTGGGAACGAGGCAGGCAGTCGTTACAGTTTTTTTATCCGCGTAAACCCGCTCAATCCGCGTCATCCGCGTTCTATTAAAGGTTGTTACAGAAGCCCCGCGACGTCCAGCAGGGTGATGATCTCGCCGTCGCCGAGGATCGCACCCCCGGCCACCCCCGAAAGCTTGGCGAGGGGCCTGCCGAGCGGTTTTATGAAGAGTTCGTGCTGGCCCAGGAGCCGGTCCACCACGATGCCGACCCGGCGACCCTTGGACTCGGTGACAAAGAGAGGCACGATGCCGTCCGGAAAGCGCCCCAGCGGGAGGCCGAGGAGCCGGTTCAGGCTCAAAAGCGGAATCGCCTCGTCGTCCATCTGGAACACCTGGCTTTTGCCGACCGTCGTGACCTGCTCGCGCCGCAGTTCCACGGTCCTCAGCACAGCGCTGACCGGAACGGCCCCCTTGATGGCGCCGCAGCGCACCACCAGGGCGTGGATGATCGCTATGGACATGGGAAGCCTCAGGGTGAAACTGCTCCCCTTTCCCGGCTCCGACTCGATGGCGAGGGTGCCTCCGAGTTTCTGGATGGAGGAGCTCACCGCGTCCATCCCGACCCCGCGACCGGAGACCTCGGTTACTTCCCTGGCCGTGGAGAACCCCGGGATGCAGGCGAGCATCAGGGCCTGGCGCGGCGAGAGCTGTTGCGCATCAGTGGCGCTGATGAGCCCCTTGCGGATCGCCGCGGCGATCATCCGCTCCGGGTCCATGCCGCGGCCGTCGTCGCTCACCGTGATCAGGACACGGTCCCGGTCCCGGGAGACGGAGAGCTTCACCTCGCCCCTGGCGGACTTGCCGGCGGCGAGCCGCTCCGCGCTCTCCTCCATGCCGTGGTCCACGGCATTTCTGAGCAGGTGGTTCAACGGGTCGGTGAGCCGCTCCAGGATGCCACGGTCCAGGCCGATCTCGCGTCCCTCCAGCTCGAAATGGAGCTCCTTGCCGCTTTTCTTGGCCAGCGTCCGCACCGAGCGCTGAAACCGGTCGCAGATCGCTTCAAACGGCATCAGGCGCACCTTCATCACCTCGTCGTGCAGCGCGCGCAGGAGTTTCGAGGTCTCGGCGACCGCCTCGTTGAGCGGAGGCGATCCGAGATCCCGGCCGATGTTCAGCAGCCGGTGCTTGTTGGTGATAAGTTCGCCGGTCAGGTTGACCAGGTGGTCCAGGAGTTCGGTGCTGACCCGCACCGTGCTGACCTCCGTCTCCTTTCCGGGTTCCGGCTCGCCCGGCGCGCTTGACCGGGTCGGCGGCGGCTCCGGCGGCTGGGAGCGCGCCCCGGGGTCGAACGGCTTGGGGGCGTAGCCGGAAAGCCTCCCCGGCAGGTCCCCCGGCGAGCGCCGCGGCTCGCACTCGGTCTCCACGTCGTTCAGCAATCCGTCGATGAGATCGGTCCCCTCCAGCAGCAGGTCCGCTACCCCCGGGTCGAAGGCGAGAGCCCCGTCCCGGACCCGGATCATCAGGTCCTCCATGCTGTGGGCGATCTCCACGATATCGCCGTACTCCATGGAGGCGGCCATCCCCTTGAGGGAATGGGCTCCCCGGAAGAGCGTGTCGATCCCGGCGCGGTCCGCCGGGGCCTCCTCCAGGGCGACCACGGTGTCGTTGATCGCCTTCAGGTACTCCCTCGCCTCGGAGAGAAACAGGTTTCTGTACTGCGACATGTCCATGCAATTACCCCTCGCAGGCTTCCCTGAGGACCCGGGCCACCAGTTCGGGGTTGAAGGGCTTGAGGATGAAGGCCTTGGCGCCCGCCTGGGCGGCGGCGACGGTGAGCGACTCCTGGCCCACGGCGCTGCACATGACGACCCGGGCGGCGGGGTCGAAGGCCATGATCTCCTGGAGCGCCTCGATGCCGGTCTTGTTCGGCATGACGATGTCGAGGGTGGTGAGGCCGGGACGGCTCTCCCGGTACTTGTCTACCGCCTCCACGCCGTCGGACGCCTCGGCGACGACCTCGTACCCCTCCTCCTCGAGGATGTCACGGAGCATTTTTCTCATGAAGAGTGAATCGTCGACTATCATTACCGTGGTGGCCATCGGCTACCTCCCTGGTTGTTTGGCTGTTTTTTAATCGTCACGGTACGCCGCGGCGAAAGGGGCGCTAGAGCCCCTGTTCCAGGGCGTCCAGCAGCGCCTCGACCCGGAGCAGGCGGACCGTGCCGTACTCCGTCTCCAGGAGCGACTCGGTCAGGGGGTCCTCCCCCGGGGTCCGAGAGTGGATGCTCTCCCCGGGGACGATGGAGGTCACCCCGTCCACCCGGAGGGCGAGGCTGGCCAGGCGCGGGTCGAGCACCAGCACCTTCCCCTGGGGGGAGGGGCGGCCGCCAGGTCCCGCGTAGAGCCCGAGGTCGACCAGCGCCGTCAGGGTCCCGTGGAAGTTGATGAGACCCAGGAAGTGGCCCGGCGCGCGGGGGAAAGGAAAACTGGCCGGGGGTTCCATCACCTCGGCGACCTCCTGCAGGTTGAGGGCGAACCTCTCCCCCGCAGCGGAGAAAAGGAGCAGACGTTCCTCCATCAGGCCTCCTCGTGCGCGCCGATCTGGAACCTCTCCACCGACTGGAGCAGCTCCTCGGCCAGCTTGGCGAGTTCCTGGGTCGCGTAGACCATCTCCTGCATCGCCGCGGACTGCTCCTCAGTGGCTGCGGATACCTGCTCGGTGGAGGCGGCGTTGTCCTCGGCCACCTTGGCGATCTCGTCCACCATGGTCACCATCTTCTCGGCCCCGGTGGTCTGCATCTGGGAGAGGTCGGCGATGCTGTTCGCCTTTCTTTCGGTCTCAACCACGGTGGCGAGGATCTCCCTGAAGGAGTCCGCGGTGATGTCGATGTTCTTCTTGCCGGCGCCGATGCTCCGGGAGCTCTCGGTGATGGTCTCCTGCAGCCTGCGGCTCTCCACCTTGACCTCGTCGATCATCTCGGCGATGTCGCCCGCGGACTTGGCGCTGCCGTCGGCGAGCTTTCTGACCTCCTCGGCGACCACGCCGAATCCCTTGCCGTACTCCCCGGCCCGCGCCGCCTCGATGGAGGCGTTCAGCGCCAGCAGGTTGGTCTGGCGCGCCATGTCCATGATGAAGTCGGCGACCTTCCCCACCTGCTGCAGCTTCGCGTTCAGGTCCATGAACTGCATGCCGATCAGCTCGACGCTGTCAAAGAAGCTCTTCATCCGCTCCAGGGAGTCGTTGGCGAGCTCGCCGCCGCGCTGCGCGGTGGCACTGGTCTCGCGCGCCGCCTTGGCGGTCTCCTTGGCGCGCCTGACGACCAGGTCCACGGAGATCGCCATGTCGTGGATCACCAGGGAACTCTTGGCCACCATCTCGGCCTGGCTCTCGGCGCCCCGGGAGATCTGCTCGATCGCCTGGGCCACCTCCTCGGTGGAGGCGTTTATCTCCAGCGCCGAGGAGGAGAGGGAGCGGGAGGATTCGGAGACCTGCTCGGAGGTCCCCCTGATCTGGCGCACCAGGGTTCTCAGGCTCCCGAGCATGGTGTTGATGGAGAGCGCCATGTCGTGGGTCTCGTCGGGAAAGCGCGAGGGGGGGATCTCCAGGTCGCCGGAGAGATCCCCCCGGCTGATCCCCTCGGTGGCACCGCGCAAAAGCGAGATGTTCCTGGTCAATTTCTTGGAGAAGACGGAGCCCAGGATCAGGCCGATGGTCAGCGCCACCACGTAGGAGAGGATCTGGGTGAGCTCCGGGGAGTAGTCGAGCAGCTTCACCCAGGCGGGGATGAACGCCACGCAGGCGATGACGGCCAGGAATCCGAGGATGAATTTGTACCCGATCTGGATGTACATGGGGGGAGGCTCCTTTGTCGTGGTGATGCGTATGCTAGATGACCCGGTAGATCCGTTCCACGGGGCAGAGGGTCCGAAAGCGCTTGCGGGCCGACCCGAACAGGGTCTCGGACTTGCCCAGTACCAGGATGCCGCCTGTTTTCAGGGTGTCGGCGAAGCCGTTCAGGATGGCCTCCTGCCTGCCCCTCTCGAAGTAGATCAGCACGTTGCGGCATAGGATCAGGTCGTATTCCTCGCCGGTCGCGGGGCCGTTCAGGTCGGCATGGCTGAAACCGACCAGCGAGCGGACCTCCTGGCTCAGCCGGTAGCGCTCCCCCTCCCGGGTGAACCAGCGGGCAAGCAGCTCCGGCGCCACTTCCGCCAGCCGGTCCGGGTGGTAGAGCGCCTCCCGCGCGGCATCCAGGGTCGCTGCGTCCACGTCGGTCCCCCGGATGTAGACCCGTCCCGCCGCGACTTCCCCGGGGAAATGCTCCAGCATCAAGAGGGCGATGCTGTACGGTTCCTCACCCCTGGCGCAGCCGGCGCTCAGGATCCGGACCCCGTGGGGCCCGCGGCGCTCCCCGATGAGCTGCGGGAGGATCTCCCGGGAGAGCTTCTCGAAGGTCATCGGGTTCCTGAAGAAGTGCGACACGTGGATGGTGAGCACCCGGAGCAGCTGCTCCAGCTCGACGGCATTTTCGGTCAGGAGCGCGCCGTAGGCCTCGGTGGAAGGGGACTGGGTGGCGCGCACCCGGATGTGGATGCGCCTTTTCACGCACTTGTCCTTGTACCCCTCCAGGTTGAAGCCGGAATGGGCCTTCAGGATCCGCCCGATCAGGTCGAAGGTCTCGGGCGGGATGTCCGGGTCGCAGCCGTGCACGATGCCGGTCAGCATGAGCTGCCGGCGGGGAAGCGCCGCGTACCTGGTTCAGTCGGGGGCATCGGGAACCTCTGGTGAAAATTAATAATGAGAAGCTCGGCTTGGTGAAAAATTGCTGACAAATCGCCAGTCAAGAGTCAATTACGGCGCGCCGGCCGGCATGAGAAAGGCCCCGCCTGTGCCGGCGGGGCCTTGGATCGTGCTGTCAGGATGCGAGGTAGGCGGCGATCTTCTCGGTGAGGATGCCGTAGATCCTCATGCATTCCTTCTCGTCCCGCTCAAGAAGGGTCACCCGGAAACCGAGCAGCCCCGTGTTGAAGGAGGAGAGCGGCACCACGCAGATGCCGGTGTGGGCCAGCATGTAGTAAACGAAGCGCTTGTCCGGGGCGACCCCCGGCACGTTGACGATTCCCTCCACCAGCGCGCGCACCTCGGCGTTCTCTATCGGGAGGCTCTGGCGCTGGTTCAGCACCCCGTCCCGGAAGGGGACCGCCATGTAGAAGGCGCCGTTGGTCCGGTTCACCGCGAGCCCCGGCACCTTTTTCAGGGCGTCATAGGTGATGTTGCTCATCCGCTCGTAGCGGGTGATCCTTTCCCGCAGGTAGCTCTGGTAGCTCGGGTGCCGCATGATGGCCGGCAGGCAGCGCTGGGGGAGCGTGGTGGAGCAGACCTCGTTCATCTTGGTGGACAGGATGGCGTTGGTGAACTTCTTGAAGCGCGGGTCCCGGT
>Ga0209125_1002816_pt1 | contig 12773 bp, 6 predicted proteins | sample BarGraIncub1131A_FD_184503 | JGI IMG/M metagenome (GOLD analysis project Ga0209125, IMG submission 184503) | Arctic peat soil microbial communities from Barrow, Alaska - Barrow Graham LP Incubations 11-31A (SPAdes) (version 2) | ecosystem: Environmental > Terrestrial > Soil > Wetlands > Peat... | reverse complement strand
CTGTTCACACCGACTCCCAATGCCCTGAGCAATTGCTTTTGACTGGCGCCTTCCCGGGTACGGACTAGAAAAATCCCGAAAATGGAGAGCAGCGTTCCGACGGCTGCAATAAGCATCGGGGCGATGACGGCCCTAAACTGCATGGTAGTGCCCAAACTGGCAAAACCGGCGGCACCCAGAGCGGCTGTTGAAAGTACCGCACCGCAATAGGATTCGTAGAGGTCGGCTCCCATACCGGCAACATCGCCAACATTATCCCCGACATTATCCGCGATAGTGGCAGGATTTCGCGGATCGTCTTCCGGGATTCCGGCTTCAATTTTACCCACGAGGTCGGCGCCAACATCGGCTGCTTTGGTGAAGATACCACCACCGACACGAGCAAACAATGCTTGAGTTGAGGCTCCCATACCAAAGGTCAGCGTGGTGGTGGTGATGATATTGAGGTTAGATCCATCGAGCGTATCTGCTGCCGGATAGATGTAATTCAGGATGACAAACCAGACTGAGATATCAAGCAATGCCAGACCAACCACGACCAGTCCCATCACGGCGCCACTCCTGAAAGCGACCACCAGTCCCTTGTTTAACGATTGATTTGCAGCGTGAGCCGCCCTTGCTGATGCATAAGTAGCCGTTTTCATACCAAAGAATCCGGCGAGACCGGAGAAGAATCCACCGGTCAGAAATGCAAACGGAACGAATGGATTCTGAATTTTCAGCCCATAAGCCAGAAATGCGAAAAAGCATGCCAGGAAAATAAAAACGATGGATACAATCCTGTATTGCTGCTTCAAATAGGCCATTGCTCCGACCCGCACATGCATCGCAATTTTCTTCATCAAGTCGGTACCTTCATCGTAACTCATCATGTCTTTAAAAAAATACCAGGCAAAAAGCAGGGCAATAATCGAGGAGATCGGTATTACCCAAAAAATCGGATCAATCATTTGGAAAATTTTAGTTGGTTATTTATGTAAAACAATCTGATAGTTTTGACTTTTAGGTCAAATCATCTCAAAGTTGATAAAATATTTCCAAATCTATAATTATTGAAATAAATTTATCATTAATTTAACATACAGATAATCAAGTGTTTGATTAGGAAGAAAAATATTGGTTTAATATTTGAATCACAGGTAATTATAGAACAATATTTTTCAAAATGGTCATCGCCTTACGCAAAAGCATTTAGCGCAAAAGCATGGATTTTTTGTAATTTTAACATTTTTCCCAATGAAGGTATTGAAACGGTTGTTTGGTACAATTATCATCATGCTGCTGGTTGGAACAGCCGGCATTGCTACCTTATTCAGTTACTTCAGTTACCGCAACAATCAGCAGTTTGGTCATCTGAAAACTTCTGTTCGGCCTGGTAGTCTGGGCCAGTATGTGGTACCCTTTATCGGAACAGGTGGTTATTTCTGGGTCTGTGCCAATAATTTCCCGGGGCCTTCCATGCCTTTTGGAGTGGCGAGGCTGAGTCCGGATACCTACTCTTCCGTTTTTCGCAAAAAGGCGTTAAATACCTCAGGATATTACTTTCCCGATAACAGAATCATGGGTTTCAGCCACACCCGGTTGAGCGGAACAGGCGCGACTGACGGAGGTCATTTCAGGATCATACCTGCCACTCAAAAAAATGGCTGGCAGTCTTACCAGGAAGGTTGTTATTCAACTTTCGACCATGCTGAGGAATGCGCTTTTCCAGGCTACTATGCCATCAGGCTGAAAGAACCCAATGTCCTGGCAGAACTAACTGCAAGTCAACATACTGGAATACACCGCTATCAGTTTTCAGGAGCAGCAAAGCCCCATATCCTGATGGATATCTGCAGTGTTTTGGGGGATAAAAAAGTGGAAGGAGGCAGCGTATTGGTCCATCCTGATACAAGGGAAGTAGAAGGTGAAGTCAAGACGTTCGGGACTTTTTCGGGACGTTATGGAGGCATAACGGTCTATTTCTGCGCTTATTTTGACCGGCCTTTTTCCCAATATTCGATCTTTGACGGTTCAATTGTTTTAACCGACCATTCGAAAGTCTCAGGACAGAACCTGGGTGTTGATTTTGCGTTTGATGGAACCGGAACGATAGGTCTCCGGCTGGGGATTTCGCATGTAAGCGTCGAGAACGCCCGGTTGAATTTAAAAATCGAGACCGATGGAAGGAGTTTTGAACAACTCGCCGATGAGGCTAAAAAGTGTTGGGAAGAAAAGCTATCCCTGATTCAGCCCGAGTTTGAGACCGAAAAGCAGAAGATTATTTTTTACACGGCGCTTTACCGCTCATTTCAGATGCCCACACTTTACCAGGACGTGAACGGCGAGTACACCGGCTTCGACAAGAAAGTCCACAAGGCTGAAGGTTTCAATTATTATACAGATCTTTCCTTATGGGATACTTTCAGGACTTTACACCCGCTGTACAACCTGATTGCGCGGAAGGAGCAGCGGGATATGATAGTCTCACTGGTGAAAATGAAAGAGCAGGGTGGATGGCTGCCCAGATGGCCTTCCGGCAACGGTTACACCGGTTCGATGCTGGGCTCTCCCGCGGATATGGTCATTTCGGAAGCCTACCAGAAGGGAATACGTGATTTTGATGTAAAAAGCGCTTATGAAGGGATGAAGTTCCTGGCTTTGAATCCAACACCCAAAGGAGCCCGTTTTGGCGGAAGAAGCGGCATCCCCGAATACAATCGGTACGGATATTGCCCGACAGACCTGATGGATAAGGCTGTATCGAGGACTTTGGAGTATGCCTGGGCAGATCATGCCATTGCCATTCTTGCCGATTCACTGGGTTTTAAGGAGGACGCCAAACTCTTTTACGAACATTCAGGGTACTACAGGAATCTTTGGAACCCGGCAACCAGGTATTTTCAGTCGCGCGATTCAAAAGGACAATTTTCAAAATTATTCAACCCGCTGAAGTTATCCTATTTTGATACAGATGGCAAATATACAAAGGATTACGTCGAAGGAAGCGCCCTGCAATGGAGGTTTGCCGTTCCATGGGATCCAAAGGGACTTGTGACACTCTTTGGTGGCAATGAACAGTCCTCCAGTGAATTAAATGACTTCTTCGAGAAATCGGATCCTGCCATGAGCAGCTGGAATCCTGGACCGAGGTATTGGCACGGGAATGAACCGGATATTCATTCAGCCTATCTGTTTAATGAGTCGGGAAGGCCCGATCTTACCCAGAAATGGTCAGCGTGGATTCTTGACAATAAATACGCCATTAATTCGGAGGGTATTGACGGGAATGACGACGGAGCAACGCTTTCTTCGTGGTACCTGTTTGCAGCGCTGGGATTTTATCCAATTGCGGGATCAGATTACTACGAGATTGGCTCACCACTATATAAATATGCAGTAATCCACATGGGAGACAAGTCCTTGCAAATCGAAACAGAGAATTATTCGCCAGGGAACAGATATGTATCAAATATGTGGCTGAATGGTAAGCTAATTAATGGTTTTCGGCTAAGAAACAGTGATATCGCAAAGGGCGGAATTCTGAAGTTTGAGATGAGTTTCCTTCCAGTCAGGAACACCAATTAATCCTGTGGATCGATGAAATATTTTAGCGCAAAAAATCATCTGTTAAGCATTTTTAACTATTATTGTAGACTATTAATCCAAATTATTAACTTTAGTCTTTTTAGGAGACTATCTGCTACCCTCTGTGTAAGCTGTTGATTCAACTGATTTTACTAAAAAGATCATAACTAAAATAAAATCCTGTATTGAATGTAATTAAACTTTAAATGTACTTTCTATGAAAAGAAAATTCAAATTAGCCGGCTGGTTATTTTTAGGGATGATTCTCTTTGTTACCTGCAAAGAAGAATATCCTTTGCCTACAGCCTCATTTACTTATGCAGTCACCGGCAACACTGTAACTTTCTATGCTCAGGTAGCAAACGACAGTAAATATGAATGGAATTTTGGTGATGGAAGTTATATCAATACAATTCATTCACCTGTGCATTCATTTGCCAGTTATGGTACAGATTATAATGTTACCCTCACAATAATTGGCCCCGGAGGGAATACATCTGTTACAGGTAAGGTTTCTATCCCATCGAAGACAAAGATGCAATTGCTTACAGGTGGTAGTGCAGGTTCCACCAGCAGTAAAAAATGGCGTTTAAGTTCATCTGCACCTTCCTTCCTGATCACTGCGGCTACCGCTAATTTCCAGCCGGTGGTCACCGATTATCCTGGAAGTATTCTGGGTGCGGTGGGTTTGAGTGCGGTTTATACGGATGAATATGTCTTCAAGGCAGATGGAACATTGACAATCAATCCGAAAGGTGGTGGAATTTTTGCAGGCTATGTCTATTGTCTCGCCACAGGTACCCCAATTGTTACAAATAAGGATGCCGCTGGAGCCGGTTTAGCCTATCTGAAAACATTTGTAACTCCTCCTGGTGCGACTTTCGCAATCAATGAAGGTAAAACCCTTACACTTTCTACTACCCTTGACGGAAAAACAGCTTCCAATACATCTTATCCGGGTGTAACGACACTTAGCTTTATAAAAGGAGGATTCCTGGGAATTAAAGATTTCGTAAGTGAATGCATTGTAACACAATTGTCAGACACGAAGATGGTAGCCATTTGCTTTGTTTCAACTGTCTCTTCCGGTCTGGTCGGCACTCCGAACATGGCTTTAACTTTGACATTTGAAGTAGCTCCATAAGAGGTATTTCAGCAGAAAAAATAAACATAATTACAACTAACAAAAATTATTTATGATGAAGAGAAAAATGCTTAAAGCAATGTTTCTGTGCATGCTAATGGTTGTATCAAGCAGCCTCTTTGCTCAAAATATTGTCACAGGTAATGTCAAGGATGATACCGGGCAATCTTTACCTGGAGTCAGTGTTGTAGTGAAAGGAACCTCGACCGGCACAGTGACTGATATAGATGGTAAATTCTCACTTTCGGTTCCTGGTAATGCCACGCTGGTGTTTTCTTTCGTGGGAATGCAGTCCAGGGAAGTAACCGTCGGAAATCAGCGAAAAATTGATATTACGCTTTTGTCAAGTACGATCGGCGTGGATGAAGTAGTAGTTACCGCGCTCGGCATATCAAGGGAAAAGAAGTCTCTGGCCTATTCAGTTTCAGAGGTTAAATCCAATGACCTGGCCAGGGCCGGAAGTCCAAACCTTGTTAAGTCGCTCGATGGACGCGTCAGCGGTGTTAATTTTACTTCAACGAGTACTGATCCTGCTGGGTCGGTATTTGTCACCATTCGCGGAGCAACCAGTTTGAATATTCAATCTTCTACAGCCTCAAGTCAGCCTTTGTTTGTCATCGATGGTATCCCCATGGGTACCGCAGGAATTGATAGCCGTAATGGCGCCGACTTTGGTAACCTGATGTCCCAGTTGAATCCTGATGATATTGAAAGTATTTCTGTATTGAAAGGTGCCAGTGCAGGTGCGCTCTACGGATCTGCTGCGGGTAACGGGATCATCATGATCACTACTAAATCTGGTAAAGGCGGAAAGAAAGGAATCGGTGTATCAGTTAATACATCTATTTTCTTTGATCAACCATACAATTTCTTCAAGACTCAGACTGAATATGGGATCGGGGTAAGGGCCTCCTATGTGTTACCCGGACAAGGGTATGACTGGGGTGCGAAATTTTCCGACTTCCCGAATTTTCCTATCGATCAGTACAACACCTTGACACAGCGTGTTGAAACCAGGCTGTTCCAGCCCGCCAATGAAATTCGTTTGAAGGAATTTATGCAGACCGGTGCTACTCAGAACTATAATGCCAGTGTGGCCGGTAATTACAAAGACGGGGCATTCCGTTTTGGAATTGGCAAAATGAGCAATATAGGAGTTATGCCTAACAACCGTACGGACCGTATCAATGCAAACTTCAATGCGGAGTACAACATTAACAAAAAACTAAAGATTTCTGTGAATGGAAATTACATGGGCCAGTACAGTCCTAACAAGACTTCTGCCAACAGTGATGTTATCGAAGAGCTGACCATGGAATTCCTTGCGCACATGCAACCAATCAAAGAGATGCAAACGGTTTGGAAAACCGGTTTCGAGGGTGTCAAACAAAATTCACCTTACTATAAGCCCGACGGAACTCCTTACTCTAATAACCCGTACATGTACGTTTATGGAGAAATCAATACTTACCGCAAAGACAATTTCTTTGGTAAGGCTCAACTGGATTGGGAAATTATCAAACCTTTGAAATTTATGGTACGAACCGGTATCGATTACAGTGGTGACAACTATGAATACAAACGTGCAAAAGATTTTGCGGCAACTGATCAAAGGGATGGTAAGTACTCTGTTCAGACCAGCAATGGACTCACAGTTCAGAATGATTTGATGATGATCTGGGAAAAGGATTTTGGTAAATTTACCACTAATGCTACCCTCGGTTATAACTACGCTTACAGCAACAGTTATAATTATTCTGCCAATGCTGAGAAGCTCGTCAGGGCCAACGACTACTCATTAAGCAATGCCGTAGCCGGAACAATGACCTCTTCGAACGACTGGGGAATTGGGAAATCTCAAAGTTTATACGCTACCGGACAAGTTGGTTATGCCAACCAGATTTTTGTTGATGCCTCGGGAAGAAATGACTGGAGCGGTATCCTGGAAGAAGATAAGAATCAGCATTTTTATCCATCAATTTCACTTAGCTGGTTGCCATCAACTACCTTTAAGTTACCGAAGGCTATCAATCTGTTGAAACTTCGGGGAGGTATTGCTCAGGTTGGACACGGTATTGGAAAACCAAGAAGTAACAATACTTTCAGTTTCAGTCCGCTGGATTATGGAAGTACAAAAATTTTAAATATCGGAGGTAATCTGGTCGATCCGAAAATCCAGGCTGAGGTTACTACATCCTATGAAGGAGGTTTTGATTTGGCTATGTTTGATCGCCGCGTATCCGCTGAATTCACTGTTTACAAGAAGATCCACGACAATCAGCAAGGCTACATTCCAACCTCTCCAGGTGTCGGCTACAGTGGTATGTTAACGAACGTAGGTACCGTAGAAGCGAAGGGATACGAATTTTCTATTAACCTGACCCCTGTCCGCACGAAGGATTGGAACTGGGATATTGGTTTTAACTACAGCAAAGTGGATTCCAAAATCACTAAGCTTTCCAAAGAATATGTGCCTAATGGTTACACCTTTTACGGAAACGGTCCAAGCCTCAGCATCAGACTGGCTGAAGGGGAAAAAATTGGTACCATGTGGGCATCCAGAACCTTCCAGAGAATGCCTGCAACCAGTAAATATGCAGGAATGCTGATTATCGCAGACAGCGGAACCGACTGGAAATACTCAACTAACGAAGCCGACAGACAGTCAATCGGAAATTACAACCCCGACTTTATTCTGGGTACGAATACTTCCATCAAATGGAAAAACCTGAGGTTAGGTTTGGTTGGAAGTCTGAGATACGGCGGACAGTATGTTTCTGATATTGAGCGCAGAGCTGTCACTAACGGACACTCTCTCAGGACTATTGGAGATTTAGTAAACGGACCGAATAATTACGAATCCGGAGGTCGTGATGCCGCAACAGGAGGTTATCCCTGGCCAAAGGCTTCAGACATGAAATACCAGATCATGGCAAATTTGGTACAGACCTACGCCGGATACGGCACCAATGTTAAAACTGACGACGCTACTTATATGAAAGGTGTTTGGTTAAAACCAGGTGGAAATCCTGCCAATGATGCCGATTACATTGTGAACGGTGCAGATCCGCTTGCAACCTTCTGGGGATTGCCAGGGCTGCTGCTGGGTCAGGAATTCTGGGCATTCCCGCAAAGTCTGCTGCGTGATGCAACCAACTTTAAATTAAAAGAGGTTACATTGGATTACACTATTCCAGCACGTTATACCAAGAAGCTTGGAATTGATAACGTTGTAGTAGGTTTTGTTGGAAGAAATATTTTCCAATGGAACAAGGATGATGCCAATTGTGATCCTGAATCTGCATTCTCAGGGATTGGTTCCAGCCAGGGTATTGTTGGTAAAGCACTACCTTCAATCGGATCATACGGATTCAAATTATCATTCGATTTCTAATCGTTAAATCTTTTGCAATTATGAAAAAACAGATATTATTTTCACTTGCGGTTCTTCTCATCTTCGCTGCATGCTCAAAAAAAATGTTGAGAGAAGATGAAATTGTACAAAAGCGAGATGTTCTGGAATCAGCTCAGCCTAATCTATTGCTTTCATCGGTCATTCAAAAATCTGCCTATACCTATTATGGACTTGGTGGAGTAAATTCCACCAGACTTGCTGTTACCATGCAATATATGCAGGGCAACAAGGGTGCCGGTGACAACATTTATCAAGCTTTTGAAAAACCCATAGGTGATTTATACTCACTCACTTCGCAGATCAAATTGGTGCAGGCTGCAATTGGAATTGTGCAGGAAAAGAAGTTGAAGGTTTACGAAGGCATTTTCACTATTTTCAAGTCCTTACTTTGGTCGGCCGCTACAGATCTATATGGCGACATCTATTATCTTGAGGGTTTGCGTGGTCAGGATGGGATCCTTTTCCCAAAATTTGATGACCAGAAGGACATCTATCCGGCTCTGATCCAGGACCTGAAGAATGCTGTCCAGTTAATGACAGACGGTACGGAATCAATCGACCAGACTTATGACTTGTTTTATGGAGGAGATAAGGCCAAATGGATTAAGCTGGCTAATTCACTCAGACTGAGATTATTAATGAGAGTTTCCACCAAACTGCCTTCAGCGCCGTCTGATATTGCCGCAGTAGCTGCATTACCACTGATCAGTGATACTCCCGAAAATGCCTCAATTGCCTATCAGGGAGGAGACAAGACCTACTCCTGGCCAATGGGTGCCTTATACATGGGTTACACGGATAACTTTCTGCTGAACCGGCCTTCCAAAACGCTGGTAGATTCTTTGAAAGCGTTGAATGATGAGCGTTTAAAAGTCTGGGCGGCTCCGGTAGAAAGACCTTGGACCAATGTAAAAGCCGACGACGGTAAAAAGGAGACGATTGTACAAAAGGGTTATTCTTATGATGTTACCTGGGAATATTTGGACAGGACCAACCCCCAGATCGTTAATGTTTACAAATTAATTCAGGATTCTCTGACCTATTACGCCGGATACCCTGCCGGGACCTATATCAATGCATTGGCCTCTAATGGAAGCTGGCAATTTCCTGATACCAAGTGGAACTACAAGATTTCAATATTTTCCAAGCTGTTAAACGAAAATGCCAATCCGCTTCTGAGAGCTGTCGTTATTCAAGCCGATGAGGTTCAGTTCCTGCTGGCTGAGGCTGCTGTAAAAGGTTATATCAGTGGTTCTGCAGAGACCTTTTATAAAGCAGGTGTAACTATGGCACTGAAAAGATGGGGAGAAACAATCCCTGCTAACTATTTCAGCAGCAAGGCAGCCGCTTTTCCGGTAAATGGCACGAACGGCCAGAAGCTGGCTAAGATTGCCCTGCAGAAATGGCTTGGTCTGTTTATGATGGGTGTTGAATCCTATGTGGATTTCAGGAGGACCAGATTACCAGCCATGGAAGCAAATGGAGAATTGCCAATGAGCGCTGTTAAATTTCCATTGCGTTACAGATACCCGGAGACTGAAATGAGCAATAATGCTATCAACTATAAGGCTGCCGTTGCAAAACTGGACAAAGGTGATACAGAAAGCTCAAAAATATGGTTGGTCCAATAGCTGGAGGTTAATAACAATTTAAATTATAGCCATGAAGCAGAATGATACTATCAAGCCTGCTTCATGGTTTTTTATAAGATGGACATTTTTTATACCACTACGAAAATGAGACTTTATCTACTATCAATTCTATTAACATTTGTATTTTTTCAACCTGGTTTTGCAGCTTCACCCAAATCTGCTTCACTTAAATCTGTTTCACCTAAATCGGTCACACCGGAAACAGCCTTGCAGGCCTATCTACACAACGGAGATAGCTCTTTTAAGTGGGAACTAAAAGAAAAACTGAAAGAGGATGGACTGACTTATTTCAGAATACAGTTTACTTCGCAAACCTGGCAAAAGATAAGATGGATGCATGACCTGATGATCATGATTCCTGATGACCTGAAATACAATGATGCACTGCTTTTTATCACAGGTGGAAGCAACAAGAACGGTCTCCCCAATTCCCATAAATTTTCGGACGAACTTGCCATAGAATTCGGCAAAATGTCGAAAGTAAACAAATCAATAATTGCTGTACTTTGGCAGGTGCCAAATCAGCCGCTTTATGATGATCTAACCGAAGATGCGCTGATATCAAGAACTCTTCACAACTTCCAGAATGACCACGATTACAACTGGCCTCTGCTGTTTCCTATGACCAAGAGTGCCATACGTGCCATGGACATCGTTCAGGAATTCTCTAAAAAAGAAGTTCATAAGAAAATTAAAGGATTCGTTGTTTCAGGCGCTTCCAAACGCGGCTGGACCACCTGGTTGACAGGCGCCAATGATTCGAGGGTTGTGGCCATCGGTCCGATGGTGATTGATATGTTGAATATGCCTGTCAATATTTCTTATCAAAAAGTTGTCTGGGGAGATTACAGTGTTGAGATCTTGGATTATGTGAAGCTGGGTCTGGCACAACAGCTTGGCTCGGGTTCTGGCAAGGATCTGGTAACAATGATCGATCCTTATTCTTACCGGAAGGCACTGAAAATGCCTAAAATTCTTTTCATGGGAACCAACGATAATTATTGGCCTGTTGACGCCGTAAAGAATTACATCGATGATATCCCAGGCGATAACCATATTTGTTATACACCCAATGCCGGTCACAACATGGGGGATAAAAAGCAAGTTTTTGCGACATTAAGTGCATTTGTCGGAACGACTGTCACGAAAGGGAAACTGCCAATCTGCAATTATATCCTATCAGAACTCAACGGTAAAATTACGCTCACAGTTAACACTACTGCCGACCAACTCGTCGATGCCTGCCTGTTCACAACAAGTTCTCCGAATCAGGAATTCCGGGATAAAAAATGGGGATTTGTCAGCCTCAATGCAGCCAAAAAACCCGTTGTTCAGGTTGAGGTGAATTATCCGAAAAGCGGCTATAAGGCCTTTTATGTTGAGCTAAAATATAAAGCTCCTTTTGGAGAGGACTTTACACAATGTACCAGGATGTTCGTTACTTCGGATAAGAAGGTTTTGTTAAAAGAGTAATTCCTCCTAATAAATTCTGAAAGATGAAAAAAAAGCTCTATGTAATCTTAGCTTTTGTGGCGGTATTAGGCCTGATATTCTTCTTGTTAACAGGTTCGGTCAAAGATGCCCCTCTGGTGACTTCGGCCTATTTCAAGAAAACAATGTCCCGCGTGGATAGCCTGAAGAAAATGGAAAACCCGGTGTCGAACGCGATACTGGCCGGATTCTCTAAAGTCAGCATCACCCCAAACATCAATAATCCTGTGGATGACGCTTCAGCAGGAAAATTCAAAGCTGTTCCGCTTGCCGGTTTTGGCAACCGCAAGGGCAAACCCGCAACAGGCGTACATGACAGTATTTTTGTCAGGTCAGTAGCCTTGAAAGTCGGTCCCAGACAAATGGTCTTTGTTGCGGCAGACTTATTGATTATGCCGCCAAATATTATCGATGAAGTCGTCGGACAACTTGCATCCAAAGGTATTCCGAGAGATCAATTATTATTTTCTGCGACCCACAGTCACTCCAGTATTGGCGCCTGGGGATCAGGTTTTATCGGTGAACAGTTTGCCGGAAAAGCCAACCCTGAAATTCAGAAATGGCTGGTGAACTGCATCGTGAAAGCTGTTTTAGGCGCTGTTTCAGATCTGGCACCCTCCCAGTTAAGTAATGGTAGCTTTGGGGCAGGCCAACTTACCAGGAACCGGTTTATCGGAGAACTTGGCACAAAGAACAGCGATTTTACTTATATCCTTGTAAATCAGAAGGGCAAGCGGAAGGCTGTGATAGGATCATTTTCCGCTCACGCCACCACACAGGGTGCCGGCAACATGCTCTTCAGCGGAGACTATCCCGGTTACTGGGAAAGAAAAATGGAGGCCGGTTCTTACGATGTGGCACTATTTTGCGCCGGTTCGATTGGAAGCCAGAGCCCGAACGGTAAAGGAAAGGATTTCGAAAGCGCCCGTTACATTGGCGAGTCATTGGCTGACACCCTGATCAAAAAACTACCCTTCAACACTTACCAGGATAGCATCACCTTCACCTCTGTCACACTTAGGGTGACTTTACCGGAATACCACATCAGACTGACGCCACGAATCAACCTGTCTTCCTGGTTAAGCAATAAACTGATGCCTGAGCCAAAGAATGTCTATTTTCAGGCTGTAAGGATAGGGAAACTCGTCTGGATCAGTGCACCCTCCGATTTTAGTGGTGAATATGCATTGCAGATCAAGAATGCCATGGCCGCCAGGGGTTTTGATGCTGTTGTCTCTAGTCTCAATGGTAGTTATATCGGGTACATCATTCCCGGCAGGTATTTTTACATGGATGAATATGAACCAAAAATTATGGGGTGGTTCGGTCCGACGATGGGAGATTATGCCATGGAATTGATTAGGCATCTGACGGATATAGTGGTGGGATAATGTGCTAATGTGATAATGTGCTAATGTGATAACGTGCTAATGTGCTAACGTGCTAATGTGCTAACGTGCTAATGTGCTAACGTGATAATGTGCTAATGTGATAATGTGCTAAT
>Ga0209125_1002814_pt1 | contig 12775 bp, 9 predicted proteins | sample BarGraIncub1131A_FD_184503 | JGI IMG/M metagenome (GOLD analysis project Ga0209125, IMG submission 184503) | Arctic peat soil microbial communities from Barrow, Alaska - Barrow Graham LP Incubations 11-31A (SPAdes) (version 2) | ecosystem: Environmental > Terrestrial > Soil > Wetlands > Peat... | reverse complement strand
CCTTCCTTGAAACCGGCTTCTTCGACCGTTTCCAGACGCTTCCAGTCGAATTCTGAAATATGCAGCAAACCGTCCTTGCCGGGCATGAATTCAACAAAAGCACCGTAAGGCATGATGGTGCGGATCTTACCACGATAGGTTTCACCCGGTTCAGCAATGGCAACGATGGAACGGATCTTCAACATGGCGGCATCGATAACTGCCTTGTTGTTGGCAGATACTTCGACACGACCTTTGCCTTCGAGTTCTTCAATGGTGACGATGGCACCGGTTTCTTCCTGAATGCCTTGAATGATCTTTCCACCCGGGCCAATGACAGCACCGATGAATTCTTTCGGAATCCAGAGCACTTCGATGCGGGGAGCGTTGGGTTTGAGATCGGGACGTGGAGCTTCCAGCGTTTCCATGATTTTGCCCAAAATGTGTAAACGACCGTCACGGGCTTGCAGCAAGGCCGTTTCGAGGATTTCATAGCTGAGTCCGTCGACCTTGATGTCCATCTGGGTGGCAGTAATACCATCTTTGGTGCCGGTCACCTTGAAGTCCATGTCGCCCAGGTGATCTTCGTCACCGAGGATATCGGACAATACAGCAAAGTTGGTTCCGTTCTTTTCAGAAATCAGACCCATGGCGATACCGGAAACCGGTTTTTTGATGGTTACCCCTGCATCCATCAGCGCCAGCGTGCCGGCACAAACAGTTGCCATGGAGGAAGAACCGTTGGATTCGAGAATATCGGAAACAATACGGACAACGTAGGGATAATCTTTGGGCAGCATGCCTTTGATGGCACGGTGAGCCAGGTTTCCGTGACCGATTTCACGACGGCCTACACCGCGTGATGCGCGGGCTTCACCGGTAGAAAAAGGCGGGAAATTGTAATGCAGCAGGAATCGGGTTTTGCCGTGATTCAATACATCGTCGATGAGCTTTTCGTCCATCTTGGTACCCAGCGTGACGGAGGTCAACGACTGCGTTTCACCGCGGGTGAAAATGGCGGAACCGTGGCAACCAGGCAGGTAGTCCACTTCGCTCCAGATGGGACGGATTTCGGTGGTCTTGCGACCGTCGAGACGTTTGCCTTCGTCAAGGATGGAACGGCGCATCGCTTCTTTTTCCACGGCGTGGTAGTAGCGGCCAATCATTTCCTTCTTGGCAGCTGCCACTTCAGGATCAATGCTTTCAATATATTCTTTTACGATGTTGTGGAAACCGTCGATACGAGCGTGCTTGTCGGTGTTTCCGGAAACGGCGATGGCGTAAGCCTTGTCAAAGGTCTTGGCCCAGATGTCCTTTTTCAGGTCATCGTCGTTCACTTCGTGGCAATAAGTGCGTTTAACAGTCTTGCCAACCATTTCGGTCAGTTCAATTTGTGCTTGGCACTGAATCTTGATGAATTCGTGCGCTACCTTCAGGGCTTCCAGCAAATCGGCTTCCTGCACTTCGTCCATTTCGCCTTCTACCATCATGATGTTTTCGATGGTGGCACCAACCATGATGTCCATGTCGGCTTGCTCGAGTTGTTGGAAAGTTGGATTAATTATCCATTTACCGTCGAGGCGGGCTACGCGGCATTCGGAAATAGGACCGTTGAAAGGGATATCGGAAACGGCAATGGCAGCAGAAGCAGCCAATCCAGCCAGAGCATCCGGCATATCAATGCCGTCGGCAGAGAAAAGCATGACATTGACAATGGTGTCAGCGTGGTAGTCGTCCGGGAAAAGAGGGCGTAATACGCGGTCTACCAGTCGGCAAACCAAAATTTCGGAGTCACCAGCGCGACCTTCGCGTTTGGTAAATCCTCCTGGGAAACGGCCGATAGCAGCGAATTTTTCTTTGTATTCTACCTGCAAGGGCATAAAATCAGTACCGGGGGTGGCGTCCTGTGCGGAACAAACTGTAGCGAGCAACATCGTGTCACCCATGCGGACCATGACAGATCCGTCAGCTTGTTTGGCCAGTTTCCCGGTTTCGATGGTGATGGTTCTGCCATCAGCCATTTCAATTGTTTTGACAATCGGGTTAATCATAAAAAAGCGTCTTTTAAAATTGTCGTTTTTGTTTCTTTTAAAAATCGTGCAAAGTTAGTAAAAATAACAGTACCAAAAGCTTGCCTATAAAAATTAAGCACTGTGGCAAAGACGTTAAATTATACAATCCTCCAGTATACCGTTTGGCGATTCCAACAGAAATCCGTAGGTTTGTTGTTCATACCCAGAAATCCATGAGAAACCGGACGTTTATTTTAAGTATCTGCCTTTTGGTACTTTTTGCCGGATGCACCCGCAGCCCGCAGCTTAAAGTGGAAGGAACAATCACCCATGCCAACGGTAAAGTATTGTATTTCGAACTTTTCGGAATGGATAAAGCCCAGGTTCTGGACTCTGTCCAACTGGACAAAAACGGTCGTTTCAAATTCAAAACCAATCTGCCCGAAGCACCTGAATTTTACCGATTGCGTATTGACAACCGATTCATTCATCTCGGAGCCGATTCGGCGGCCAACATCGAGTTGCATGCAGACGGAGTGGATTTCGGGAACAGTTATCAGGTCAGCGGTTCCAGATGTTGCGAAAATATCCGCTACCTTTCTGAGCTACAGGGACATACACTGATGAGCGTTGATTCCCTCAGCGAATTGTTCAATGCAGGCCGGCTTGCCAGTGCTGAATTCCAGGAAAAACTAATGCTAGTGTTCGACCTACACAGGGATAAGGCCAGAAAAATCATTTATGAGAATCCCCGTTCTCCAGCCGCCTATTTTGCCTTGTTCCAGCGCTTGCACAATTACCTGATCTTCGATCCTTATGATGCCACCGACAACAAAAGCTACGCTGCCGTCGCCACTTCCTGGGACACCTACTATACGAACTCCTTGCGAAGCAAACACCTGAGACTTCTTACGCTCCAGGGAATGAAAGAAATTCGGCAAACCCGGAATGCCCGCAAAATCGAAATTCAGGAAAAATCAAGGATGTCGCTTTTTGAAATCAAATTGCCCAATATCTACGGCAAGACCATCCCTTTAAGTGCGCTGCAGGGAAAGGTGGTTTTGTTGGATTTTACGGTTCTTCAAGCCGACTTCTCACCCTCCAGGAATTTATTTTTCAGGGAACTGTATCACAACTATGCGGAACAGGGCTTTGAAATCTATCAGGTTTCATTGGATACGAACGAACAATTCTGGAAAACCAGCGCCAGCAACCTGCCCTGGATTTGTGTCCGCGACAAGAACAGTGCTCAGTCCCAATACCTTCGCACCTACAATGTGCAATCTGTCCCCACGTATTTCCTGATTGACCGGAACGGTGATATTGCCATCCGCGATGCCCAGGTGAGGGACCTTAACAAGGAGCTACTGAGGCTTTTATAAAAACATGTTTTAAAACAACACACAAACACTTGATTTTCGCTTAATTGTTTTATACATTTGCCAATACTAATTGAGAGTTCCGGTTCCGGCCGGAATTCTTTTTGTTTTATATGTCTAATCGATCCTAATATACTTTATATGTCAGTGAACTACATGACCGTTGACGGTTACAAAAAACTGGAAAAAGAAATTGATCATCTGGAGTCGGTTGAACGTCCCAGATTATCACAACAAATAGCGGATGCCCGCGATAAAGGTGATTTGTCTGAAAACGCCGAATACGATGCCGCCAAGGAGGCACAGGGGATGATGGAAATGAAAATTTCCCAACTAAAGGCGCTTTTCCTGAATGCCCGCATTCTGGACGAAAGCAAAATCAACACCGATTCCGTCCAGATCCTGACCTGCGTTACCCTCTACAATACGCTAACCAAGCAAGAATTCGAATATACCATCGTCTCCGAATCGGAAGCCAATTCCAAGGAGAAAAAGATTTCCGTAAGTACCCCCATCGCCAAAGGTTTGCTGGGCAAGAAGGTGGGCGATATCGCTGAAATCAACGTTCCTGCCGGAGCAATCACCCTTGAAATTCGTAAAATTTCCTTAGCTAAATAATTGTCATCATGGCCAGCATTTTCAGTCGAATAGCGACCGGCGAGATACCCTGCTACAAAATTGCGGAGAACGAACGCTACTTTGCCTTTTTAGACATCAGTCCGCTCACACTCGGTCACACCCTGGTCATTCCCAAACGGGAAGTAGACTACCTCTACGACCTGAACGATGAGGAAATTGCTGAGATTAACGTGTTTGCCAAAAAGGTGGCTGAAGCCATCCGCAAGGCCGTACCCTGCAAACGGATCGGTTTAGCCGTCATTGGGTTGGAAGTGCCTCATGCGCACATCCACCTGATTCCGATTCAGAAGGAAAAAGACATGCTTTTCTCAAACCCAAAACTGAAACTTTCGCAGGAAGAAATGGAAAAGATTGCCGCCGACATCAGGGCGCAGCTTTAATATAAACGAACCTATATAAAAAATCCGCAACCAGTTGGCTGCGGATTTTTTTATTTACTCGAGGTTTAAATATCCTTGGCAAAACGGAAACCACAGGAACCAAGGTTCAGTTCAGGGGTGTTGTGATCCCGGCGGGAAACGCGCAGGGCATTGACATCCTCATCAGCCCAGCCACCGCCGCGACGTACCTTATCAGTAACGCCGGACTCCAAGGCATCCGCATCGTTCATGCCTTTAGGATTGGTCTGGGACAGTGGCAAATACAGATTGTACCAATCGGCCACCCATTCCCAGGCATTTCCGCTCATATCGAAGAGATTCAGACTATTCTTGGTTTTAGTAGCAACAAGCTGGGTATCCTTGTGCCCTTCCGGCAAAGACTTCGTGTTAAACTTATACCAGGCAACGGAGGTGGAATCGGCCAGACTTCCGCCACTGAATAAATTATAGATGCCTGCAAGCTGACCGACCTTGCCACCACGGGCAGCCCACTCCCATTCGGCTTCGGTGGGGAGACGTCCACCGGCCCAACGGCAGAATTCACTGGCACCGTACCAGGTCACACGTACAACGGGATGGTTTTCAAATCCTGGTTCAATCATCCAGGCAGCACTGTCCATATCGTAATGAAGACCATGAAGATTGGAATATAAGAGCATTTTAGTCACACCGCTTGCCGTCAAACCGGATCCTCCGTTGGTAATTTTACGGCTTACAAGAAAGTTCAGGAACTGAGCATTGGTGACTTCAGTCGTACCGATTCTGAAGGCACTGACGGTAACGGCATGAACCGGAAATTCGTTTTCTTTGGCAAAGGTTGCTTGTTCCGCTGTGCCTCCCATCTGGAAAGAGCCTCCATCAACAAATTCAGAAGGGACAACTACGCTTCCGGGTATAAAACCATACGCGGATCCATAGTAAATGGAGTCGTCTGTCTTGGCATACAAGCGATAGCGGTAGCTGGAATCGGCTGATAAACCCGTGAAACTCACGCTGACGTCGCTTAAAGAACCTGACGATTCGTAACGTGCGCTGTTCGTATAATTTAAGGTGATGGCCGAATTTGTAGTAAAAAGGAAACCCGATTCCTTGATCTCGTCACCAACCATTGAAACAGAACCGTTGACTGAGGCTGAGGTATTGGTCACATTGTACACACTATCGGTTTTCAGAGATACGGTGATGTCTTCCTTGCAGGAAGTGATAACCAGGCCAATACAGGCTGCGAGTGCAAAAAATAAGGATTTCTTCGGGAACTTCATGTCTACTAACTTTAAAACGGACAGCACGAATTCGTGCCAAGGCATACAAATGTAGGAAAAAAAATTATACTTAGAACGGGTCTACATCGAAAAGGACCTGAACACTCTTATAAGCCGGTTCCTGCCGAAGAGCATCCTGTGCCCAGAGCAAAACTTCCCGGATCTTGGCGGCAGAAGCGGAAACCTCTGCCTTTAGCAGCAATTGCTGGTAGTAGAAATTGTTGATCCTGGCAATGGAGGGCTGGTCGGGTCCCAAAAGCCGATTGCCCAAAATGGGGCGCACCGCATCAGCGAAATAATGGGCCGCCCTGCGCACGACCGCTACATCCTTATGTTTGAAACGAATCTGGATGAGGCGGGTGAAGGGCGGATACGAGAATTGTTCGCGCAAGGCCATCTCCCGACGGTAGAATCCATTAAAATTGTTGTGAATTACGTCCTGAATGATGGGTTGATCCGGATCTGAAGTTTGCAATACCACCAGTCCGCGGCGGCCCTGACGTCCGGCGCGTCCGCTCACCTGAACCATCAGATGGAAAGAGCGTTCGTGCGCCCTGAAGTCGGGAAAATTCAGCATCTGATCGGCATTCAGGATACCCACCACACGCACATGTTCAAAATCCAAACCCTTGGAAACCATTTGGGTACCGATCAGGATGTTGGTTTTGCGGGATTCAAAATCGCTGATGATTTGCTCGTAGGATTTCCGGCTGCGGGTCGTGTCTGCATCCATCCGACTCACCAACGCTTCTGGAAACAAACTTCGTACTTCCTCCTCGATTTTTTCGGTGCCATAACCAAGTAAAGCGAGTTCCTCTGATTCGCACGAGGGGCATTTACGCGGGATATCGCGCTCAAAACCACAGTAATGGCAAGTCAGTTTCTGATGGTATTTGTGATAGGTCAGCGAGACATCGCAACGCTCGCATTTTGGAACCCAGGCACATGCTTTGCATTCGAGCATAGGTGCATATCCGCGCCGGTTTTGGAACAAAATTGCCTGCCCCTCGCTGGAAATCGCATCCCCAATTTTGGTCATTAATAAAGGAGAGAACAAGGACTTCATGATTTTCTTCCGTTTCAACTCCTTGGTATTCACGGCAATGATTTCAGGCATCTGCATGTCGAAATGTCGGACTTGCAATTCTACCAGGCCGAATTTCCCGTTCAGACAGTTTGAATAGGTTTCCAGGCTGGGTGTGGCCGTGCCGAGCAGGGTTTTCGCCCCATGCAGGGAAGCAAGCACCAAAGCTGCATTGCGGGCATGATACCGTGGGGCTGGATCCTGTTGCTTGTAACTGGTTTCGTGTTCCTCGTCCACTAGGATAAGGCCCAGGTCACGAAAAGGCAGGAAGATGGAGGAACGCACGCCCAGAATGACTTGATAGTCGCCTTCCTGCAGCATTTTCTTCCAAAGCTCCACACGCTGGGCATCAGGGAATTTGGAATGATACACGCCCAATTTACTGCCGAAAACCCGTTTCAGCCGATTGGAAAGCTGAGTTGTCAGGGCAATTTCGGGAACCAGATACAACACCTGCTTCCCGGCCGCTAGGCATTCTTGTATGAGATGGATGTACACCTCCGTTTTCCCGGAAGAGGTCTGGCCATGTAGGAGGCAAACTGGCTTTTGGAGGAAGGAAGCGCGGATCGAATCCAGGGCTTCCTGTTGTTTGTCGCTAAGGATGGAAATCGGAGAAACCGCTGCTGTCGGTTCCACGAGGCGGTCGACGGCCAGGTCAAAGACTTCCAACACTCCTTTGATAATAAGTCCTTGCAATACAGCAGGCGTGGTGCCGGCCTTTTCCAGCAATTCCTTCTTGCCGACCAGTTCGGGGGCTGTTTTTCGGAAGAAATCGGAAAGCTGGAGGTAAATCATCAGGACATCGACTTGCTTTTTTGCCCGAACGGATTCGTCCATAAAACCCCGAAGTTGTTCCGGATCCTGCAGGTATCGGGTCGTGAGTCGAATATAGGATTTGGTATGGATTTTGTACGTTTCTCGAAATCCTTCCGAGACAACCAGCGCGCCTTTTTCGACCAGCTCTTGCACCAGAGGCAATGGATTGGTGACTCCGGTAATCCGGCTCAATTCTAGAAGGTTCATTTCTTTCCCTGGAATTAAGGCCTGAAGCAAGCGAATTGCCCGCTCTTTCAAGGGGGATTCGGACTCAAAATGTTCAGTCAGGGAAACCAGCGTTTCACTTTCCAATTTTAAACCTGAGGGCAAAGCCGCTTTCATGACCTCTCCCGGAGCACAGAGGTAATAGCTGGCCAGCCACTGCCAAAACCGGATTTGGGTTTCTTTCAGCACAGGCTGTTCGTCCAGTAGACTCAAAATGGGCTTGGTCTGGTATTTCTCCGGTGTTTCGCCGTGAATCCGTAGGATGATGGCGGTATAGAGCTTTCGGGCACCCAGCGGTACAATGACCCTGCATCCTACCTGCACGAGTTTTTCCATCGCTGAAGGCACCGAATACGTGAAAGTTTGGTTTAGAGGCAGCGGAAGCAGGACATCGGCAAAAACCTCCGGCGTTGTCATCGCAGCTGAAGATTGGCCCAGACGGGATAGTGATCGGAAAAGTCCACATGATCCACTTTTGTTTTAACACAACGGATGGCAGGTGTGTTCAGAATATAGTCGATGCGAAACAAAAATAAGTTTTCATGAAAGGTATGCCCCCAGCCATTGCCTTTTTCGACCCAGCAGTCGAGCATGTCTGAGCGGATCTTCCGGTAGGTATAGGAGCCTGGGGCATCATTGAAATCACCGCAAACAACGACTTGGAAAGGTGAATCATGGATGGCTTTAGAAACTGCATCGGCCTGGTTTCCACGGATTCGGGTTGATTTACCGACTTTATTTCCCAGCAGACCGGCTACTTTCGTAATTTTAGCTGATTCTCGCTTTTGAATGATCTCGGTGTACTGATCTTTCTCTTCCCTATTCAACTTATTGGATTCCAGATGGTTGTTAATTACACGAATGGTATCATGTCCAATCTTGATATCGTAGATCCAGGAAGAATTCGACATACTTTCATACTCAATACGGTAGAACTTTAGAATGGGATATTTGGACATGCAAGCCACAGAGTAACGTTCTTCTTTTTCGCCGGAAGCGAAATAGCGATAGGCTTTCAGGGCCTTTTTTGTTTTTTTGTCGAACCGTCCTTTCTGAATGAATTCATTCCCAACCTCCTGCATACAGACAATGTCTGGATTCAAATCACGGATATAAGCAATAATTGGATTCAGCCCGTCGACGGAGTCTTTACCCGCATGGGACAGAAATTCAACATTGTAGGAAAGCACCTTCAGCGTTTCCCCCGTTGCTTCTTCCTGTTTGAAATGGATCGGAAACCAGGATCGGGCAGAGTCCAGGGTCAGAAAGAAACCGAACAAGGGTACCAGGATCCAAAGCTTCAGCCGGACGCCCCAATAGCATATAAAGAAAAGATTGACCAGCGCCAGCACCGGGAAAGCGTAACCAAGAAAGGACGACAGGACCGAATGTTCCGGTTTGATCATATAGGCATGGCCGCACAGGATCAACAGCAAAACCACCCCGAAATTGATGGTCACGATGAAGGAATGCAGTATTCTCCAGAAGCCTTTCATTACGCTTTCTATGATTTGTTACGCCCGATTTTACTTGATTCGAAGAGTTGCTGCTTTTCCTGAGCAGTGAGACTATCGTAACCCGATTTCTTGATTTTGTCCAAAATAGTATCCAAACGATCCATTTCCGCTTTCCGATTGTCTCTGTATTCCTGATCGACATCGGGGGCTTTGTATGTTTTTTCAGATTTGGAACGCTGATAGGTCACCTTCATTCTGGGACGAGGGCGGAAAAGGGTGGTGATAAAATCGATGAACGGATTGATCCATCGGGTGATGTCGATGTTTCGTCTCAGTGTCCACCCGAACACCAGCCCTGCCACGGCGCCACCTAAATGGGCCATGCTGCCGCCTGCATTACTGCCGTTAAGGCTTAATACATCCATGATAACCATGACGATGGCCAACCATTTCAGCTTGATGGTGCCCAGAAGAAACAAGGAAACTGGTTCGTCGGGACGGTAAAACGCTACTGCGATACCCAATGCAAGGATGGAGGCCGAAGCACCCATCAGACTGGCGTTCAAGCCTTCAAAAGCAGGCAACAGATTGTAGAACACTGCAAAAAAGAGGGCACCGAAAAGCCCGCCAATAATGTACAGTCCGCCCAGTTGCCTGGGGCTGAACCAACGCAGGAACATGCCGCCGAAGAAAAACAGCCACAGCATGTTGAACAGGATGTGCATCAGATCCAAATGAACAAACATATAGGTGAATGCTGTCCAAGGCGTTACCAAAAACTGTAGAAAAGAGGATGGCATCTCCAGAAAATGCATGAACCCATCACCTTCCACTTTGAACAAGCTAAGCAAAACAAACGTCAACCTCAACACCAGAAAAATACCGGTATTGATAAAAATAAGCCTGGTGACGATGGTCCCCTGCTTGAATTTCGAACGGATGCTATCCCAAAAAGAACCCATTGCCTATCCCTTTCTTTTTCCAGTAACGAATTAAAAAATACCCGAACAGCATGCCTCCGAGGTGTGCGAAATGGGCCACATTGTCCCCTTTGAAATTAGCAACCCCTGCGAAAAGCTCAATCAACCCGTAACCGATGACCATATATTTGGCCTTGATCGGAATAGGTATGAACATGAGAAACAACGGTGCATTCGGGAAAAGCATGCCGAAACCGAGCAGGATGCCAAAGACGCTGCCGGATGCACCGACCGTTAGCAGGCTGTTCATCACCAATTGCTTGGCTTGTTCTGCCTGTTCAGCACTGAAAACGGCACCCTGAGCAGAAGAGAAATACTTCAGGAATGGAGCCATGTTCGGGTTTGTCGCGAAATTGCTTGCCGCTTCGAGCATGGGGCGTAAGTCGATGTACCACATCAGTTCCTGCATCAATGCCGCACCGATACCAGTCACCATATAGAAAAGCAGGAAACGTTTGGGCCCCCAGACTTGCTCCAGAATACGGCCGAACATGTATACCCCGAACATGTTGAAAAACACATGCGCCGGATTCAACGGGTCGTGCATAAACATATACGTAATGACCTGACTGAGGTTGAAATGATCAGAACCGATGTATTGCAAACCGAGAATGTTTTCGAGTTGAATATCGAAGCGTCGTAAAACAAAGGTCACTGCCCACATCAGCGCATTGATGATGGTCAGATTTTTAGTGACCGTCGGAACGGTTGACATGAACCCGGAAGAAGATCGAAAACCACTCATATAAAGGATTAATTTGTATGGGAAGGCCCTTTACATCGGCCTTCTGACTGAGACAAAGGTATAAAAATCGGTGCATACCGACTATATTTTGACGCATTTTAATAAAAAATGAGCCTTAACGTGTTTTTTTCTTCATTTTTTCTTGCAATAATGAAATTTAACCATACTTTTGCTTGGGTGTTATCAGATTCAGCACCCTATCAACCTTTGCATCAACTCCTTTTGTTAAACTTTATATTCAAATCGTACTATGAACAAAGCAGAACTTATCAGTGCTATTGCCGACAAATCCGGCTTGAGCAAAGTGGACTCCAAAAAAGCCCTGGACGCATTTTTGGGTAGTGTTGCCGAAACGTTGAAAACTGGCGATAAAATCGCGTTGGTTGGATTCGGAACATTCTCCGTTGTTAGCAAAGCCGCTCGTACCGGTATTAACCCCGCTACCAAACAACCCATTACCATTGCTGCCAAAAAGGTTGTTAAATTCAAAGCTGGTGCTGAATTGGCCGGTCAGATTTAAAATCTTCAACGACACTATAAAAAAGCTGCCCTACCAGGTAGCTTTTTTTTGTGTCTTTTTTGCCGTAACTTTGCGGCTCGCAAACCATTCACTACATGACCATCAGCCAACTTCTTGAGAAAAAAGCCCTTCAGGCCATCGAAACCCTCTACAAACAGACCGTAGACGCTTCCCAGATCCAACTGCAACCCACCAAAAAAGAATTTGTAGGGAACCTGACCCTGGTGACATTTCCCCTGTTGCGCGTTTCCAAGAAGAAACCGGAAGAAACAGGTGAAGAATTGGGTAAATGGCTGGTAGAAAACACGCCTGAGCTGAGCAACTTCAACGTAATCAAAGGCTTCCTCAACCTGACTGTTTCGCCTGCCTACTGGCTGAACGAACTGGTGCTGGCCGCTGCCACGCCCGATTTCGGCCTCACGAAAGTCCGTCCGGAGTCGCCACTGGTGATGGTGGAATATTCCTCACCAAACACGAACAAACCGCTTCACTTAGGGCACGTCCGCAACAACCTGTTGGGTTATAGCCTGTGCCGCATTCTGGAAGCCAACGGCAACAAGGTGGTGAAAACCAACATTGTGAACGACCGAGGCGTCCACATCTGCAAATCGATGCTGGCCTGGAAAAAATACGGAAACGGCGAGACACCGGCTTCCTCAGGCAAAAAAGGAGACCACCTGGTGGGAGACTATTATGTCGCTTTCAACCAGCATTATTTACAAGAACTGGCTGAATTGCAGGCTCAGGGCATGACGAAGGAGCAATCGGAAGCAGCGTCCACACTCATGGCTGAAACCCGCGAAATGCTGTTGGCTTGGGAAGCCGGGGATCCTGATGTACGTCAACTCTGGGAAACCATGAACGGTTGGGTGTACGCGGGTTTTGAAGAAACCTACAAGAAGCTGGGCGTCAGCTTTGACAAAATCTATTATGAATCCGAAACCTACCTGCTTGGTAAGGATGTGGTGCTGGACGGTCTTGAAAAAGGCATCTTCTACCGCCAGGAAGACGGCTCTGTATGGGCCGACCTAACGGCTGAAGGCTTGGACCAAAAGGTGTTGCTTCGCGGTGACGGCACATCGGTCTACATGACCCAGGACATTGGCACGGCTAGCCTGCGCTACAGCGAATACCCCATCGACAAGATGGTTTACGTGGTTGGTAATGAGCAGAATTACCATTTTCAGGTGCTTTCCATCCTGCTCGACAAAGTGGGTTTCTCCTGGGGTAAGGACCTTGTCCATTTCTCTTATGGCATGGTGGAACTGCCCGAAGGCAAGATGAAATCGCGTGAAGG
>Ga0209125_1002809_pt1 | contig 12794 bp, 10 predicted proteins | sample BarGraIncub1131A_FD_184503 | JGI IMG/M metagenome (GOLD analysis project Ga0209125, IMG submission 184503) | Arctic peat soil microbial communities from Barrow, Alaska - Barrow Graham LP Incubations 11-31A (SPAdes) (version 2) | ecosystem: Environmental > Terrestrial > Soil > Wetlands > Peat... | reverse complement strand
CTTCAGCGACTCGAATAGTCAATAATGACATTTTTTATAGTGTAGACAGCACCGCCGGACGGTTTCACAGTAACGTAACCAACTGCGCAAAAGGTTTACGACAATTTTTGAGAATTAACGGTGAACCTCTGGTTGACATTGATATTAAGAACTCGCAACCGTTTCTTTCAATTCTATTATTATTGAATCCGGCCAAAGTTTCAGGAATGACTAAAAATACAACCTTTGCCATGTTGCTACAAACCTTGAAAGTGCCACAAAATAAAGACGTTAGTAAATATATTTCTTTGGTTGTTAATGGTCAGTTTTATGAATACTTAATGACTGAATTTTCTAAAGAAGGTTTGCAATTAACCAGATCAGAAACGAAAGTACAAGTTTTAAGAATCCTATTTGCACGTAACCGGATGCCAAAGGATGAGACGAACAGGAAAGCGCGTCAAATTTTTATAGATCGGTTTCCAACTGTTCACCGGGTATTCTCAAAAATCAGAGGTCACGAAAAAGGTGATCAATTTACAAGTTTCAAACGGTTTGCGATTTTACTTCAAAGAATAGAAAGTCATTTAATGCTTCAGGTAATCTTAAAGCGAATTTACAAAGAACTACCCGGCACTATTGCAGTGACAATCCACGACAGTATAATGACAGGTATCTTAACAAACAATGTTGAGGTCGTCCGCAAAATATTGATTGATGAAATGGCCTTATTTGTGGGTTTTCGACCTCAAATTAAAGTTGAAGGTAATATTAAGGGAAAGGAGAAGGGAAAGGAGGGAGAATATTCTCTAACTAATATGATGCTACAACCCTTGTAACTAACATTAAATTAATAAATTAATGAAATAAATTGAAAAGTTAAAAAAGACAAAAAAAGTCGCGAAATTTTAAAATTTACAGTAATGAAAAAAAATCCACCGGGCGAAAATTGTAATAATCAGAAAGCATAAAGAAGAATAGTACAACGAAAATTAAAATTAATAGATATGAAAGCAAAGTCAGAAGGTTTACAAAAGTTGACAGAATCAGAAATCAAAGTAAATGAGATTCTCTCACTTGAAATAATAACGCAAGCCGATATTAGACCACTTAACGATAAAGAATTATCCCTACTAAATTCTATTGTTTCAGAAAAAATGAGAAGTTTGACAGGCGAAGAAAGGGATTTGCTTTTAAAAAAAATAGATTTATTCATGGATGATGCCATAAGAAACCAATTGTGGGAAAGTAATCACAACCAGATAACCTATGCAATTTCAACATTAATGCAAGAACTTGGACGTATGCCATCAAAAAATGAGATTGCCGCTAAATCTGAATTAAGCCGACAGACAATTTATAAGCACATGAACGATTATGCGAGTCACCCTCAATATTTGCAGCAAATCGAACAATTTCGGTTTATGACATCCAAAGTATTGGCAAAAGTTTTTAAGTTCGCCGTTAACGGAGATGTTTCAGCAGCAAAACTTTACTTCAATGTGATGGGTAATCTGAACGCTCAAAACGCAAATAACACTCTGATTCAGAACCAAAATAATTACATCCAAATTAATGGTACGGTTTTGAGTCAGGAAACTATCAAGCGACTAAGCCCCGACCAGCTAAACACTATTGAAAACATATTGAAAACAACATTGCCACAGACAGTGAAGTTGGAAGCTGAAACACAACAAACAGTCTGAATTGTTGCAAACCGTCCCCCAATTTTTAACAAATGTTTCAAGTCAGGGAGTGAACCGCTTAACGGTTTACATGAAACTTTTGGAATATACATTACCAAAGATGAGATCCACAGAATTAAAAACAGATTTTGGGTTTCAAACAATAACCGTTAATATTACCGATGACTAAAATATATCGCTTATATTAGATCAACCCGGCAAAATACCGGGTTTTATTTTTTAATCATAAAACTGTTTTTGTAAATTTGCAGAAACAAATCCTAAAATTTTAAGCATTAAATAAATTCACTCAACTAATAATACCCAATATCATGTCAACTTGCAAATGGTGTAATAACAGAGGAATTTTTCTTTTTACTGATAAAGATGGCTTATGCCAAAAATGTTCTTTTAAAATCAGAACTGAAGCAAATAGCAAGCTCCGTGTTATAAAAGAAAGCGAGAAATTGATTGAGAAAACAAAAAAAATAGACACAGTGATTTCAAGTTCAGAATTGATGATACAGTATTTATCCGATTTTTTGAAATATGAGGAAAAAGGGATTAGTGTTTTTAGTCGATCTATCAAAGATACCATTGAAGGATGCTGTAATGAGACAGATGACAAAATTTATTCACTTCTCTATCCTGAATACCAAAAGAATATAGAAAAAATTGATCAATTGAAATCACTAAATGCAAAAGTGAATCAGGCCAATAAATTCAAGAGTACAACAGATAAGATTACAGCTTATCTTGAAAAAAGACACTTTAAAAACACTACATTAAGTCAAGAATTAGTAACGATGAACAAAGACCTCTTGGATCTTACTGTTATTTAATTTATTGATACACTATATTCTAAAATAAAACCTTAATCATTCAAAATATTTCACCTATGAAAAAATCAATTTCAATCTTATTATTATTTTTGGTTTGTTTGTCAGTTGAGGCACAAAAGAAAAATAATAAAATTACTGACGATGTCTATGCAACCAAAGAGGAAAAGCCATCAGCAGAAGGGCAATCCCAGGTAACAAACAATTTCTTAATTGAAGAAAATAAAGTAATATGGCAAAAGGTTTTTGAAACACCGCTTTCTTTTCGTGATGTTGTGGAAAAGGTAAAGGAATCTGGGGCAATGACAAGTATGGAAGAAGGTGATACTAAAATAATAGGAGATTTAAAGCCTTTACCAGCCGATTTTAAAGGGGCAGGGTATACAATGATGAATACTGCCATAATAGTTACAAGTAGCGATCTATTGGGCTATGTTTTGGTTGAATATAAGGATAATAGATACAGGGTTACTATTAAAAATATCCAATTAAGTCAAAAATATGATGATCCACTTTCTGAAATGGGACAAAAAACAAGCATTGAAGTATATGCTATAAAAAAAGGTGAATTTAAAAATAGCTTTTTAAATTCCATCAGTAAGATATTGGATTATACCTTTACTAAAACTTTCTCTGTTAAAAAGTCAAATGACAATTGGTAAACGGTTTTAAAAGGGTTTTCATATTAAAACCGTTTCAATGAAAGTTGAGGCGGTTTTTTTGATGAGTTGTGCAAATGTTGTGCAATACGCCTATAATACAAAAAGTCAATTATTGATATACAAATAGTTGAAAAGTATTCTATTAAACATAATACAAGTTATAAAACAACGATGATCATAATAATAAAACCAGATCGACCCGGCAGTAATACCGGTTTTTTTTGTAATTATTAATCTGTTTTAGTAATTTTGACATTGTTTTAATTAACTTAAATTTAAAAAAAACTACAATGGAGCTCTTTATCGTATGGATTGGCTTTGCGCTACTTGTTGGCGTAGTTGGCAAGGATAGAAATATTGGTTTTGGATGGTCTTTTTTTTGGTCCTTGATTTTAAGTCCTTTGATTGGCGTAGTTATCGCACTTCTTTCTGATAAAAAGAATACTTCAGGCGGAAACAATAACCCAAGTGAAAATTGGCAACGCGAATACGAGGCAGCGAAAAGAGCCGAATACAAGGGGCAAACAGACATTGCAATAGACAGCTACATGAACACTTTGTACCATTTAGAAAACTACGATACAAAGATCAGTAAGAGTTCCGACAATTACCGGAAAGAGCTAATTAGTCGAATAAAAAATAAGGTGCAAATTTTGAAACAGAACAAAGAGAAAGAACAAATCGAAAGTACTCTAAAAACCTAAATTGCCATACCTTCCAAAAAATTTAACTCGAAACCGTTTAAGTAAATCGAAGCGATTCTTTTTATTGTATTTTTGAGCGGTTACATACAAGGATTAAAGCCGTCAATATGTTAATATATTATTGTTCAGTGTGTGGTTATTTGTATGTATTGCCATTTAATTAATTGATATATAGCATTTAAAGAGTTCTATTTTTGAACCCTAAACCCATTCAGTTCAGAATGAAACTAGTCAAACCTCAAGACTTGCTGCAAGCAAGCCCTTTAATGCATTACCTGGGCGGTGAGTATTTCGCAAAATTGTTGATGCACCTGTTGCAGTTTAACCAAATCAACAAATTGTATGATAATATCAGCGATAAAAAAGGGATTGAATCGATCGATGGCATTATTAAATACCTGAATGTCACCCTTGATTTTGATGAAAAGGACTTAAAGAAACTTCCGGCGAAGGGCAGTTTTATCACAGTTTCGAATCACCCCTATGGTGGAATAGATGGCATTTTATTGATTAAGCTCCTTTCGATGGCGCGGTCGGATCACAAAGTCATTGCCAATTTTTTATTAAAGAAGGTGGAGCCAATTTCAGATTACTTTTTGGCAGTCAATCCGTTTGAGAACAATCCCGGGGCGGCATCCAGTATCGGCGGTTTAAAAACTGCACTTGATCATCTGAAGAATGGAGGGGTTTTAAGTTTTTTCCCTGCAGGTGAGGTTTCAACCAGTTACACTTCAAAAACGATCACCGATCGCGAATGGTTGTTCTCGGCACTTAAGTTTATTAAAAAGGCACACGTCCCGATCGTTCCGATTTATTTTCATGGCAGTAACAGTCGTTTGTTTCATTTACTCGGGCAAATTCATCCGTCGTTACGAACTGCAAAACTACCTTCAGAAATTATAAATAAGAAAGATAAAACCATAAAGATCCGGATCGGTAACCCGATTTCCGTGAAAGACCAGGATAAATTTACCGATGTGCGGCAGCTCGGACGTTATTTGCGTTCAAAAACGTATTGTCTGGATTCTGGAATTGAGGTGAAACGGTTTTTCAATTACTCGCTAAAGAGTCATCCCGAACCTGAAACGATTGTCGATCCGCTGCCTACAGATTTGATCATTAATGAAATAGCGGGATTACCTAAGGATAACCATCTTTTTACAATCAAGAATTACTCGGTATTTTGTACTCCTTCAAGCCAGATTCCAATCGTTATGAACGAGTTAGGTCGTCTGCGCGAGATCACTTTTCGCGAAGTGGGCGAAGGAACCAATCAACCTACCGATATTGATGAGTTTGATTTGTATTATAATCAATTGATTATATGGGATAACGATGGCCAGAAAATAGTCGGTGGTTACCGGATCGGCAAGGGACATGATATTTACGACCAGTTTGGGATCAAAGGATTCTATACTCAAAGCCTTTTTAAGATGAAAAGAGGCTTCGTCGATACGCTTAATCAATCGCTTGAACTCGGGCGCTCATTTATTGTAAAAGAATACCAACGTAAACCGCTGCCGCTTTTTTTGCTTTGGAAAGGGATTCTGTATTTTTTATTGAAAAACCCCGAATATCGTTTTTTGATTGGCCCTGTTAGTATCAGCAATACTTATTCTGGTATTTCGAAGGAGTTGATAATCCGATACATCATGGCGAATTTCTTTGACTATAAAAGAGCAGCTTTTGTAAAGCCGCGAAATCGGTTTAAGGTGACCACGAATGATGAGCATTTAAATACGGCCCTCGAAAATATGACGCCCGACCTGCATTCACTTGATAAGTTTATAGGAGATATTGATCAGTATAACAGTGGATTGCCTGTTATTCTCAAGAAATATCTTGGTTTGAATGCTAAAATTATTGCCTTTAATGTCGATCCGAAGTTCAACGATTGTGTTGACGGTTTGTTGGTCCTCGATATTTTTTCAGTGCCTAAACCTACCATCGAATCTTTGTTGAAAGAGGTGAACGACATGAATTTGCTTAGCCGGTTTTTCACGATTACCGAACCTTAAATAACAGAGTGTGCAAAGCAATGTAATCTGGCAGGTTATTCTCAATCCTCACGCAGGTTGTGGTAAAGGACGAAAGGACAAAGGCAAAATTGTATCCATTCTGAATCATTCGGGTCTACAGTATAGATTACATGAGTCCGAATATGCCGGTCATTCTTTCGAATTGGCGAAGGACCTGGCAATCAAGGGTGAAACTCATTTTATAGTTGCTGGTGGCGATGGCACCTTAAACGAAACAGTGAATGGTATTTTTAATGGGAAAAACAGCCAATGCGATCAAATTGTGATCGGCATGTTACCCGTGGGAACCGGCAATGATTGGATTCGGACATTTGGCATTCCCGACCATTACCAAATGGCTATGGATATTTTGCTGAAAGGGAAAACAGTGGTTCAGGATGTTGGACTAGTCGAATATAGGGAAGAAGGAAAAAACATCAGCCGGTTTTTTGTAAATATTGCAGGCTTTGGTTTTGATGCGATGGTCGCAACACGTGCCAATAATCTCAAAAACAATGGACTATCTGGTTTACGTGTGTACATCGAAAGCTTTCTGTGGAGTTATTTTAATCATAAAGCAGACCAAACCAATATTGTAATTGATGGTGAGAAATTGAACGTGAATTTATTCAGTGCAGGTGTTGGCATCGGCAAATTCAATGGAGGAGGAATGATGCAGGTACCCGATGCAAATCCTGTAAATGGCTGTTTTCATATCACAATTATCCGGAATTTAGGTATTTGGGGCATTATCCGGAATTTTCTGAAATTGTATAACGGAAGTTTTGTAAGCGATTATCGTGTTTCGACACATACGGGCACGCAAGTTCAGCTTACTTCCGAAAAACCTTTATCGGGCGAAGTCGATGGCGAATCGATCGGCAACAATAATTTTAATTTGAAGATCATCCCGCATCAATTGAGGGTTATATACGGTGAAGACAAGTTTAAGATGCTTGAATGAAAATTGCTGTGCGTTTACCAGCGAAGTAATAACCAACAACCAAAGATTTCCTCAAGTGGAAAATTAGATTTCCTGATGAGGAATATCTGTATCTTTCCTCTTTAACCTTTATCCTTTCTGTGGGTTATCTCATATCATTGACTTGTACCTTGGGATATTTGGCTACATCGAATTTAAAATAGTCGTCGGTTAAATTCTGGTCCGTTTTCATGTTTTTCAACGAGAGTGTATAGGCATTCCCATCTTTATTAAATGTCTTTGCCTTCAATATCTGAGATTTCGCCTTGTCAACGTACAATCTTACTTTGGTGAACTCCTTGGTTTTATCAGTCGGAATCAGATCGATTACCTGCGAAGCTTTACCACCAATCGTTTCCTCTCCAATATAAGTGTAATTAAATCCTTTTTCGTAGATCGTAAAAAGATTGGCAGGATTCAGTGCCTCATCACTATCCGGATCATTTTCAGTTATATTAACCTCATTCGATTCAGTTAGATAACTCCAGGTTGCTGTGCCATCCGAAAAAACTTCCATCCCCATTGCTGGCATATGCAATCGGTAACTTTTCCCTTTTAAGGCGACACTACCTTCATTCGTTTCGGTTACACTGCCGGATTTATTTTCGAGCGTAAACGAAAAATCGATCTGAATGGTTTTATAGCTTTTGCTCGTTTGCGAAAGTTTGTCGAGTATTACTTTCGCCTTTGAATCCTGCTGTGCAAATAACGATCCGGTAAGCAAAATTAAAACACTAAATATTAAAACAGCTTTCATTCTCTACTTTATAAATTAAAAAACTCAATATTGATTTAAACCCTTCAATAATTGTTCCAAAGCATATTCGTCCTGTAATAATACCTGACGGGCTTTGCTCCCTTCGTTTTGTCCGACGATCCCTGCAGCTTCCAATTGATCCATTATTCTTCCGGCCCTGTTGTACCCAATCGAAAATTTACGTTGAATCGCAGAGGTCGATCCTGTCTGATTCATCACTACAATTCTTGCGGCGTCATCGAAGAGTTCGTCACGGTTCTTTAAATCAATTGCATTCGAGTCATCTGATCCTTCAACTTCACATTCAGGCAGTAAGTAGGCGCTTGGATAGGAAGGTTGCTGACTGATGTATTTCGCGATGGCCTCTACTTCGGGCGTATCGACGAAAGCGCATTGCACACGGATGAGGGCGCTCCCAGTCGAAACAAGCATGTCGCCTTTCCCAATCAACTGGTTTGCACCAGGTGTATCCAAAATAGTTCTGGAGTCAACCATTGATGCTACCCGGAAAGCAATACGGGCAGGGAAGTTGGCTTTAATAACGCCGGTAATAATATTTATTGAAGGGCGTTGCGTTGCGATAACCATATGGATTCCAACAGCTCGTGCCAGCTGGGCAATTCGGGCAATTGGTAATTCGATTTCTTTACCGGCAGTCATTATCAGGTCGGCAAACTCGTCGATAACCACCACAATATAAGGCTGGTATTTATGTCCTTTCTCAGGATTCAATCTTCGCGAAATAAACTTCTCGTTGTATTCTTTAATGTTCCGGGCATGTGCCTTCTTTAAAAGGTCATACCGCATATCCATCTCATGATTCAACGAATTCAGCGTATTTTTGACCCGCTGAACATCTGTAATAATCGGATCCGTTTCCCCTTCCATTTTCGCCAGGAAGTGCTTTTCAATAATCGCGTAAAGATTTAATTCAACTTTCTTGGGATCAATAAAGACGAATTTTAATTGTGCAGGATGCTTCTTATATAGGAGCGAAGAGATGATGGCATTCAAACCTACTGATTTTCCCTGTCCGGTAGCTCCGGCAACTAATATATGGGGCATCTTTGTAAGATCGACAACGAATGTTTCATTCGAGATGGTTTTTCCCAAAGCGAGCGGCAGTTCATAGTCGGTCTCCTGAAATACTTTTGAGGCAATCAGCGAACGCATTGAAACAATCTCCGGTTTACTGTTTGGAACTTCAATACCGACTGTCCCTTTCCCTGGTATAGGGGCAATGATACGGATTCCTAAGGCTGCAAGACTCAATGCAATGTCATCCTCCAGGTTTTTTATCTTCGAAATCCTGACACCCGGCGCCGGAACAATCTCGTAAAGGGTAATTGTCGGACCTGTGGTAGCCTTGATTTTTACAATCTCAATATTGTAGTTTTTCAGCGTCTGAAGGATCTTGTTCTTATTGGCTATCAATTCTTCATCCGAAACCTGGGGATTGCCGGTAGAGCGTTCTTCGAGCAACTCGATTGGCGGAAATTTGTAACGTGACAATTCGAGTGTCGGATCAAAGTCAGGCATATTTTCGTCGGCACCTTCGTATAAACCGTCATCATCAGCGCTTTTTCGCGGTTCCGTGGTGGTCACCGGTCGGTTAACAAAAGGAGCTGGTTCCTCGTGGTGAATCTCTTCGCGCTCAATTTCAAGATGGTCATCGACTTTACTACCTGCATATACAATTTCAACGTTATCTCCGACAGCAACTTTTGCAAATGCTTTTTCTTTGGTTGGAATTAAAGGAGCTTGTGGAATTGAGAAAGTATCTTCATCTGCAATTTCCTCCTTTTTAGCAGTGGCTGCTTTCAAACTCTTTAGACGTTTGTAAGTTACCCATTTCTTAAGAAGTGGCCAGGCATCTTCGAAAGCCACAATAATACAAATAAGGATTGTGGCGAGAATCAGAAAAAATGTACCCATCTTTCCGATAGTAGAATTTAATAACTGACTGATAAAATAGCCATATGTTCCACCCGGAAATAAAAAAGATTTTTCGTAAAGTGAGGAGAAGAAATATCCAAATGTAACGGATGTCCAGATGATTAAAAAAATGCTGTATGCAAAATTCCTTCTCATCGAAAATTTGCCAATCTTGCCCAGACGCAAAGAAATAATGATAAAGAGATATATAAATCCAATGGAGGCTATCCCGAAACCTTTATTAATAAACAAATTAGCCATTACCGCACCCCATCGTCCACCTGCGTTTTGAATTTTCAGATCGGGATTCGACAATAATTCCTTGGAAGTAATATTGAGGTGACTAATATCTACACCGCCTGAAATAAAGAAGGATATAAAAGAAATTAGTAGGTATATTGAAAAGAAAAACAGGAGAATTGCGAGTATGCCACCAATGCGTTCCCAGGTGTTGAGATTTCCTAACCGACCACCAATTCCGCTTTTTTTAGTTGAAGTTGTACCTGTTTTTTCGTTCTTGCTGCGGGCCATGTATTTGAGATCAAATTTATTTCTAAAAAAATTGTATTGAACTACACTGCAAATTTAACTAAAAAAGACCAAAGGAATAATGAAATAGGAATTATGAATTGAAGATCGGCGAAAGCCAATTTGGAATTGCGAATTAGCAGGTATGAATTAAGCATTTAGGTTAGAAATGCCAAATTCCGATAATAAAAGGATAAATACCTGGAGCCTGACGTAGTCCTCATTTGGCGGCAGTCGGGATGAATACTGAGGTGAACAATTAAGGCCCCAAAATTATTGTATAGAACATGATATTATGCAGATTCAGATTCTCTGATATAGTGTTACTTTGGATCATTATTCAACCAATACTAAAAACGGATAAATTGTGAAAAAACTGGCTGTTGTAGCGCTTGGAGGAAATGCCCTTCTTCGGGATAACGAAAAGGGAACAATTGAGGAGCAGGAAATTCATACCGCAGAAACTCTTGAAAATCTGATATTTTTGATCAATGCCGGATATGATCTGATCGTCACACACGGTAACGGACCACAGGTGGGAAATATATTAATGCGTAATGATGCCGGAAAGCAACTTTATGGGATCACACCAATGCCATTGGATATTTGCGTGGCAGATACACAGGGCGGCATTGGTTATATGATAGAACGGATTTTCAGGAATATTTTAAACAAACACGGGATTAAAAGAAATGTGATTACCCTTGTTGGAATGGTTGAGGTAGATCCAGAAGATGAGGCTTTTAAGAATCCAACAAAACGAATCGGAATGTATTATACCGAAGATCAGGCCCAGATACTTTCAAAAGAAAAAGGGTGGATCTTTAAATTAAGTAAAAAAGGTGAGAAAGGGTGGCGTCGTGTCGTTCCTTCGCCTATCCCAAAAGCAATATTCAATCTTGAAGTAATTAAAGATCTTGCCCGGCAAGGGAATATCATTATCACTTGCGGAGGTGGGGGAATCCCGGTGTACCACGATGAAAATAACGATGTCAGAACTATTGACGCTGTGATAGATAAAGATCTTGCCTCATCTGTACTAGCTAACGGGGTTGGTGCAAATGAGTTTTATATCCTTACGGATGTGCCTTTTATCTTTAAAGATTATGGACTCCCGACACAGGAAAAACTTGAATTTCTGGATTACAATGATACCGTGAAATACCTTGAATCAGGTACCTTTGCTGAAGGTTCGATGGCTCCTAAAATTGTTGCTGCTTTATCTTTCATTAAAAGCGGTGGCGATAAGAGCATTATCACTGAAGCATCGAAACTTGAAGACAAATCGTACGGTTCAAAAATTACGATGAAATATGGGATGTAAAAATTATTCCAGTTAAATTCGTTGATCTGGAATGTTTTCGTCAACTTTGAAAGAATTAAACCTTAATATTGATAATATGGCTACGACGCTGCACGCCAGGCATTTTTTGAAATTACTGGATTTTACGCATGAAGAGATAGAACACTTACTTGATCTTGCGGCTGAATTAAAATGGGCAAAGTCATCGGGAACCGAAGAACCACGGTTAACTGGCCGGAATATCGCCATTATCTTTGAAAAGACTTCTACACGAACCCGCTGCGCGTTCGAGGTTGCGGCATATGATCAGGGTGCACACGTTACCTACCTGGGACCATCAGGAACGCAAATCGGTGCAAAAGAATCGATGAAAGATACTGCAAGAGTTCTTGGCAGAATGTACGATGGAATTCAATACCGTGGATTCGAACAATCAATTGTCGAAGAGTTGGCCAAATATGCCGGAGTTCCTGTCTGGAATGGTCTGACGGATGAATTCCACCCGACGCAGATCCTTGCCGATTTCCTAACCATGCGTGAACATTGCGACAAATCACTTTCGGAGATAAAGTTTGCCTATCTGGGCGATGCCCGAAATAATATGGGTAACTCCTTGATGGTAGGAGCGGCAAAAATGGGAATGGATTTCCGTGCTGCAGCACCAAAGTCGTGCCAGCCATCCATAGAGTTACAGTTGGAATGTCAAAATTTAGCTAAAGATAGTGGTGCTAAAATCCTGATTACTGAAGATCTTGCGAAAGCGGTAAAGGACTGTGATTTTCTCTATACCGATGTCTGGGTTTCGATGGGAGAACCAAATGAAGTTTGGGCCCAAAGAATTACCGAACTCAAACCTTATCAGGTGAATAAAGAGGCGATGGAGTTGACCGGAAATCCCAAAGTCAAATTTCTCCATTGTTTGCCGGCTTATCATGATCGTAACACAATAATCGGCAAAGAAATCTTTCAAAAATTCGGACTTGAATCGATGGAGGTGACAGATGAAGTGTTCGAAAGTGAAGCATCCATTGTTTTCGATCAGGCCGAAAACAGAATGCATACGATCAAAGCAGTAATGGTAGCAACTTTAGGAAATTGAAGTTTGTTCATTAAAATAGTATTTTTATAGTCGATTGATTTAATTGAAATTAGCATGAGAAATTTTGAGTTTTATAATCCGGTGAGAATTTGTTTTGGGAAAGGCGAGATCGCCCGGCTTTCGATATTAGTTCCCAAAGGAGCCAATATCCTGCTCACCTACGGTGGCGGAAGTATCAAGAAAAATGGCGTTTACGATCAGGTCATAAGTGCATTGAAGGGTTTCAAAGTCATTGAATTCAGCGGAATTGAAGCTAATCCGCACTATGAAACACTGATGAAAGGTGTTGCCCTCGTAAAAGAA
>Ga0209125_1002807_pt1 | contig 12798 bp, 13 predicted proteins | sample BarGraIncub1131A_FD_184503 | JGI IMG/M metagenome (GOLD analysis project Ga0209125, IMG submission 184503) | Arctic peat soil microbial communities from Barrow, Alaska - Barrow Graham LP Incubations 11-31A (SPAdes) (version 2) | ecosystem: Environmental > Terrestrial > Soil > Wetlands > Peat... | reverse complement strand
CGGCACGCCGACTGCGCCCCAATCACGTCAGGAACTGACGGCGGCAGGGTTTGTGCCCTGCGAAACGCCATCCAATCGCTCAGCGACTTGGTTGGAGTAGTTCATTTTCGTCCCCCATCCTTTTCGTAGTAAATCGCACCCCATGCGGTGGCTTTTTCGGGCTGAGATTGACTCGGTCCGGCTATCTGTTGGTTGACGGGCGCGCGATCGCAGAAGGCACCAAGCTCAAACATTGACTGTCACGGCATTGCAACCAAACACGTCGAGAATCGCGTCATCGGTCGCAGCAATTTCATCCACCAATTCGCCAGCACAAGCAAACTACTGCCCCCCTCCGCTGTTGCCACCGACTTCCGCCCGGCCTTGTGCCGGGTTGTTTTTTTGAGCGGAATGCCGCGTTGGCGCAAAGAAAGATCATGGATGTTGGCGCTCGCCTATTCCGCGGAAGGGCGAAAAGGCCCTTCCACGCGTCCACATTGAAGTCAGGCAAAGTTATTCTTGTGACACGCTAGGCTGCGAGTTGGTTGTAGAATCGGGACATCAGCGCACCGTTGGCCCGGGTCCGATCACCGGCTTACGGACCAGACGCGCTGTCACGTCGGCAGAAAACAAGTATCACCACTCGCGGGAAACTCGCAGGCAACGGGACAATACGGCCGCGCGGAAAGGCACTTGTCAGCGGCGCAGAACCCATAGTCGCCGACTCGAACGGACGCTTCGTCCGTGCACAGCCGGCGCCAACTGCTGCAATCGATCAGAGGAATGATTGCGGCGACTGGCCAGGTGAAGGCCCGCAGGAACTGCGGTTCCAATGCCGGCAAGCCGGCAGCGATGGCTGTCTGGTCTGACCATGCCAGGCGGCCCCAATGGCGACATAGAATTCGCGAGCGACCCGGAAGGGAATCAGGTAAGGACGTTCAGAAGCGTTGCCCTTGGCAGACAACCAATCGACGAGTGCCAACATCAAGACCATGAGGCCCTTCACCGTGAGCAGACTTGCGCTTGCGAGAAACCGGAGCATGCCACTCTCCTTGTTCGGCGCTGCATGGCAACGCATCAAGTATATAAACGATATACGACTTCTGTGACCGGTTCGTGAATGGAAAGTTTCACAAAACTGGCGCGCAGAAGCACGTCCCCGCCTACAATTGGTGCTGTATATTCGGCATGCTCGTGACGCCGTCGCCCGAATCCTTCTGAACATCCATTTCCGCTGTTTCACCCTGTGCGTCGAAGTACGGCCGTGCCTCGAAACTCCGCTAAAGTTGCGCAGCAGGCCAAGCTTTTGTCAATGGATGTTCTGCTTTCTTCAAGCCAGCGCACCCCTGCCGGAAGCCTTTCAATCTGACAGAGATGCTATCCGATCCCCAATACGGCGGCCGCTCGGGCTATTTCGCCGCAGAGATGATCTATTGCAAGCTGCTCGATTCCGCTTCTGCGAATCGGTACGCCAATGAGCTGGCTTGCCACGAAAGTGCTAACTGCGCGCAGACGAGAAAAGTGCGCCACTGATGACACGCGCCGCCAGCGACACAGGTCGATATTATTCTTGATCGCGCGTGCGCTTTTGGCTATAACATTTATATGATTTATACCATATAAACCATATACGTCAAGGAGAGCAAGACATGAGCAATTCTCCGTCACAAACGCCAAGAAATGAGGCAGCTGAGGCTGCAGCCCCGAATGTGACGACTGAACCGGTAGCTACCGCTACCGCAGACGTCAAAACGCAAGCTGCCGCAAAGGCTGCCAAGGTCCCTGCGGCCGCCAAAGCAAAGGTAGCCAAATCGATTGCGGAGGTTGGTGCACCTGCAGCCAGCAAAGCACCAGCCAAAGACAAAGCCAGAGCGGGCACCAAGGCCAAACCGGAGGTCTCTCAGTTAGCCGGAGCAAAAGCGCAATCCGTCGCAAGAGCGGCGCATCCTGCAAAAGCTAAGGCGGCCAAGGCGGTGGCCGAAGGGCTTGTCGCCGCAGCCGTTACCAAGACGGCGAAAGAGGGGAAGGAAAGCAAAGAGGGGAAAGGTACCGCGAAGAAGGAGAAACTCGTACGCGATAGCTTCACGTTTCCCGCAGCTGACTACGCGAAGATCGCTACACTTAAACAGCGTGCACTTAAGGCCGGCTACGAGATCAAGAAAAGCGAATTTCTGCGCGCGGGATTGACAGTATTGTCAGCACTGTCCGACGGCGCGCTACTGCAAGCGCTGGATGGCCTCGACAAGCTGAGACCCGGTCGTCCAGCCAAGTAGCAATTGGCACCAGGCGCCCGTCCGTCCAGTCACCCTCTTTCGCGGCAGGAAGGCAACGGACGGGAGGCGTGATCCAGCGAAAAAGCACCGCACACGCAGAATTCTGAAAACTTGTGCACGTGGTTTTCGATGAAGCATAGGGCTCGAAACGCGCTGCCTTCGTCATTCCGGCTGGGCCGCCGGACGTGGTTACCGCCCGGCGGTTGCACTTCCATTGCCATGCACCGGAGCAATTGGCTCTCAAGCAAGTGGTCACTGAAGGGCTGGCCCGTTGTCCTCGCCAGACATGTGGTCAGTGAGGATCGGAGTGTTTCAGCGGATCACGGATGCGCATCATGAAGCGCATATGCTCTTCGTCGTCGGTGACGAAAAACCAGTATTTGATGAGGATGGTGCCCAAGCGGATGAGTACCTTCTCAAGTTCCGGCACGGTGCGGAAGGATTCCTCGCAGTCCTCATCGTTGCAGAAGCCCATGACTTTTTCGACGCCCGCCCGGTGGTATCAGGTGCGATCGAAGAGAACGATCTCGCCCCCGCCGGCAGGTGCGACACATAGCGCTGGAGATGCCACGACTACGCAGCCGCTCGTTCGGCAGCGGCTGCGCGGCCAGCCGGCAAACTCGCGGGTTGAGACGCTGCGTGATTCGCTTGATGACGCCCCGTTGCCCACCACGTGACGGCCGTCAAGAAAAAGCCACCACCTTCAGCTTCTTATGCACCACTCAGTCCTGCAACTTGACCCGGGTCGCCCAGCAGACGGAACAACTCCTTGAAATACGCGCTGCAATCTAGATCGTTTGTCGCGTCGTGCGCTTTCACCTCCTCGGCGACCAGCGCATTCATGCGGTTGTCGTCAATTTCAATTTCCAGTTCTTCGTCGAAGCTCTCCAGCATCTCGGCATGGGTCCAACATTCGTACTCGCGGTCGTTGATCTTGTCGGCGTTCATGACGTTTCCTGTTGTGGTATTCGATCGTACGAATGACCTTGACCGGCAGACCCCGGCGCGTCACCCGAGCGAACCTGTGACTTCCTGGAAGGATGACGTCTAGCGTCCGGCCATCGCGTTGGCGCCTCCGCTGGGCTCGCACTATTGAGGAAACGCGTTCGTGCGGCGGCCAACATTCAACATGGGCCGAAAGCTTGAATCAACGCGAGATAGTCTTGTTACGCAACGCCGCACCGTATCGGGCGAAATGCTCTCTTCGTTTCAAACCGCCGGCGAATCGAGGTCGAGCCCATGGCAAAGCCGGCCCGCCAGCTCGGCCGGTGTATTGGCAATCAATTCGGGCGGTATGTTGAAGCTGTCCACGAGCCGGGCGTGCTCCTCGAAGCCATAGGAGACGATGAATGCGTGCATGCCGGCGGCGATCGCTTCCGCGCAATCCCTGTACTCGTCGCCGCAGACATAGGCGCGCAAGGGGTTGATGCAGAAGGCTTCGCGTACGGCGCGAAACTGGACGGCCTTGCCGTCGCCCAACGGTATGCAGCGCAGAAAATCGAGTCGCTCGCAGTCGACGCCGTGCCGGCACAAGACAATGAAAAGCGTGTCTTCCGGTTCGATGGTGATATTGCGAGAGACGATGCCGATGCGCACATCCGGCGCTTCCATCAGCCGCTGCAACAACTCCATCATGCCGGGAAAGGGCTGCGCTGCAGCGCGATAGACGTTGGTAAGAGTGCGTTTGAGCGGCTTGCGTGTTTCCTTGTCGAACTGCTGGCGCAGCTTGCGAGGAAACTCGCGCAGCCCGCCTATGTACTTTAGCAGTTTGCGCCGTCGCTGGAAGCGTCCGAGGTCGCCGATGTCCATGCCGTGCCGGGCAAAGGACTGCTCGACGACAGGGAAGGCATCGATCAGGGTGCCGTCGGCATCGAAGATGACAAGTCGATCTCGGCTGGCATCCGTCGCATCATTCCCTACTACCGATGAACTGGCAATAGGGAGCCCGTAGCGCAGGTAGATAAGGTACCGCCGCTCTCCGTTCTGCCGAATGGCGTTCGCTGAACGTACGGCGGAGCAGGGGTAGGTGCTCGCTCGAAAGACGAACGCCGTCGTGCGCGAACCAGCGTTGCCAGAAGACATTGGCCAGCCGGCTGCCGGCTTGCGGCAGGTGGAAATCGACGATCCCGAAACGGCCGCCGGGCGCCAGCATGGCATACGCGTTGGCGACGACGGCACGCCACTGCGGCATCATGGTCAGCGAATATGACATGAACACCACGTTGACCGCCGCCGCCGGCCGCCAGGTGCTGGCGTTGGCCTCGACGACATTGGCCGGCGGGCAGTCGGCGCCACGGCGCCGGGCCACGGTGAGCAGCGCCGGGCACAGGTCGACCATGTCGAAGCGCGCCTAGCGGTGCGCGGCTGCACCGATCGCTTGCAGACTGCTGCCGGTTCCGCAGCCGAGTTCAACGACGTGGCTGCCGGGTCGCAGATCAAGTTGCGCGAGCAGTTCCTGGCGCCCGTGCAACAGACGGGCGCGAAATGGGTCGTAGCGCTAAGGTCTGCAGGTCGTCGGCTTGCGAGCCACCGCGCGGCTGACCGCGCAGCAGTCGCCACAGAGTGCGGGCATCGACCAAAAGCTCAGGCGCGGCCATCGGACTTAAGATTGGCAATGGTGAAGCCGGCGTAGGTATGTACACGGTCTTCCTATTGCAGGCGAGCGGCGAGTTCGATGTCAAAATCGACCACTTCGTCGAGGCGGCCTTGTTGTGGCCCGGCACGCAACCAGTCCAGGAACGGCAGATTGGCGTGTGCGCTGCGCAGCAAGATACGCGCTGTGGGTGCGGCCCGTTCGAGGATGGCGTTCGATTCCTCGACCAGCGCCGCCGGGTGGTAGCTGCTCATCCAGTCCATGTGGTCGAGTAGCACGAAACGCGTGATCGGTTCGCTGCCGTCCTGGAGAAACTCGGTGACCGTACCGGTCTGCGTTTCAATCCGGCCCACCAGCCCGGCCTTGAGCGCGGAAAAACCTTCCTGCGTAAGCAATCACGGCTGTAGCTGCCGGTCAAATAGACGCGCCAGAAGTAGTTGTCGCGCACCGACAGGTGGCGAAAAACGTATTCGATCGCCTCGCGGATGAATGCGGCAATGCCGTGCGGATGCTGTTTCTGCACCAACCGGCGCTGCGGGTGCGGCACGCCAAGCAGACTCAGCGTCAACTGGCGGTTGAGCACTCAGTTGATTAGCGGCGTCCACAATTCCGGAGCGACATGCCGATCATAGATTTCGCGCTGCGCCTCGAGACTGTCGGCGGCGAACAGCTCGGTGATCGGACGTGCAAGCTGGGGATGCAGGCGGAAATAGGTGCGGAAGCTGCGCGCCACAAAGCCGGCCAAGCCATGAAAATAGAAACTGCCGCAACGACTGCAGAACCAGTTGATGCGTCGATCCCAGTAAGTCTTTGCGAACACGGACAACCCGGGCCGCAGCAAGCAGCGGTAAAGGCTGCCCACGTCCGGGTGGAAGCCGCGACCGAAGATGGCGAAGAAATCGTCGAACGACAGCTTGCGGATGCCGGCCATCTTCAGTTCGAGCAGCGCGTTCTGGCGCGGATTGGCATCGACGGCGTGAACTTTGTGCGGCCCTTGCAAGACGTAGTCGAGCACATTGCAGCCGGCGCGGGTGATCACCAGCACCGTGTCATCCGACCCCAGTTCCAGTGCCTGACGATCAACGGCAGGATCTTCCCAACAGGTGTTGTAAACCAGTGAGCGGGGCTAGAGCGCGTCGAAAACCTTCTGGTCGATGCGATCTCTCAAGGTCAAGCGGGTGGCAAATTGTGCGATGTTTGTGGGCAAAGGGGCATTCATGGAGGCATCTGCTGGATTTAAACGTCGCCATCTTAGGCCCCGTCAGTTACCCGACCATGACCGGCTGGTGGCGATTCGGTAACGACCCTTCTTGCCAGGAATGGCCGCTTGCCCTTGGCGCAACCGGCAATGTCCAGATTTTCCGAACAAGGAACCTGGGCTCGAACCGTGCTACAAAAGTGGCCTTTGCCTTCTCGGAAACATGCACTGCGAACCTACCTTGGCTCTATCGCGCGATCCGCGTTCTTGCCTAACTGCCATCGCCTTGACGGCGAAGCGCTCGGCTCGCGTCAGGTCAGAAAGCACGGCTGCCTGTGACAGCCCTTGCGATGACGGGCAACTTGTGTGACGGTCAGGACAGCAGTCACAGCGGCAAGGCGCGCTCCGCCTCCTCGGGCCGCACTAACCCACGCCTGTGTGCCTCAAAAAAAGCAGCCACCACATCCGGGTCGAAGTGCTGTCCAGCCCCCTGCTGAAGGAAATCGAGTGCCGCCTCGACCGCCCACGCCTCCTTGTAGGGGCGTTCGGTGGTCAGGGCGTCGAACACGTCCACGACTGACAGGATGCGCGCCGCCAAGGGAATGCTTTGCCCAGCCAGTTGTTTCGGATAACCGCTGCCATCGTACTTTTCATGATGCGCGGCGGCGATTTCTGCGCCCATCGACAGATAAGTGCGCCGACCGCGCACTAGGCGTGCCGCCTCGCTGAGTATCTCGTCGCTGATGCCGGGATGCCGCCGCATCAACTGCCACTCCTCCGCGGTCAGTGCCGTCGCTTTCTGCAGGATGAAATCCGGGATGCCCACTTTGCCGACATCATGCAGCACGCTGGCCAGCCCGATCAGGTGCACGAATTCCTCGTCAATGATGTCCGCAAAACGCCCCCCTTCCCACAGGATGCGGGACAAGGTCGTGCTGTAGTAACACACCCGGCGGACGTGGGCACCGGTATGGTCATCCTTGAATTCGGCAAGCTTCGCCAGTGCATACACGGTGGCGGCTTCGGCGCGTTCCAGATGGCGGTTCAATAGTGCATTTTCCAGACTGATGGCCACCGTGTCGCAATAGATTTCGATCAACTGGATGTCGACCGCTGTCAAGGCCTGCCGTGCTTCGAAGTAGATCGCCCCCTCTTGACCGCGGCTCTGGCCGAAATGGGCTATGGCCCGATGTCCGTCGAAGGCACTGCGCCCAAGTGACAAGGCGGATTCAATGGCGGCGGCGATGCCGGGCTCGGGGAAGGTGTGGAGCGCCTCGCCGCTGGGCGATTGAAATCGGCCCTGGGCGGCGATCACCTCCGGGGTGGTCAGCGTTTCATCCTGCCAGCGCTTGACGCAGAGCAGGCAGTCCTCGCCCTTGCCCAGCATGGCCGCGAATCGCGGCAGAATGCCGGGGACCAACTCCTGCAGCGAGCGGTGGCGGAACAGTTCGGCGGAGGCGTCGATAATGCTCCCCAGACCCCGCCGGCTTTGCTCGATGGTGAGCAGGTCACGATAGGAGCGCAGCGCCGTGACCAGCGAGGTGGACAGTTTGGCCGAGGTCAGTTCGGATTTTTCCTTGTAGTCGTTGATGTCGTAGCCGATGACGACGGTTCGTTCTGGCGCCTGCCCGGGCTGACCGGTGCGCAGGATGATGCGAACCAGCCGGTTGCCCAACTCTTCGCGCAGCCAACGGGCCAGTTCTAGCCCAGCGTGTTCGGTTTCCATGACCACGTCGAGCAGGATGACGGCCACCGTATCAGACTCCTTCAACAGTGCCCGCGCTTCGCGGGCGGAGAAGACACCAACGAAATGAAGGGGGCGTGCCTCGAAGACGAGGTCTTTGAGGACCATCCGGGTGACCGCGTGCACTTCCGGCTCGTCGTCGACGATGAGGATGGTCCACGGTTCGATACCGTCTACGGGAGGTGCCGGGACATCTTCTTCGGCGAAGACCAGGGTGTCGTCGTCAGGGGTTTCCATTTTTGCACTCCACGGGCAGATGGCGCGGCAGCCGGATGGTGAAGACGGCTCCCTCGCCAGGCGTGCTAGTGCAAGCAATTTTTCCTCCAAGCTGCCAGGTTACCAAGTTAAAGGCGATGTGCAGCCCGAGGCCGCTGCCGCCGCGCCCGCGGCGGGTGGTAAAGAACGGCTCGAAGACATGCGACAGATTTTCCGGCGGGATGCCTTTACCGTCGTCGGCGAAGCACATTTCGACCCATTCCCCGTCCGCCTTAGCGTTAAGCGTCATGTGGCCGGGCCGCTCGAGCCCGTCGAAGGCGTGCACTATGGCATTCATGACGAGGTTGGTCAGCACTTGGGCAATGGCACCAGGAAGACTGTACATTTCTAGGCTCGGATCGCAACTGACCGTAACTTCGTGACGAGCCTTCTTTAGTTGCGGACGCAGACTGAAGAGGATCGAAGCCAGGTACTCACCGAGCAAGAAACGACGCCGCTCGTGGCTCGTCTGGTCAGTCGCCACCAGTTTGAAACCGCGGATGAGTTCGGCCGCTCGAGCGAGGTTGGCATTGAGGACTCGGCTCGTTTCTTCCGCCATCAAGAGATAGGCCCCCAAGTCGGACCGCTTCATGGAATTCGCCTGAAAAAGCGCCGCAAGTTCAGCCGTCTTTTCGTTCAGATGGGACGCTGCCGTCACGGCGACACCAATCGGCGTATTCACCTCGTGGGCTACGCCGGCAACGAGTTGCGCAAGTGAAGACATCTTGCTCGCCTGGACCAAGTCATCCTGCGTACGGCGCAATTCCTCGAGGGTGGCCTGGAGTTCTACCGCCCTTTCCTGACTTTCAGCAAGAAGCGTTTCGTTCTCGCGGTTGCGCTTCTCAAGCAGGCGGGTCAAGGTAACGAGAAGGAGCTGCACGTCAACGAGCGCCAATTTTCCGTCGGTGCCGATCACCACCAGTGGGTCGAACAAACGCGCCTGGGGCCGCTCAAGGGCGCGCCGGGCCGCCTCGGGTACGGGGGTGGAGTCGTTCAGCATGAGCACTTCGGCGCCGGAGGTGGCCAGCAAGTGCGTGATCGGCCGGCGCATGAACAGTTCGACGCCAAATGGCCGGCCCAGTAATTCCAGCATTGCCATGCGCGGCACCATGCCCACGAAACGCCCCGCTTCGGAAACGATGACGCCGGGCAGGCTGGGATCGGCGTCGAAGGCATCGTGAATTTCCTGTACCGAACGGTCACCCTCGACACGGAAAAAATTGCGCGGCACATCAGCCAGCGTCATCCCGGCATCCGCTTTCGTTCCCATGCAGCGGCGCTCGGGCAGAGGATCATGGCTCAAGTCCCCGCCGGCTGTAATCAACGAACTCACCGGAGCCTCAGTTTCGCGCACACCATCCTCCCGCATCGCTTGCTGCGTCCCAGCCACGGCCAACCCGCGGTATCGACCCGCCTCGCCGCCATTAGTTCAAGGATGCCACCGCTCCCACTGCCGGCCAGCCGGCAGGCGGCGTTGCCGAAACGGGCGCCGCGATGCCGCAGCGGCTGGCGCCGCTCGGGGGAGCAGGTGTCGCCAGGATGCCTGTTCGATTGCCGGCGAAGTGGCAACGATATCGACCTTGCTGCCGCACACGCCTTGCAGCAAGCGATAGGAATGGCCACCGCTCTGGTCGATTTGGTATGCGCCCAACAGATTGACCTTTCGGTGCCGATAGCGCCGCATCGCCCCGACGATGCTACCCTCGAGCGTCGCCGATAAATCAAGGGGCATGCTGCCCTTCAAAATCATGCGGGGACAGGTGTCTTCGCAAATAAGCGTAATGTTCATCAGTCTCATAAGGAGCCGCCCATTGTTGGACGTTGTTAGTGATTGTGCTATGTGGAGAGGCAATTGTCGTCCAACCGTGTTGCGCGCTGATGACCGGGGATGGCTCCGCAAGAATCGGCCGTCTGGGCAACGTCCTTGCCCACGGATGAGAGCGTCCGTCCTTCGGTAATGGGGGTGAGCAGGTTTGCAGGTGCGCGGCGGAACGCGCGATGCCTAGCAAGGAAGATGCTAGCCTGGATGCAGCTCGTCCGTTGCGGCGGGGCGCCGTGATGCGTGAAGTTGCCGGTCGATTTGCGCGCCGAAACAAGGCATCGCGGGGAACGCATGATGGACAGCCATTTCCAATGGCGACCTTCACATTTCGTTTACTGAGCCTTCCGCTGCTAGAGACGGATCGTCGGCGGTGCGATGATATTTAGCGTCGGCTGACCAGCCAATCCATCAGCGGTCGCCACTGGTCGAAATCCTCCGTCGCTGGGGAGTAGGCGTCGAACAGGGTCACTCCGGTATCAATGGCGTGAACGTAACGCTGCGTACTACGGATGCAAGTCAGAAGGGGCAAATCAAACTGCTGCAGGAACTCGGTAAGCTGCTGGGCAGCATGGGTACGGCGATCAACTCGCATGCCAACGACCGCAATACCGACCTTCTCTTTGCGCACAGCCTTGATCTCGGCAAGCTCTTCAAAAAAATCACGACTGGCGAGCATATCGAAGCGCGACGGAGACACCGGCACGACGACTCGATCGACGTCCGACAACATCTTCTTCAATGGCTTGCCATGCAGACCGGCAGGGGTATCAAGAATGGCAAGGCTACAGTCCCCTGGCGGTTGCCCGACATCATCCTCGGTGAGCGCCCAATGGCGGATCGTCGGTAGTGACGTGGGGCGCAATTCCAGCCATTGACGGCTCGACTGCTGTCGATCCAGGTCGCCCAGGCAAACTACCTCGTCACATCGTGCAAACCAGCTCGCCAGATGGACGGCAATTGTCGATTTGCCGCACCCCCCTTTGGGGTTGGCTACCATAAGAGTGCGCATGGCATCTATTCTCTTGGCTCGATGGTGTAAAGTATTTATATCATTTATACGATTGTGTACTTTATACCCTCAAGCCCGTGTGAGCAAGGCCCAGCCTCCGCCGGCCGGGAGTTTCCGACGCTCCCCTTTTCCGCGAACCTGTTCGAGCGACTGGCCGACACCCGCCACACTGAATCGATGTACGCCACCCTGTGAATATCGCCGCCTCTTTCCGCTGACGGTGTTCCCTGCGGCATAGCAGTTTCCGATATGGAACGCAGCCCAAGCTTGCTATCATATTTTTTTCAAGACGCTGGAGCGCGTGAGGAAATGAGGGCGGAAAAAACCGGGCTCGAGCTGACTCTGGCGCCGCGAGCGGTCCAATTGCTGCTTGCGCACCGATGCTTGCTGCCATGCATCGAGCCGAAACGGCAACAGTGCAAGATCAGCTACTTTGACACCCCGGATCTGGCGCTCCAGCGCGCTCAGTTCGTGCTCCGCCAGGATCAGGACGGTGACCAGCGGCGATTAACCGCTACGTCGAGCAGCACGATTTCAGGGCGGTTGGCCGAAGCGCCGCAACTGGGAACTGACGGTCGAGGATGGGCGGTTCGATTTTTCCGGTATCCGTGAGAAGACACCCCGAGACGTGCTGGGGAAGAATCGGGACCGTCTTGTGCCGATCTTTACCACCCTCTTCACGCGGGTCATTTGGCAACCAAGGCGCAGAACGATAGCCGGATCGAGGTGAGCCTTGAGCGAGGTACCATCGAAAGTCATGGCCGTCGTGCCCTGATTTGCGATGTGGCGCTGCAACTCACGCGAGGCAAAGCGGCGACACTGTTCGAACTGGCCTGCGAGTTGCAGCGGACTTTGCCGCTTCGGCCGGCCGTCGCGAGCAAGGTCGAGCGAGGCTATGCCCTCCTGCTCGATGGGGCATTGCCCCCCTTCAGGGCAAAAAAAACCGTCAGCCTTGAGTGCCGGCACCTCGCGGCGGCAAGCGTTTCTCAGCATCGCCCTGGCCTGCCTCCACCACCTGATAGGGAACGAGGCCGCCGTCCTTTCCGGAACGTACAACACCGAACACATTCACCAGATGCGGGTCGCCATCCGCCGTTTGCGCTCCGCACTGAGACTCTTTGCACCGACTTTGCCCGCGACTTCGTGACGCACTGGAACGGACGCTGGCGCGCTCTGGGCGGCGTGCTTGGCGAGGCACGCAATTGTGACGTTTTCGAAGGCCAGATGCTGCCGCCACTGGTCGCTGCGTTTCCAGACCATGGTGAAATCAAGCTGCTGAACAAGGCGGTTGAGCGGCAGCGCTCCGCTTGCCACCGGAGGGTTCGCGAGGAGATCAGGCGGCCAGCCTATGCGCGGCTAGTTCTCGAATTCTTGAGCAACCTGTTCTCGCCGCCCTTTACCATGGGTAAGTGCATAGCTCGAGCCAAGGATGGACAGACCCTGAGCGACTTCGCCGCTCACCGTCTGGCACGATTGTCCGATCAAGCCACTGCCCTGGCCAGGCAGCTCGACAAGATGGATGCATCGGAACGCCATCAAATGCGCATTGCCTTCAAGAAACTGCGCTACGCGCTGGAATTCTTCACGCCGCTGTTTTCGCCGAAGCGTAGAAAGCCTTACCGCAAGGAACTTGAGTTGCTGCAGGACGCTTTGGGCCAGATGAATGATCTGGCCGTGGAGCAAACGCTAGTGAACGGCATTCTTGGGATCAAAGCTGACGGTTTGGTCGCGGGATGGATCGCATCGCGCAACGATTGGCTACTGCGCGCCCTGCCAGAGAAGATGAACTACTCCAACCAAGTCGCTGAGCGATTTGATGGCGTTTCGCAGGGCGTAAACCCTGCCGCCGTCAGTTCCTGACGTGATCGGGGTGCTGTCGGTGTGCCGTGCAGCGCCCAATTCAAGACCACACGCGCTGAAGCAAT
>Ga0209125_1002806_pt1 | contig 12802 bp, 7 predicted proteins | sample BarGraIncub1131A_FD_184503 | JGI IMG/M metagenome (GOLD analysis project Ga0209125, IMG submission 184503) | Arctic peat soil microbial communities from Barrow, Alaska - Barrow Graham LP Incubations 11-31A (SPAdes) (version 2) | ecosystem: Environmental > Terrestrial > Soil > Wetlands > Peat... | reverse complement strand
GCCGTGATGCAACACCTGTAGAACTCAAACGCATTTACAAAAGAAAATCTTACTTATTTGACCATAGTCCGGAAGCGGATGTTATGCCCGGTTCATTGAATTTACTTGAACAGATTCGCGATAATGAGCTGAATCGCATTCTCGTAACGGGTTCCGGACAGAAAACGCTGTTATCAAAATTGGATCAGTTTTTCCCCGGACAATTCACTTTGCCACGAATGGTGACAGCCTACGATGTTGTCAAGGGAAAACCGGATGCTGAGCCCTATCTGCAGGGTTTAGTCAAAGCTGGAGTCCATGCCTGCAACGCCATCGTAGTTGAAAATGCACCTCTTGGAGTTGAATCCGCCAAAGCAGCAGGAATTTTCACCATCGCTGTCAATACCGGGAAACTGGAAGACCACTATTTATTGGATGCAGGCGCTGACTTGCTCTTTCATGGAATGCCCAGTCTGAATGAAGCCTGGCCTGAGGTTTATAAAGCGTTTGAATCGACCATCCGCTGATCAATAAAGAAGAACGATACCTGTCAAGGATTACAATCCAATTTTCGAATAAGGTACCCGAATGCCTTTAACACGGTAAAAATAAGGATCCAGATACCCATTCTGACAAGACTCAACACCACAACCCGAAAAATTAAGGCTGTACGTAACCAACAACTCATCGCGTCCATTGATGGATTCCGGATGAATACAAGGTGTATAATATCGGGCATATTTGCCATAGAAATATTCCTGAATTTTATAGACCAGAACTCTTTCGGAAAAGGGTCCGGTAGGACTTGTTGATGTTGAAATATACATATTTCTTTTATCGCTGCACATAAAACCATTATCGATCGTTACCATCACATATTTACCATTGCAATAAGCTACATATGAAACGGCGAGGGAACTGCTTATACTCGCAGCTTTATTGGTTGAAGGCATCTCTGTCCATTTTGAACCATCCCAAAATGTCCATGATTGGGGATTCTTTACCGGAAATCGTGCCACATTAATATCCTCTTGAAAACCATTGCCATGACTACCAAAACAATAGACATAGTTATCAGAAGCCTTGACCATGCCGGCTGCATAAATGACAGCTGTTTGACCGGACAAACCTTTCGGGGTGGTACGTTCAGATTTCCACAAGGAATCCTCGCTTTGTGTCAAAACATACAGAGACTGCTCGGTTGCGCCAAGTCCTTTACCCTCACCACAGTGAATATACACCTTATTCCCTATTTCAATACCGGGACCAGCCCATGACCAATCGGTTCCCGGTTGATTGCTGCAGATTTGTCTCGGGCGCCCCATCGGACTGTCAATGATAATATTTGGACAAGTTGGTGACCAGTCCGTTTTAGTTTGCTGAACAAACATGGAGTTGTTGTATTTGAAAAAATCATCACAACAGAACATATTGTTGGGCTGTAAGGATTTGCCATCCCAGGCATCCTGAGTTACCCATAACACTTTCCCATTGTTTTTCCCCCAGGTAAGTGGAATACTGTTACCTTGGTCAAATGCCACAGAACCCTGAGAAGGATCGTTTCGTTCAAAAAAGCCAACCACCACATCGTCTCTGTAAGCATCCGCATTGATGGAAGTAAACAACCAGTTTTGTTTTTCACCAGCCCCGGGAACTTCCTGAACAATGGCAGAGTTGTTGCTGGAAGAACCTTTCAGATTGGTAATAGCCAGTCCGTTCTTTTTATTGATGATATTGAAATAACCCGTTATACCTACTGATCGGATTTCCCAAAGCTGCAGGTCATCTCCCGTGTAGGAATTCTGTTGAAGTTGTAGTCCTGATTTCGCTAAAACGCAGGGTGCAGCCAATGCTTTACCACTGTGAAGGTTCATCAATTCAAAATATTTAACTCCATTAAGCGTTTTTCGATAGATAACCTGCCATTCTTGCCAAATACCAATTCTCGTGGCTTCATTCTGGACAATTTTTGCATTGTTTTTGTATTTCTCGTTGTAGGTAATTTCACCGTAAACCTCCATAAACTTACTGCCAGCCTGACATTTTAGAGTATAGGTACCATAGTCGGAAATAATTGCTTTTGATGTTTCTTTTACCACTTCGGCTGCGGATACGACATTTAACATGTTCTTATTACCTTGTAACACCAGCATGGATGCTACTGCGAAAACAATTACGAATCGTCTTTTCATAATTTGATATCAGGTTAATTTAGTTACAAATATACGATAAAAGAAAACCACTCTTAAATCAATGAAAACTTACCTGGAAATAGCAAATTTTTGAGTGATATTCAAATTCTTATTACTAACATTTACGAAATAAGTCCCTGTTTGTAAACTTGAAACTTTTAACTGATAGTCCTTTTCTACAGTAATTATTTTATTGCTTACAGCATTTCCCAATAAGTCATAAACAGTTATGTAAGTTTTGCCATTTACAGCAGAACCCCAATCCACATTAACCTGTTCATTCGCCGGATTCGGATAAAGACTTAACGAACTCTGCTTTGGGACATTATTTAAAGAGGTCGGTGAAGATACAGTTGATAGATATCTACATGGAATTACTTCATCCGCATTTTCAGGTGTAACCCATCTGACAGCCAAATTATCACCTCCTGCGCTTTGTTTCAAAAGTGCCTCAATGTAATAATTCTGACAGCCTATAAGTGGAATGACTTTTGATTCTTGTTCCGGGTAAACAGTCCATTCCCTCGAATTTGTCCATCCATTGTGGTAAGCTATCTTAACTTTGTTGGCCGAAAGAGAATCAGGGCTTAACCAAAGTTCTACATAATCATCGCCGGCAATGAAAAATTTATAATCGCCTGTCATAGGTGCCCTTAAGAGTCCCCTGATTCTTACTCCATAATATAACTGACCGGTATTGGAGGGTATCTCAAAGACATTGGTCAGTTCCTTAGTAGAAGTCGGAGCTTGATTAACAGGTATCGAGCTAACGGTGAGTGCACCGCTTAAACCAGTCCATTTTTCCATGATGATTTTTCCTTCGCCAAAGCAATTTCCTTTTATCAGGTAATTTGCTGAGACAACAGGTCCATCTGTTCCTGCAGAAGAAACAAAAGCTTTAATCGTAGCCAATGTACCTGAAGGAATTGTAATTGGCTGAGAATATTTAGTAGATTCTTTGGATGGAGTACTCCCGTCAATGGTATAATACACATCACCATTTCCTGCACTCAGGGTAATATTTTGGGACGAATCGTATGTTCCCGGTGCGGGATTAAATGCAGGCAGACTTGCACCATCAAAAACAAGAGAACCTTCCAGACCGAGGATTGCAGTTTTAACTTCACCTCTTAAAACAACTTTGATCGTTTTAAAAACTTTGTTATCGGAATATTGACCATCGACTTTCCAACTAAGCGTATTGGTGGAGTCAGTCCAGGTATACATGGTTGTCCGAAGACTGTCTTTGATGTAATCATACGATTTACCATCATCCTCTGTCATCGTGAAGGAACCATCTCGACCAGGATAGATACGGATTTCAAGAGGAGTGACCGTATCTTGCTCAGTATATTGAAGTACCGGGCCAATTGGCAGGATGGTTCCAGCACGGACATACACCGGTATTTCATCCAGTGCTTTGGTGACAGAAATTTTGGATGGTCCCTGAATTATATCGTTCGTATGGAAATCATACCAAAGGTCTGCAGGCAGATAAACTCTCCTTGATCCTCCGGTATTTAAAATCGGAGCGGCCAACAAACCTTTTCCCAAAAGCCATTCATCCGTCATATTGGCAACCAATGAATCGTTCGGGAATTCCATGATTAGCGGACGCATGATGGGAGCACCGGTTTTGTAGGCTTCGTGCCCTAAACTATAGATGAATGGTATCAACTGGTAACGAAGATTTAAAGCTTTACGAATAGCAGCTTCACTATCAGTTCCCCACAACCATGGGAATCGAGGAGTTGTACCTATATTGGAATGAGCGCGCATGATGGGCAAGAATACACCAGCCTCAAACCAGCGCACTACCAGTTCTTTAGGAGGATCAGTCGCACCAAAACCACCGATATCACACGTTCCGTAATACATACCCGATAAACCCCAGTTAAGAATATCTGCCGGAGTATTGTTTAACGACTGCCAGGTGGACTGAATATCACCAGTCCAGGTACTGTAACCCATCCGTTGATTTCCGGGAGAAAAGGCCCGATTCAGTGAAAAATGTCTCATGTTTGGTCTGTTCTTAGCAAGCAAATCAACCTGAGTTTTATTCCACCAATAATAACAGGAATAGTACGATTCTCCTTCATCGTTCCACCAGGCATCAACCCCTGCATCCATCAAGGGCTTGTGCTGAGCAATATACCAATCACGCAAGCTGTCTTTGCTAAAATCAATGTCGCGGCTATCGGTTAAAGGATATTTCAGCCATCCTTTGCTACGAGCCATAGTCAGATTGGCAGAATTGCCCAACCTTGGTTTACGAATACCTATAAACTTTACACCTTTGGTTTTATAAGCAGCAATCTGTTTAGTCGGTTCTGAAAAAAGGTTCGGATTAAATGAAAAATCCGAAAAACCAACTGCGCCATTCTTACTCAAACTATAATCCGGAGAACCGGTATACCATTCAAAATCGTAAATAAAAGCATCAACGGGAAGTTTCAGGCTGCGAAACTTATTCAATGTATTTTCAATATAGGCCCGGTTTTCCCAACCCCATCTGCATTGCAAATAGCCAAATGCCCATTTGGGAGGTAACTTTGGTTTACCCGTCAGATTTGCCAAACCACTTGTTGCATCGTAAAGTGTTTTAGCCGGCCACAGGTATAGATCTGCAGCTTTACCGTTATATCTCCACGTCACTGTTGAATTACTGTTGTTCCAGGTTGCAGGAATATTGTCATCCGGAGTAACACCTAGTGCACAAAAACCTGCAGAACTCCACATATAAGGTATATCAACCATACCATTACTAACCTGTGAATTTGAGCTATTTTTAATCAAATTCTTGGTCGTATAATTTCCGGAACCATATAAAACAGCTTTGGAACCTGCATTGTAACTGAAAGTTTGTATGGTAGACATTGAAATATAGGTTCCGGCAATGATCAAAGGGCTTCCGTTTGAATCATACAACATCCATTTTTTGGTTGTACTATTGACCATTAATTTACCATAGGATGTCATAATCCCATACAAAGGAGGCTCAGATACAACGGTAAAACTAGCTTGAGTCGTATCGCTCGGATCAATAAAAACACTTGGGATGACGGTTGGTATTCCGGAATAATCGACACTTAAACGGAAAGCACCCTTTTTTGCAACGGCCAATTCAACCTGCTTTGTACCAATATCGACTAAAAGACCGTGAGGAGTCAAGGTATATTGAGCCACTGCCCCTGTAAATTCAATAAATGGCAACAGAAGCACCAACCAGATCCTTTTTTGTTTGAATCCTGTAAAATCTTTCATGTTTTTTGTGTTTTCTGGAAATTAAAATTTACTATACTATGTTCATTTATAAGCTATGAAGTAAATGTAAGGCAACAAAATTTAATAAATGTCACCATATATCACCCATTGTCACAGCATTACAGATAAATATTTATCAAAGGACCAATTTATATCCAACCCCATGAACCGTGTGAATTATTTTAGGAAAATTCGGATTTACCTCAATTTTTTGACGGAGCTTCAGAATAAAATTATCGATGGTGCGATTGGTCAGATCAGAATCGATGCTCCATATATTGTCCATAATCTCATCCCGATTAATTGTCTTCCCATTATTGACATAAAGATAGTTAAGTATATCTATCTCTTTATGGGTCATCTTCACAGGAAGTCCATCCACAGTAGACTCATGACTCTTAAAGTTCACTCTCAGCTTCCCAATGGTCACTTCCTCATTCGAACCAACTGAAACAACAGCTGTTCTCCTTAAAATGGCCTTGATACGAGCCAATAATTCCCGTAAACTAAAAGGTTTTGTGATGTAATCGTCTGCACCCAACTCCAGTCCCAGCACCTTATCAATCTCCTCATTCTTGGCCGTCAGTAAAATGATAGGAGTTTCTATGTTTTTTTTGCGTGCTGTTTTACAGATATCAAATCCTGAAATATCCGGTAGCATCACATCGAGAATAATCAAATCATACGGATTGTTCAACAATTTACTCAATCCCGTTTGTCCATCATTGGCTGTATCTACCTGATAGGTCTCAAATTCGAGGTTTTTTTTCAAACCCAACAGCATATTCAATTCATCTTCTACGATAAGTATCTTGATCATAATACCATTAAGTTTTAATTGGAAAGACCAGTTTAAAAATAGAACCTTCTCCTAATTTACTTTTCAGAACAATATGTCCATCGTGTGAATCCATTACAATTTTCACCAAAGCCAGACCCAAACCAGACCCCTTCGTTTTCTGAGTAAGATTTTTCTTTGTGACCCTATAAAATTTATCAAAAATCCGCTTCTGATCGAAATCCGAAATACCAATACCCTTATCCTCCACTTGAATTACGATTGAATCATCCTTAATAAAGGTTGATAGGATGATTGTTTTCTCAGTCGCACTGTACTTCATGGCATTGTCCACCAAATTTATAACAGCATTGGTTATTGAATCATTATCTGCCAGAATTTCAGGAAGGGATTCGTCGTAATGAACTTGTAAAGTGAAATTTTCAGCTTCGAGTTTAAGCTTGAATATTTGAACAACCTCCTCAACAATCAAATTAATGTTTGTTGGTAAAAAGGTGTAGGAATGACTGCCACTCTCCAAATGTGAGAAATCCAAAATCTTATTGACCATATTGGACAAACGTCTGGTTTCCTGAATGATCACAGCAAAATATTCTCTCTTTTCTTCCTCTGAATTAACTCTGTTCATTTCAACGGTTTCCACATACATGCTGATTAAAGCCAGTGGTGTCCTGATTTCGTGTGATACATTCGATATAAAGTCGGCTTTAATTTTTGTCAGTTCCATTTGCTTTTTAACATTTCTGGAAATCAACCATGCACCAAAAAGTAACACCAAATCGACAAAAATCATCAGGTAAATATTTTTCCTGGCCCGCGACTCCACCAATTCCTTGATGGTTTGATTTTTTAACTCAATACCCAGATGATACATGTCAAAAAACCAGATTGGTTTACTGAACTCAAATTTCTTAGGAGAATACTGTTTATCGGAATTGTAAAAGATGTCCGCTTCTGTTTTATAGAAAGCTCCAATATAGAATTTATCCTGCGAAATCTCCTGTATCTTAGGGTCTAACACTTCCTGTATGAAACGAGTCGGGCTTACAACTACAGCATTAACAACCACTTCCTTGCCTTTTTTGCTTAAAAAAACAATCAATCGCTGATCTTTATCCTCCAGTTTAAACGATGAAATCTTCCGATATCCTACCTCCAGGTACGTTGAAAGTCGTTCAATAGCACCAATATTATTAGTCAATACTTCTTGAACCTGATTTTTGAGTAAATCCTTTTTTTCACTTAAATACGATTGAGACATGGGAGATAGCCGATCGTTGTATTGAATGACGCATAAAACGGAAGGTGTTTCTTCCACAAATTTATCCAGTTCTTGCTCCCTATTGGAAGGATCATCACCTGAAAGAACGTTTATCCTGTTTGCCCAACTACTCATGACATCATCCGAATATTGGTTCACGGAGTAAAGTATCGATTCAAGCTGATTTCCATAAATCGTCTCAATGACCTTCTCATTTTCCCTATAACTGCCTATTTCATAAATGGAGAAAATGACGGTCGGGAGAATCAAGATGATTAGAAATATGAATTTTATCTTTTTATTCATGGTTTAAATCAATTACCCAAGTATTCAAGATATTTTCGTTGAGTCACAATACCTACAGGCCCTTCATAAATGCCTCCCAAATCTATTTTATCATAAACCCGTACAGCAATAGTATTTTTCAGACCCTTCCTGAGTAATTTCCGGGGAAAATAGTAACCTCTAATGGTCTTATATTCAGATCCTATAATAAAGGGTTTACTTTCGTTAAACTTTAATTTGGTCGATCCAATCAAAACTCCGTTCAAAAAAGCCTGGTCAAGATCATCAATTTTACCCAACATAAGCACCAGTTTGTCATCGGCTAAACCACCTTTGTAAATAAAGGATTTCCGATACCAGGCAAAACCGTCGTAACATCTGAATCCCTGGTCTTCCCAGGTTGACGGAACAAAAATACTGGTCCAGTTACGATCATTATAGGCATTCTCTTTCCAGGCAATATTATCCCCTGTGTGGAATTTCCAGGAACATTGAAGGTTGACATCAAGTTTTATAGGCAATGTACTTCTATAAATACCAACATCACCGCTAACAATTCCTCCCCATTGATAGGCATCGTAGACTTTGACTGCAATCAGGTTTGTTCCATTGAATTTGATCAGATTAGAGGGTATATAATATTTTCTGTTGGCTTGATAAGCCGTTTCAAAATTCGGTGGAAAAGTACCGGTTGAACCAATCTTTACACCATTGAAATAGACTTCATCCACATCATCAATATAACCCAACTTCAGATATAGCAATTCTCCGGTATTGAATTTTTGGGGTATTACAACCTTCTTACGGTAAATTCCGTAGCCATCATACCCTGGAAAACCCTGTTCTTCCCAAGGGGAAGGCACATGAACAGAAGTCCAATTGCCATCGTTGTAGTTTAAAGTCAACCAGGCAGTCTTATTTCCTATGGAAAATTTCCAGGAACCCTCCAGATTAATGATGCTTTCCAGGTTTTCATTCTTTGCATTCACAAAAGTGATTGGTAGAACGATTAAAAGCAAAAACATCAATATCCGTGTTAATTTATTCTTCATTTCTTTTTTTATCAAAACAAAAGCCACCAATTTTAGTGTATCCGAAAAAGAAACATGCAGACACCTATACAAAGTGCCCGCATGCCCCCTTCACAACTTTTTATTTTCCTTTAAATAATCCTAAAATGTCAGACGACCTTTTTTATCCAAAACCGCCATCTTAATTTCATTACCCAGAACAACTCTGATCGTTTTGAACACCCTTTTATCGCTATAAGTCCCCTCCACTTTCCAGCTTAATGTTTTAGTGACATCAGACCAGATATAGTTGGTTCGTCTAACCTTGCTTTTTGTATAATCGTACGATTTTCCATCATCTTCCGACATCGTAAAAGATCCGTCACGACCAGGGTAAATCCGAATTTCAAGTGGAGCGATCGTATCCTGTCCGGTGTATTGAATAACCGGGCCCAGGGGTAAAATGGTGCCTGCACGTACATAAACGGGAATTTCGTCCAAAGCTTTGGTCACGGTCAGTTTACAAGGGCCCTTTAAAGCCTGTCCTGTCTGGAAATCAAACCAAAGATCATCCGGCAAGTAGACGCTTCTTGTATCTCCTGCATTTAATAAAGGTGCAGCCAGAAGTCCTTTACCCATCAACCATTCATCGGTCATATTAGCTACCGTTGTATCGTTCGGAAATTCCATTACAAGAGGTCTGATGATTGGTGCGCCTGTTGTATAAGCTTCATGCCCCAAACTATAGATGTAAGGGATTAACTGGTAGCGAAGATTAAGCGCTTTGCGAATAGCAGCCTCACTATCGTCACCCCAAAGCCATGGAAAATGTGGAGGCGTAAAAATATTGGAATGAGCCCGCATCACCGGCAAAAAGACTCCAGCCTGAAACCAGCGAACTAAAACTTCCTTTTCGGGGCCTTTATCACCAAATCCACCAATATCACACGTACTGTAATACATTCCCGACAAACTAAAGTTCAACAAGTCAGCCGGAGTTTCCAACAAAGCTTTCCAGGTTGATCTAATATCTCCGTTCCAGGTACAGAAGCCCATTCTTTGAACACCTGGAGAGAAGGAACGGTTGATGGAAAAATGTCTGTCATTGGGTCTTGCCGAAGCACGCAAATCAACCTCAGCCTTATTCCACCAATAATAACAGGAATAATAGGATTCACCCTCGTCGTTCCACCATGCATCAACGCCTGCGTCCAATAAAGGTTTATTCTGAGCGCCATACCAACTGCGTAAGCTGTCATTGCTGTAATTCAAATCCCGGTTATTGGTCTTTGGCTCAATCAGCCAGCCATTCTTACGGGCAAGATCCAGTCTACTGGAATTCCCAAGTCTGGGTTTACGTATACCTATAAACTTTACACCCTGACTTTTATACTCCGCAAGCTGTTTGGCTGGCTCTGGAAATAGTTTCGGATTAAACGAAAAATCGGAATAATCAGGTAATCCTTCTTTTTTAACGGCATAATCAGGCATGGGTGTGTACCATTCAAAATCAATGATAAAAGCATCGACAGGTAGTTTGCGCGTGCGAAAGTTGCTGAGTACATTTTCAATATAAGCCCTGTCAGCCCAACCCCATTGGCTTTGCAAATAGCCAAAAGCCCATTTTGGGGGAAGTTTTGGTTTGCCGGTCAATTTTACATAACCACTGGCTGCATCGTACAATGTTTTAGCCGGCCATACATACAAATCAGCCGAGGTGCCCTTGAATGTCCAATTTACAGACGAACCTACAGCAGTCCAATTGGCAGGTTTGTTGTCATCTTTTGTAATACCCAAAACACTGAAACCGGCTGTATTCCACAAATATGGCAAGTCCGATGTGCCATTGCCCTGCTTGGCTTCGGATTTGGTCTTAATCAGATTTTTTGTGGAGTAGTTCCCGGTACCATATATTCGACCTTTGTCGGAAATACTGTGTGTAAAACTTTGCAAGGAATCCATTGAATGATAGGTCCCTTTTGTAATCAACGTTTTTTCTTTTGCATCAAACAGCGACCATTCCCTGGTGTCGGTATTAATAATCAGTTTTCCATAAGTTGTTTTAATTCCATACATGGGAGGTTTTGAAACTAAAGTAAATTTAGTAGAAACGAATTCACTCTTGTCAATAAAAGTACTTGCAATAACGTCTGGAGTTCCCGTTTTAGAAATACTGATGCGAAAAGCAGAATTATTTGTAACTGCCAGTTCCACTTTTTGATCCACTGTATTTATGATAATACCGCTTTTAGTAATCGTTGACCGGGCAGTTACACCAAACGATTTTACAGGTTGCAGAAGCAACACAAATAATAAGACCAAAGAGCCGATGCGAGTTCCTTGAATCATGCTTGTCACTCCGACATTTCGTTGAGGCAAGCTTTTCTGTGCATTTTTTAAATGAATCATGTCAATTTTAGGTTTATAAGATTAGAGCAAAAGTAGAGAATTGGAATCAAATACTTGTCATTCCCAGGTCACATCCTATCATCAATTGTCATCAAAAAAAACAAAAAAAGGTGTTGCAGGCAAAATGACTGCAACACCTGCTATAAAAGTGTGATCCTGTGGAGATTCGAACTCCAATCGATGGAACCGGAATCCACTATTCTATCCATTGAACTACGGGACCAATACGAACGCAAAAATACAATAAAAATCCGGATTACGAAGGTGTCTATCTTTATAAAAGCCTTTTAGTACTGATATCCAATCTGAAAAAAAACATCTTATATGCATTACTTTTATCCATAAATACAAAAATAGTGGTTAAGATTTTTGGTAAAACACTTACATTTTGTCATTTTTCATTATATTTGCTGCCATTAATTAAATATGGCCTAACAATTTACGTATATGAGTTATTTAATACTGCCGAAAGGCTATAAAGCCTTGATTGACTTAAAACAAACCGAACAAGGTATCAAGCAAATAAAAGACGTTTTTCAACAAAGTCTATCCTCTGAATTGCATCTCCGTAGAGTAACAGCCCCACTTTTTGTTCTTGCCGGAACAGGTATTAACGATAACCTTTCAGGACACGAACGCCCTGTTAGTTTTAAGATCAAGGACCTGAATGACCACACCGCTGAAATTGTACATTCTCTGGCAAAATGGAAAAGATTGACGCTGGCAGAATACAACATTGAGACCGGCTTTGGCATTTACACAGACATGAATGCCATCCGTGCCGATGAAGAGTTGGGCAACCTGCATTCGCTTTACGTTGACCAGTGGGACTGGGAACTTTCCATCGAAAAAGAAAACCGCAACATTGATTTTCTAAAAAATGTTGTGAGAAGAATTTACGGAGCAATCCGCCAAACAGAATATTTGGTTTATGAACAATTTCCAAACATCCGTCCGGTTTTACCTGAAAAAATCATGTTTATTCATTCCGAAGAACTGGTTCAAAAATATCCGAACTTAACCTCCAAAGAAAGGGAGAATGAGTTCACAAAAGAACACAAAGCAGTCTTTATTATGGGCATTGGTGGAAAATTATCCAATGGTTGCAAGCACGATGACCGCGCACCGGATTACGACGATTGGACTACTCCCAACGAAGATGGTTTCTTTGGATTGAATGGAGACCTTTTTGTTTGGAACGATGTCTTGGGCAGTTCACTTGAAATATCATCCATGGGTATCCGCGTTGACAAGAAGGCGCTGCTTAAACAACTGGAAATAAGTGGTTGTGAAGATCGCAAAGAGCTTTATTTCCACAAGAAATTACTAAACGAAGAATTGCCATTGAGCATCGGTGGAGGTATCGGACAATCCCGTTTGTGCATGTTCCTGCTCCGCAAAGGACACATCGGTGAAATTCAAGCAAGCATTTGGCCAAAAGAAATGCAGGAAACCTGCAAAGAACACGGCATGTTGCTGATTTAACAGAACTATATAAGCTTTTACAAGCCTGTTTCTAATTCGCTACGGTGATGTGGAAGCAGGCTTGTCTCTTTTCTATCACCACCTTGCAACGGCCTTCTTCAGACATTTCTGTCAAAAC
>Ga0209125_1002805_pt1 | contig 12810 bp, 7 predicted proteins | sample BarGraIncub1131A_FD_184503 | JGI IMG/M metagenome (GOLD analysis project Ga0209125, IMG submission 184503) | Arctic peat soil microbial communities from Barrow, Alaska - Barrow Graham LP Incubations 11-31A (SPAdes) (version 2) | ecosystem: Environmental > Terrestrial > Soil > Wetlands > Peat... | reverse complement strand
GTACCGGGAAGGGGTACATACGGCTCCCCCAGAGTGTGCATCTGTAAAACGGATTCCTTCATTGGCCAATTTGTCAATAGCCGGCGTGGATGTCCTTGCGAATGGATTATTGGAAGAAACATCACCATATCCCATATCGTCTGCCAGAATGATTACAACATTGGGTTTATCTAATATATTATTTTGGGCATATAATATTGAACTACAAGAAAAAAGTCCAATTATAGAAGATACATAGCCTAGAATATTTGAGTTATTCATTTCTATTTATTTATATAGTAGCCACCAAAGTAATGGCAGTTGCTACGGTTAAAATTAATATCCTGTATTTTGAGCCAGATTCAGATTTGCTCGAATTTCCGCATTAGGAATAAGAATACGAACCTGAATCCTGATATATACTTTATTCCAGTTTAATTGATACCCGACAAATGGTAGATAAGCGGCAATTTTGCATTTAATCTTATTGTTTCCGATACAATTTCCATTCCACCACCAGCGATCCATTGGTTGTGTGTTTGAAATCTGAAATTATCCGAATAAAACATTTTGCCTTCCTCTTGTGAACATTGGCGGTCTGGATTAGCTCAATATCTTTTTAGCGTATTCAACACATTTGCTCACTTCTTTGGCTGCATCTGAATCAACCGGGACTTCGTATTCCAGTTCAATATCAACGTAAATGGGCCATTTCTCCTTTTTCAGTAATAAGAGCACATCGGCAATTGGCATTTCGCCCTTACCCCATACCTGATTGGTATTTGGAGGCGTTGATTTTTGTCCGGTTTTGTCTTTCATATGAATACTGAATATACGGTCGTGAAGCCTTTTGATCAGATCATTCGGATGTAATCCGGTACAGCCGAAATAGTGCCCTGCATCAAAATTCAACATGTTACCCGGCGAGTAAGCCAGAAATTTGTCAAAGCTAAATCCTGGTTCTGCCGGTTGCATGTGTTGATGGAAAATGGCGTACATTTTATGTTTTACGGCAAATGGCCCAAGACGTTTACAGGCTGCCTCTCCAATTTCATTGGTAACCCCTTTGGCGCCCATGGCTTTTGCTGCTTTAAAAGCGTAATCAATTTCTTCGTCAGTCCAGTTTTCCGGCGAAAATTTCACAACATGAATATTTATGCCCGCGTCATTAAATAGCTTCCGCAGATCGGAATATTTTTTCATGGGAACCGAAAGTCTCCACTTGCGTTGAGCTTCGGTTGCCACAGCCAATGCCTTTTCGTATTCTGCTTTTTGCTCTTTGGTTTGAGCAACACCACGCGGAGGCCGACCCGGCCCCTGAGGCAATCCAAGATAATCTTCGGTAATGTTCCCCATTAATTCCAGATCGCTGATGCCTGCCTGCAAACAATAACTGATAATGTCTTTTGGACTTGACGGCATACTGCGCCAGCTATAGCTAATAGCTCCAATCTGAACACCACTGAATTTTGAATTTGGCTTTGCATCCTTAACACCTGCAGAAAAACTCTTGAAACCGTAATTAAAAGGTATTGCAGATAATGCAGCCACGGCAGCAGCTGTGTTTAAAAATTTACGACGTGATAACTTGTTTTCCATAGATTTTATTTTCTAAAAGTTGAATTATAAATATCGAAACTATAAATCTTTTCTTCCTATTATCTCAATATTAATTGGAATATTTATTTTTCGTATCGGCAACAGCTTGACCACCGGTAACAGGTTTTGGATGATCTTTTTGCAGCAGAGCTTTCATTTTTATGGCCATATTGGCATATTTTGAATTAACTGCAAGGTTATGTTGTTCTTGCGGGTCCGTTAACTCATCGTATAATTCCACTCCAATTTTTCCATAATCCCATTCTGTATAACGCCATCCTTCAGTTCGTACACTATGGCCCGGAATATTTCCCCTCTGAACTTGTGTAAAAGCCGGATGCTTCCATTTCGCTTCAGGATCTTGAAGCAGAGAAAGCAAACTATATCCTTGAAGGTTCGCTGGAGGCGTCAAATCTGTGAGTTCAGCCAAGGTTGGATAAATGTCGACCAACTCTACTGTTCGGTGACATATCTTCCCCGCTGATTTAACTCCCGGAACGGATATGATTAAAGGGCTTTTAGATGCTTCTTCAAAAAGACTTTGCTTAAACCAAAGGCCATGTTCACCAAGCTGATATCCATGGTCACTCCAAAACACGATAATAGTGTTATCGCTTAATCCAAGGGAATTGACGGCATCCAACAACCGTCCGATTTGGGCATCTACAAATGAAATAGCAGCAAAATAAGCCAGTTTGCACTCCCTGGCCTGGTCGGTGTTGATGCCAAAATAAGGCCATGGTTTAGTGGAGGCTAAAGCTTGCTCAGGGTAATCATTCGGCGTTTCTTTAGATATTTCGGGAAGGCTAATCTCGTTGAGCTTATACATATCGAAATACTTACTGGGTGTAATCCAGGGGGTATGAGGTTTATAGAAACCGGCAGCAATAAAAAACGGTTTGTCTTTATGCTTCTCCATTAGCTTAATAGCTTCAGTGGCAACATGTCCGTCAGTATGTTCCTCGTCTTTCCCTGCCTTGTCGGAAAGATAGGCCATTGATGAACCCAAACCTTTTTTTGGTGTATAATTTATGATGTCAAGTTCGAGCGAGGTTTTATCCAACCCGGCCGGGTTAATCCGTTCCATCCAGGATACTTTATCATCCAACCCATTTGTACCAATATCACCTGGATTGCCATAATGAAACATCTTACCCACCCTGGCTACATAATATCCATTTTTTATGAACATTTGGGGAAGGGTTACAACGTCCGGAAGGCCTTGCCTGAAATGATACTGCAAATCAAAAACCCTGGTAGAATCGGGACGCAAACCTGTAAGAAGGGACGACCGGCTAGGGCTGCACAAGGGGAATTGACAATACGCGTTCGCGAATGCTACCCCCTTCGACGCCAACCTGTCAATGTTCGGGGATTTCACCAGCGGACTGCCAAAACAACCTAAATCATTGTTCATGTCATCAACAGAAATGAAGAGAACGTTCATTTTCCCCTGAGAATGGACAGGGTTCCCGGCAGCTGCAAGCGCCAAAGGAACCATAAGACTTTTAAGAATAGAATTTTTCATCGTGATAATTTTATTTTTTGATTTTTTCAAACCAATACCCATACTATTTTTAACTATCTCCTTATTTTTGCTTTATTCCCCATTTTTTCAATAGCCATTCTGTCATAAGAACACTGTAACTTGCATTGCCTTTAGCCGAAGAATCCTGTTCTTTGAATAATTGCTGAACTGCAGCTTTCAGTTCAGGGCTATTATCATTTACAGCATCAATGCTGTTCAAGGCAAAAATCCTGTCGTTCACATCATAGGTTACAGCGTCTTCTAAAATACGGGTATAAATTTCCCTTGCCAGTTCTTTCTCTCCCAGACCATAAAGTGCTTCAGCTACCAGGGTTGCCACCGCCCCTGACTTATCTGCTGATGCTTCTTTTAGCGCAGAGATGGCCGGTCTGGCATCGTTTTTAAGGATCAGTAACCCTGTTGCCCCCCAGTAGCGAATAGCGCTGTTATTATTCTTCAAATATTGAACAAAAGTATCCAAGTTACTTTTCCCACCCAATGTTGCCAGATCTGCAGCATTCATCAGTTCGTCAAACGGGCATTCCGCCGAACGCATATAGTCATACATGGATTTTCCCCCTGCGAAATTCTTATATTCTGTTTCCGGTACCAGGCCTACATCCCGGATTTTTCTCATCCAGTCGGTTTCAGCTTTACGCATTCTTTCCAGCACAGCTGTATATGCCGGGTCACCGGCCAGGTTTTTGATTTCCCATGGATCATTTTCTGAATCGTAAAGTTCCTCTACGGGTTTTGTATGAAAGTATGAGCTTTGTATGGCATTGGTTTTCCCTTCGTTAAAAGCATTCTCCCACGATTGCGCTGAGGGGGCCATAAACAGATAATTTACATGCTGCATGGTAATACGGAATGGCATATAGTTCCTAATGTAACGGTACTCTTTGTCCCTCACGGCCCGCACCAGATCATATCGTTCGTCCATGCGCTGACGGGACATAAAGGTGTATTCCGGATTTTTTGTTTTTCCCTTACCCAAAAACGCATCCCCCTGCATATAAGTTGGGATAGTGACACCCGCAATGCTTAATAAAGTAGGGGCAAGATCGACAAAGTTGATCAAGCGGTCTACTTTCTGTCCTGGTTTCTTTGCAGGAAACAGGTATTTGTATTTCTCAGGGATCCGGATAATAAATGGAATCTTCGTACCTGTTTCATATACAAAACGCTTGCTGCGTGCCAACACACCACCATTGTCGCCGTAATACATAACAATGGTGTTATCTGCCTCACCACTTTGGGCAAGTTCTTCGAGCAACGCGCCTACCTCACCATCCATATCCTCAATTTTGTCATAGTATTGCGCCCAGTCGTGCCTCATTTCAGGTGTATCTGGATGATACGGCGGTAAAGTAACTTTTATAGGATCGTGCCGCAACTTTTCAGTTGGCGTTTGCTTGTGGATACAGCTTTCATGACTTGTCCCAAGGTTGAATACAGCGAAAAATGGGTTGCCTTTTGGCCTGTTCCTGTAATGTGCCTTATTGCTGCTTTCATCCCATATTTCTGACGGAATGATACCCGAAGTATTATAATCCGTTTTGGCATTGTTGGTACAATAGTAGCCTGCCTGACGTAAATACTCCGGATAAGTATGCACATCCGCTGATTTTGGATAGGTACTTCTCATGTTTTCATGTCCATTCGAAGAGGCATAAACCCCGGTAATAATTGTGTTCCTTGAAGGGGCACAAACTGAGTTGGTACAATAGGCATGTGTGTATAAAAAGCCCTGGCTGGCCAACTTGTCAATATTCGGGGTAGTGGCAAATGAGTTACCGTAACAGCCGGTAAAATACGCACTGTTGTCCTCACTGACTATCCAGAGAATATTCGGCAATTTATCTGGAATTTGTGCCTTGCAGGACGGAACGGCAAAACTTGAGACCATAGCCAATCCCATTACGGTACAATGTTCAATAGTTTTAAATTTTTTAAGTTTCATTGTTTTAGTTACTTAAATATCCATTCGTTATAATTCCATCAAGAAAGTTGATAATACATTATTAGTCCATAACAGAATGACCCGGTATTTCCAAGGCTTTCAGGGTTAAAAGGGCATGACCTTTTTTGGCATGAATGATACCCATGTTTAACGGTTTCCAATCTTTAACATACGAAGTCACACGTTTAATTTCAATATTGTCTGCGACTGAATAGGTACAAATAATGAATTGAATTTCATTTGTTCGTGTTTTATAAATTAAATCCCGAGATTTCTATACCTGGTTTTTCACCACGTGTATCTTCATCTTTCAGTCTGGTTACAATAACCTTCTTTTCGCCTGGCATTAGTGATACATAATTGTCGCTGTAAAATACCGGAAGAATACGTTCTCCGCTATTAGCGCCTATGGCTTTCAATCTCACCATTAAAACAGGTGATTTAGATGTGTTATTCAGCGTAGTGGTAATGATCCAGTTATCTCCTGATTTTTCAACTTTTGAATTCTTTTCAAGTTTGACAACAGGCAATTCACGGAGCGCCTGGTAGTTTCCGTCATCAAGGCCGCGCCAGTAAAAGTTATCCGAAAGAATTTTATCCCCTGAGGATAAAGTTAGCTTGATAAAATGTACGGCTGACAGGCTTTTCGGAAATTCGAGCTTAAAACATTTTACAGTTGAGTCCTCATTGCTGTCAACCCTGGTTTCCTTTTCCCACTGTACAGAGCCATTCATATTGATAATCTGCGCTTTTGCTGTTAATCCGGACTTATTTCCTGCGCTGTAATTCACGACTTCAATTTCGTCAAAAACCGGGTTCCACTGAATATGGATGGGTTCACATGCTTTTTTGCAGCCAAAATAAGCAGCTGTAGGTTCCAGATAATAATCGTAGGTCTGCCAAACCATCGATGGCCATGCCGGGTGGCTCATCCACAACAACATGCCTTTGCGGGATAAGCTTCGTCCTTCAAATATGGCCCGGTACCCGCTATAATTAATCCATTGTGCCAGTTCCGAAAATTTTTGGGCATTGTCTGGTTTTCCAAACCCTTTTTCAATCATCTGATTGAAAAAGGCAGCGCCCTGCGCGCCTTCCAGACAATAATCATGAATTCCCCACTGGTTGTTTTGCGGCCATATAGCCGATTCTGGCAGGGTTCGTTTCAGACTTTCATAAGTCATAACATTGGGCATTCCACGTTCGCTGTGAAATTTATCATATCCATACAGCATGAAGTAATCCCGTGGAGGAAGCGCTCGGTATGGACCCCCGCCGCTGACCACGCCCGTGGAGGAGCTGGGAATGTAATGAATATCAGGATGGATTTTTTTAATCATGGCTTGTAAGGCTGTGTCAATAACTTCAGGCGGATTGCCTTCGTTTCGGCCAACATAAATAGCAATGGAAGGATGGTTCCGTATTCGTTTCACAAAATCGTACGCATTATCCATGAACATTTTGGAGTCATCCGGATTGGGGCCGTCCCCCGGGTTGGCCAGCCAGAAATCCTGCCAAATCATAATTCCATGTCGGTCGCAGGCTTCAAAAAATTCATCATCACCGATTTGCCCAACCCAATTGCGGATCATGGTAAAATTCATGTCGGCATGATAAGCCACCGCGGCATCATATTCACGGCCACGGTATTCCAGGTTCGATTCAGAAAAACCCCAGTTGCCGCCCCTGCCAACAAACCTTCTTCCGTTGATATACATGCTTAGTATCTGGTCTTTTTCAGTATAAGACATTTCCCTGACACCCGAATTAAACTCTTTTTGATCTGAAACACCATCGGCAGTTTTAAAATCCAGTTCAACCTTGTAAAGATTGGGAGCGCCATAACCTTTTGGCCACCATAATTTTGGGTTTTTAATGTGCAATTCAGGATGATTTGCAGGATTTAGTTTCACAACTTTTGATTCGGAAGGATTCAGAGAAACTTTCTCAGTAAAATTAATATCTCCATATTTCCCGCTTAAAGTTCCTAAAATTGCTTCCGGAGCGTGGTTCCGGAGCGTGACTTCAAGGTTTATGTCAGCCGCAGTGGTATCTGGAAGGACCAGATGAGTGGTTACAAAGGGGTTCTCGATGGTAACGGCACCAGTTACATTTAAAAATACATCGTTCCAAATCCCAATATTTCTGCCCCTGATTGTTGGGATCCAGTCCCAACCGATGGAGGCATGAAACGTCGGGTTGTCGGCGCCCAGGATACCACCGTTCTTGTCAGGAGTAAGCGCAGTCTGTTCTGTAACGATTCCGATATTATCATTTTTATGGATCAAAACTGCCAGTGTATTTTTCTGCCCGGGTTTAATTAAACCGGTGACGTCAAATTTTCCGCGAATAAACGCGCCGTCAATTCTTCCAATCTTTTTCACGTTTACAAATATATCGGCTTTCCAGTTGATGCCATCGAAATTCAAAAACATCCGTTGTCCTTTAAAGCTTGACGGAACATCAAATTCGTCGCGGTACCAAAAATCAGAATTAAAGAACGATTCGGATATCATGAGTTGGTTGTCACCGAAATTTGGATCAGGTAAGGCGCCAGCATTCCAGTAGCTCACCAAAGCTGTACCAGGAACAGTTGCAACCACCCAATCGTTATTTTTGAAACCCGCCTGAGAAATATTCTCCCCGGTTGATGTAACTTCGGATGTACGCTGAATTTTCCAGCTTCCGCCAGCTAAATCCATCCGGTTGTTCGTAATTGCCGGGCTGGCTTTTGGCTGAGGAACCAGGCCCCCTTTCCCATATACCTCCAATTCGCTCAAAACGTATTTTTTATCTGACTCTGCCTTGGTCATTAAAACCCGCACAAACCGTCCTTTGGCTTCGCTTTTTAGCGAAATGTCGTCAAACATTTCCGAGTTGCAGGGAAGTTCAGCAACGTTTTCCCAGCCAACAGCGTCTTCAGAAACCTGAATTGAACCTTTTATGGCTTTATTTATCCAATACAGTTTGACATGATCAAATGTGCTCTGTGTCCCCAGGTCAACATACACCCATTCTTCGCCAGTACCGGCGCTCATCCAGGCGCTTTTAAAATTGTGGGAGGCGGTCATTTCCAGTCTGTTTTCATGATCATAAAAATCCAAATCGCCCAAAGTCCAGCTTTCGGCACAGGCGGCTGATAAATTTACCCGGTAGAAGTTGTATGAGACAGGTTGTTTAAATTCGAACGATTGGTTGATCATCCTTTGGTTCTTCGTGAACCCCAATTTAGAAGAAAACGATGGTTTGGGAATGGTTGGGTCATTGTCGTAAGGACCAATGCGTGCAGGTTTTTTTTTCTTGGGGATCGTCCCGGCCACCAGATTTGTCCTTGCCTGCCTTGGCGAATCGGTTCCTTTGAGTTTTTCCAACTCGGTCCAGTTTTTTCCATCGTTGGAACCCGAGCAGACAAATTGCCATCCTCCTGAATTTTTATCGCTGCATGTCAAACTACCATTAATATTTATTTTGGAAACTTCGGGCAGGTTGGTTTCTTGCCTGGTTTCAAGTTGAATCCAAATGTCATTACCATCCAGGCTAATCTTAGTTCCCACGTTATGATCGAGTAACCATTCCCATTCATTTTTGGGCAGCACTCCCTGGTTCGTGGAGAGGGTTACTGTTTCCGGCATTTCATGTGCAATAATTCCATCAGTTACAAGCTGGGCAGTAAGGTTATAGTCGTAACTTGATGAATGCCAGGCAGGTCTGAGTTTGGCCAAGTTGTGGTAACTTTGGTTTTCTACAACGAGTTTGGGGGAAAAATCTTCAGACAGATTGCCCGGATAAATACCTATACCTCGTGTGTAATGATCAGATTTTTGTTGGCAGCCTGAAAATAAAATGGACAGGCAAACGATTGCAGCGATTTGTAAAATTGACTTTATATGTTTCATATTTTATTAGATTTATTGGTATAAGCATTTAGACCGCCCAAAAATATTTGGTGGAATTATCTTATAAATCTGATATACAATTATTTGCTAAATTATATATTATTGTTTTTCACATAGAATAGGGATGATTAGTTATTTGACCAGCAAAAATCATAATCCCTGTTTTATAAACGACTGTAAATCAACAATTAAAAATGGGCGGCTTATGCGCTTATACCAATAGATTTATTGCAAACGTCACCTTTTGTCAAAAGATATTCAAATGTTATTGGAGTGGAAGCCATGTGAGTTGATAGACATGAATTGTTCGTTTAGATTACTGTTTATTTTTCTCGCGGAGGAAGGTCTTACATTCAACCCGTTCCAGGGTATAATTTTCTGCTGTACATCAAATACCCTTTTATTGATCAAAACAACCAGTTCAGCCAATACATCAGTAGTCTCCTTCGATAAATCGTGTGTTTCGAAAGAATCAGTTTTGAGTCCACTCCGAAAAGTCTTTTTTAACTTTCATGCCCCTAAACATGGAGAAATTCGTTGAAAATCATTAAATCTTCAAAGTCATCAACATATGATTTAGGTTTTTTTGACTTTTCGGAAGTAGATTCACTCATCATCTATTTAATAATATCTGAATAAACAAAGTTTGGCGTTGAACTCCAACCCGGATTTTGTTTCAACACACCGTTCGACTTCACAATCTCTTGATTCGGAATGATAAAAAATGCATTTGCCTCCGGGCGGTAATTAATAGTAACAGTACCTTTCACACCAGATTGTAATACCGGTACATTTTTCACTTTGGCATAAGCGGCTTCTGCATCATGCCATCTTTGAAGGTCTTGGGTACGAACACCTTCGAAAGCTAACTCATAATGACGCTCCTTCTTGATATTTTCAAGTGTAACGGGAACAGAAGGAAGTCCTACGCGCGTTCTTACGCGATCCAAATAGGTTTGAGCCTTTGAACTACCTAATTCAGCACCCATCAGGAGGACATCAGCCAAACGAAGTATTTTTGTGCTTAGAGTATTGCATGCTCCCTGGGCTGAATTTGCACCATACAATGCAACACAGATGCTTATAGCATTGCTGAAATCTTTATTTGGTCCTGATGCTGGCCACTCCCATATGGGTAAGTTCTTTTTGTCGTAATAACCTGTCACCTGTACACTGTTCCAAAGTTCCGGCTGGAAATGTAGATCTCCCTCCGTAACTATATCTTTCGTATTGCAGATTGAACCTTTTTTTCGTGGGTCATTGTCTGGCCACTCATCATACAACTGAGAGTTGACCGTACCAAAACCGTAACCGAAACCAAAGGGGGAACGTTTTTGTTGTCTAAAGCCATAGAAAAGAGCCACCGTATTGACTTTTGAAAGAGGCGAGTAAACTATTGAAAAAAGGGTTTCTGTGTCTCCTTTTCCATCTCCAACCCATTTGAGATTATTATCTTTTACAAACTTATAGGTGTTTACATAAGAATAACCCCACAAGTTGCGATAATCGGGAACAAGTGAGTAGCCACTATTTGCGATACAATCATCCACCCAGCCAATTACGTCGTTTTTGGACATACTACTACCATCGGTTAATTTAAGGTCAGTTTTGTTATAAAATCCCGTATAATACAAAAAAACGCGTGCCAACAGTCCTTCAGCCGCCCATTTGGTAGCATGTCCGATATCGCTCGCTTTAATTCCGGGAAAAGGAGTTGCTGGAAGTTTCGTTATTGCCTGTTTCAGATCAGTCGCAATTTGCCCAAACAGCACATCAGGGGCAGCTTGAGGAAGGTTTTCAGCATTTGTCGAAATTGGCATGGGAACATTTCCAAAAATATAGCCCAATTCGTATAAATAGTAGGCTCTCATAAAAGATGCTTCGCCAAAATATTGATCTTTAATTGCTTCAGAAGTCCATTCTACACCATCGATGTTTTCAAGTACAAAATTTGCCCGAAAAACGCCTTGATACAATCGAGTCCAAAGACCGGAGAATTTATTCACATCGTTTATAACGAAATTATTCATACCGTAGGCATGAAAGTCATTGGTACCACCGCCTCCAAACTGATCGTCCGAAACAATATTAGACATAAGTAACGAATTATTGTAATCAGCCGCATATAATTTGGAATAAACCGATGATAATGCCTGAGACATATCAGCCTCTGTTTTCGGAAAATTAGTATCGTTTTTCTGCGTATAGCTCTGTGTATTCAAAAAGTCGCTACATCCTGTTATTAATATTAAAAAACATGCTATTGAAATAATTCTTTTCATATCATTTTCTTTATTAAGTCAATTAAAATACTATTGATACACCAAACATTGAAGTACGGGGAGCAGGATAAAATCCAATATCAACACCTTTTGCCCATGATTCTTCTCCATATCCGACATTCGGATCCATACCAGTATAATTGGTAATGGTCGCCAGATTATTGACGGCAATGTAAGCCCTAAGTTGTTGCAATGGCACATTTTTCCAAATTTTCTTGAAGTCATATCCAAATGTGAGGTTGGTAATTCTCCAGTAGGAAGCATCGTTGACATAAAGGTCTGATATATTCATAAAATTAGGATGCGGAGAATACATCATTCTCGGAAGTCGGTTGGAGGTACCTTCTCCCGTCCAACGACCCAAAATATCAATGGGATAATTGTTCTGTGGCTTACCAAATGTGCGGTAGTTTTGTATCACACTGTTTCCAAATACACCTGTTGAGTTCATACTCAAATCAAACCCTTTGAATCCAACACTAAAAGACAGTCCCATAGTAAGTTTAGGATGGGGGTCACCAATCATAGTTTTATCTTCATCGCCACTATTAAATTTCCCGTCACCGTTAAAATCAACAAATATAACATCTCCGGGCTGAGCATCAGGCTGTAACATTTCCCCCTTTGAGTTTACATAATTTTTAACATCGTCTGTATTTTGGAAAACACCGGCAGTCTTGAATCCCCAAAAGTAGCCAATGGGGTAACCAACCTGAGCGCGATATACTTCAGGTGTATTATTCGATAAGACATTTAAAGCACCATGTATAATGCCTTCGCTGTTGGCAATATTAAGCACCTCATTTTTATTTGAGGCAAGATTTAGATTAACGGCATAGGTGAATTCTCTCGATTTATCTTTCCAATTCAAACCTATTTCTACCCCTCTGTTCGCCACGTCACCCCCATTGATGAAGGAAGCAGCGGTTCCATAACTTGCCAATATTGGAGCTTGTACCAGCCAATCGCGAGTTACTTTACGATACCAATCAAAAACTACACCCAATCGCGAATTGAGAAAACGTGAATCAAATCCTATATCCGTTTGTTCAGATTTCTCCCACGAGATGTCTGGGCTGGGCAGAATATTTGGGTATGCTCCTGATGATAATATTTTTTGCACCCCTCTATCAAAAGTATAGTTTCCATCGGCATCAGAAGCGACAGTTGAGAGGTACTGGAAAGGGGTAATGGATTGATTACCATTTTGTCCCCAACTTGCTCTTAGTTTAAAGAACTCCAACCATTTTTGTTGAGCCTCCATAAACGATTCGCTTGTCAACACCCAACCACCTGAAATGGATGGGAAATATCCCCACTGTTTTCCGGGAGCAAAATTAGATGACCCATCCGCTCTGAAAATCGCAGTTAACAAATATTTCTCTTTATAATTATAATTTGCACGTGCAAAATAGGATTTCAGTTTTATTTCACTGTAAGGACTTCCTGTTAAAGTAGTTTTACTTGGATCAATAGCCTTGGAATTATCCAAATAAGCATACTCCAAACTATTGAAACCGGCAAAAATATTATTGATATTTGAACCGGCCAAGCTTGCACCTA
>Ga0209125_1002803_pt1 | contig 12815 bp, 9 predicted proteins | sample BarGraIncub1131A_FD_184503 | JGI IMG/M metagenome (GOLD analysis project Ga0209125, IMG submission 184503) | Arctic peat soil microbial communities from Barrow, Alaska - Barrow Graham LP Incubations 11-31A (SPAdes) (version 2) | ecosystem: Environmental > Terrestrial > Soil > Wetlands > Peat... | reverse complement strand
CGCCCTCGTCCCCTGAATTCAGAACACATAACCCGTCATGACTTTCGGCTTCTCCTATACTCTTTGGCTGAATATATCCGTCTGAAATTGCCCATACCTTATGTCCTATAGCTTTTGTCATTTTTTTCTCCCTTCACTAAGTCAAATTTTCGATTTAACTTATCTGCTTAATTCTTTCACTTTGAAGTATGAGATTAAATAAGGTGAATTTCAGATTTGGTTTGTTGTTCTCGGAAGATAAAAAGAAAGTTTCTTTAAAATGATGTCCCAGCTGTAATGGGTGGAAAGCATAAAAAACATGCTATTCATTAATTTATATAAAAATTTGTATTATAAACGAGTATTCTTCATTTAAAAAGTCATATACATTAGGACCATATATCTATAGAATGTGAATATATGAAAAAGGGACTTTTGTTTTATATTGAAGTATTCATATCTCTCAGTAAATGACAACTACCAACTTTTTTTTGAAATATACTACTAATTAAAAGGAGAGATAAAAAATAATGAAGGTTCTCAATAATCTAAAAATTGGCACCAAACTTACAATACTTATAATTTTAATGCTAATCGGTATTTTTATCGTTGGAAGTATAGGCTCTTACAACAATATGCAATCAGAAAAAGTATTGGCAAGTATATATAAACAAGATCTCTTATCTGTCGAATTGCTTAGTGATATAAGAACGCAATCAATAGCAAACTTAGCAAATAATTTAAAGCTAATGTTGATTTCTGATATAGCTTACCAAAAGAACGTATTGGCAGATATTGAAGCGAATAAAATCGCTTTGGACAATGATTTAAAATCATATGCAAATAATACATCTCTCGATTCCTTTGAAAAAGAAAATTATGATATGCTTCAAAAAGATTTGAAAAAATGGAGAGAAATTTTGAGCAAAACCACTGAGTTATCTACTTCCGACAAATCAAAGGAAGCATTAGATTTATTTAATGCTTCTGGCGAAACAATATTTGAGGGAATGCAAACTACCATAAGAGATTTAGTAAATTATAATATTAAAAGCGCTGATGTGATATACCTGCAGAACCAAAAATCTCAAAAAGCTGCCACAACACTCTTAATAGTAATTGTTTTTGTCGTAGCAGCCATATGCATTTTATCTGGCATAGTTATTACAAGAACCATAACAAAGCCAATATTAAAGGTTATCTCTCTTATAAAGAAAACTTCAGATTTCGATCTAGTTTATGACAATTCCTATGATGAACTATTGAGTCATAAAGATGAAATGGGTATAATATTCACTTCTGTATCAATTATGAGAGCATCCTTACGAAGTACTATCAGTAAGCTACTGAATATCTCTAATAACCTTGCTGCAAATTCAGAAGAACTAACTGCTTCTACTGATGAAAGTACAAAAACCATTAATCAAGTAGTTTTTGCAATCACTGAAATTGCAAAAGGAAATAATAGTCAGGCAGATGCTGTAAGTAGAGCAAGTGCAACCATATCCGATATCGCAACCCATATTGGTGAAGTACATACGGTTACCGCCCAAAGTGTTACTACTGCAATAGAGTCCTTAACGATAGTTTCTGAAGGTCAAAATGCAGTTGTATTAACTACTGACAAAATGCAAGAAAGCATTATGATCTCAGGTAGTGTAAACACTTCACTTGAAGAGTTAAGTGAATCAATAAATAAAGTAGGAAATATCTCTGAAGTTATAAATTCAATAGCAGCGCAAACGAATTTGTTGGCACTCAATGCTGCGATTGAGGCCGCTAGGGCTGGAGAATCTGGCAGGGGCTTTGCTGTTGTAGCAGAAGAAATACGTAAGCTTGCCGAGCAATCATCATCCGCTGCAAAAGACATAGCTTCTATTATAAAAGATACTGTAGCAAAAAATGCAGTAGCTTCAGAAAACATGGTAAAAGCAAAAGAGATAGTATCGGAGCAGTCCTTGGCTGTAAACGTAACAAAAGAAGCGTTCGAAAAGATTAAATTTTCTGTTGAAGGAATTTCGAAACGGACCACAAATGTTGCGGAAATGCTTAGTACTATTGACACAGCAGCTCAAGATATTTCCAGTCACACACATGACATGGCTGCTATAGCAGAACAAACAGCCGCAAGTTCTGAAGAAATTTCCGCTTCCAGTGAGCAACAGCTTGCATCAATTGAAATGATTTCAAATGCTGCTAGTGATTTATCAGGTATGGCTATAGAGATAAACAATGAGATTAGCAAGTTTAAGTTGTAAAAAAATTTTCTACAACTTAAAATTTAATTACATAAAAATTATTAAACAAAGGCATCAGGAGAAGCCCTGATACCTTTGTTATTGCCATTGTCCTTTTTTTGCTCAAAAACACAGTAATATTAAAAGTTCTGTATTGAAAATTCACTTTTTTATGTTAACAAATTAAAGTGTTAACGTATTTCCTTAGTAATCGGTATTTATTACAAACTTTAATATTGCTTTTAGGCAATGTGTTTATTAAATGCCTAAAAGGCGCTCTAATGCAATATTTAACAGCTAGTAAAATGATAATAATTTATTGAATTTTTTGCTTTTTTAGTGTATACTTCGACAATATAGTAAAATAATCGAAATTATTTAAAATAGTTTACAATATATTGCTTTTTAATTAAAGAGCTGCATATCAGTTTGTTATTCCATAAGTGACAATGTCGTTGCTGAATGTTTCATATCATACTGATTTTTTTGTGCGTAATTTGTGCAAAATAAATTATATAGCTTTGTACATTATTTGTTTTACTTTTATAGGTAGATATATATAGTTTCTAAATATTTTTTTAAGCCGCATAATAGGTTTGCGGTTAGGAGGTCTTTATGACAAGATACATTACAAAACGGCTACTGGTTTCACTTTTAACACTTTGGATTATGTTTACACTTACTTTTTTTCTTATGCATTTTGTACCTGGTAGTCCATTCATTGGTGATAAAAAGATGACACCACAGATTCTTGCCAACTTAGAAGCTAAATATGGATTGGACAAGCCGCTTATAGTTCAATACGGATTGTATTTTAAAAACGTATTGCAAGGAGATATGGGTCAGTCTATAACACTTATTGGCCAAGATGTTAAGGACATTATTGCTCGTAAGTTTCCCTACTCTTTGAAGTTAGGACTTTTTGCAAGTGCTATGGCAATAGTACTTGGAACGTTTTTAGGTGTCACAAGTGCACTAAGGCGAAACACAGGTATAGACAGATTTATAATGCTGATTGTGACCATCGGAATTGCTGTTCCAAGTTTCGTTGTTGCCACGGTAAGTATGATTATATTTGGTGTACAGCTAAACTGGCTGCCTACCATAAGTAGTTTAGACACTGTATCAAGCTTTATCCTGCCTGGCTTTGCACTTTCCTTCTTCCCTTTAAGCTTTATAACTAGATTAATGCGTTCTTCCATGCTTGATGTAATTAATCAAGATTATATACGAACAGCTAGGGCAAAAGGCCTTTCTGAAGGAGTTGTAATTTTCAAGCACGGTCTTAGAAATGGAATTCTCCCAATTGTTACTTACGCTGGTCCAATGCTGGCTGGTATCTTGACTGGCTCCTTTGTCATAGAATCCATCTTTTCTATTCCAGGTTTAGGAAGCTCATTTGTTACCAGCATCACAGCAAGAGACTATCCCACTGTTATGGGTGTAACGATGTTTTTTGGAGCCTTTTTAATTTTTATGAATTTTTTAGTAGACATTATGTACACGTTTGTTGATCCAAGAATCAATATAATAAACTAGGGTAGGTGATAACACATGATAAAGAATAATAATTCTGAAATATTAGGAAAAGATTTGTTTTTGCCTGCTACAGACGAAGAAAAGGCAACCTTTGAGGTTATGCGTCCATCAATTGGTTATTGGAGGGACGCTTGGAATAGATTAAAGGCAAACAATGTTGCAATTGGAGCACTTGTTGTTATTATATTGATATTTCTTGCGGCAATAATAGGTCCAATGTTGTCTCCTTATGCTTATTCACAAATAAACGAAGGTAGAGAAAATCTTACACCAAATTTTCAACATATTTTCGGGACTGATAGCTTAGGCAGAGACTTGTTTACAAGAACAATGATTGGTACAAGAATCTCTTTGGCAGTTGGTCTTGTGGCTGCAGCGATGATATCAATCATAGGTATTGTTTATGGTGCAGTTTCTGGTTTCTTTGGTGGTTGGGTTGACAATATTATGATGAGAATAGTAGATGTAATATATTCTATTCCTACCATTCTTATTGTTATACTCTTACAAGTGGTAATAAAACATCCACTCGATGTTTTGGTAGAACCAGGTCATGCGCTGCATTTTATGAGTGGTCTTGGAGCTGGTTTAATAAGCATTTTTATTGTATTGGCTCTCCTATACTGGGTAGATATGGCCAGAATAGTGCGCGGACAGGTCCTATCAATTAAGGAGCAAGAGTACGTAATGGCAGCAAAGGTGTTGGGTGCAAGTAATAAAAACATTATTTTTAAGCATCTTATCCCGAACTGTATTGGTCAAATTATTGTAATTGCTACTTTAAAAATACCTGAAGCTATTTTTGCAGAATCATTCTTAAGCTTTATAGGACTTGGTGTTTCATCACCAATGGCTTCTCTTGGTTCTCTTTCGCAGACTGCATTAAAGGGAATTTATTCTTTTCCATATATGCTTATTTTCCCAGCAGCATCGATAAGCTTAATCATTCTTTCCTTCAATATTTTTGGTGATGGTCTTCGTGATGCTTTAGACCCAAGAATGAAAAAGTAAAAATATAAAATGCCATATTATGTCGGCAGATGAGGTAATAATTATTATGAATAAAAAGTTACTTGAAATAAATGATTTAAGAGTTTCATTTTTCACCCCTGCGGGTGAGGTTAAAGCGGTAAATGGAATTACCTATTCGCTGGAGCCGGGGAAGGTTTTGGGCATTGTTGGAGAATCAGGTTCAGGAAAGAGTGTATCCTCCTATTCTGTTATTGGGCTTATAGATAAGCCTGGTAAAATTGTAGGTGGAAGCGTTATTTTTGATGGCAAAGATGTTTCAACTATGACAAAGCAGGAAAGACTTCAGTTTGCAGGAAACGAAGTTGCTATGATTTTTCAAGATCCTATGACAAGTTTAAATCCAGTGTTTACAATAGGTACTCAGATAGCAGAATCATTACGTCACAAGTATGGGAAGCTGTCAAAGCAAGAAATAAAAAAGCGTTCTGTAGAATTATTGACGCTAGTTGGTATAAACGAGCCCGCAAAACGTCTAGTTCAGTATCCGCACGAATTTTCGGGTGGTATGAGGCAGAGAGCGATGATAGCTATGTCACTAGCTGGTTCTCCAAAGCTTTTAATAGCTGATGAGCCAACAACCGCTCTAGATGTTACGATACAGGCACAGATTCTTGAGCTTTTGAAGAATATACAGAAGAAGACTGGTATGGCCATTGTGCTTGTAACTCATGACCTTGGAATCGTTGCTGATATGGCTGATGATGTTATTGTTATGTATGGTGGAAAGATAGTGGAGCAAGGTTCGGTGTATAGTATATTCAAAAACCCTAGTCATCCATATACAAAAGGTTTGCTCAGATCTTTGCCAGATTTAAATGCAAAGGGTTCGAAGCTCATTCCTATACTGGGAAATACAGTTGACCTTTTAAATCTGCCTGTTGGTTGTTCCTTTTCACCAAGATGCGAGCAGTGTTTAAAGGTTTGTATAAATCATATGCCTGCTGAATATAGAGACGCTGATGGGCACATTACTTCGTGCTGGCTATTAGATGAGAGAGCAAAAGATAGTGTGGAGGTACAACACAATGACTGATAAAAGCAAAACCGCTTTAGTTGAAGTTAAAAACTTGAAGCAATATTTTCAGATTCACAATCATCTTGGCCAAAAGGCCTACGTAAAAGCCGTTGATGATGTAACCTTTAATATATTGAGGGGTGAAACACTGGGTCTAGTTGGAGAATCAGGTTCAGGAAAAACTACACTTGGCCGCTCAATGCTTAGAATCTATGATCCTACCAGTGGAACTGTAAAAATTGATGGCGTAGATATCACAAAATTTAAGGGATCACAGCTTTTGCCCTATAGAAAGAAAATGCAATATATTTTTCAAGATCCTTACGCTTCTCTTGATCCTAGAATGACTGTCTCGGATATTGTAGGGGAAGCTTTAGATATACATCATCTAGCGAGATCAAGGAAAGATAGGGCTCAAAAAATAAGGGAATTGCTCAGTCTTGTTGGATTAAATACAGAGCATGCGTCTCGTTATCCCCATGAGTTTTCTGGTGGACAACGTCAGAGAATAGGTATAGCACGTGCTATTGCTGTAGAACCTGAGTTTATTGTATGTGATGAACCGGTCTCCGCTCTTGATGTTTCTATCAGAGCTCAGATAATAAACACGCTTGAGGAAATGCAGGACAGGCTAAATCTCACGTATTTGTTTATCTCACATGACCTTGGTGTAGTGAGACATACCTGTGATAGAGTTGGTGTTATGTATTTAGGTAGCATTGTTGAGCTAGTTGAGTCTGAGGAGCTATATAAGAAACCTCTTCACCCTTACACCCAAGCACTGCTCACCGCTATACCAGAACCAAATCCTGATGTTGCAAAGAATCGTAACAGGATTATTTTAAAGGGAGAAATTCCATCACCGGTTAATCCACCTTCAGGGTGTAAATTTAGAACAAGATGCCCATATGCAAAGACAATTTGCGCAGAGAAGGAGCCACAGTTTACTGATTACGGAAGTGGACACTTTGTAGCCTGCCACTTCGTAGGGAAGATATAATGAACTCACTGAGCAAAAGTAGAACATTGAGTCTTTTAGTGGGGTCATGAAATTGAATAAAAAGGGTAAATTTTTCTTATTACAAAAATAATACGTTATTTCTTATGTAGTCTGGTGAGGTCGACATTGGATTTAAAATTAATTAGACGAGGTATAAATCCTTTTAAACATGGGAAGCTATTAACTGTTGTAATAATGGATTAAATAATAATTAAAAAAATAATAGGGGGTATAAACAATGAAAAGAATATTAGCATTAATACTTTCACTAGCTATGGCTGTAACAATGTTTGCAGGCTGTGGAAGCTCAGCAAGTAGTTCAAAAGCAATTACTGCTGTTATTGGTTCAGAGCCAAAGACTTTAGATCCATCACTAAATAATTCTCTTGATGGAGGCACATATATTAACTGTGCTTTTGAGGGATTAACAACTTATGGTAAGGATGCTACCATCGTACCAGGAGCTGCTGAAAAGTGGGAAGTAAGTGCAGATGGTACAGTGTACACCTTCCACATCCAGAAAAATGCACAATGGTCAGATGGTAAAGATTTAACTGCAGCTGATTTTGTATACTCATGGAGAAGGACAGTTGATCCAAAAACTGCTGCTGACTATGCGTATTACCTTTATTTCCTTAAAAACGGTGAAGCTATCAATGGCGGAGAAGGTGCTACTGATACTTTAGGCGTAAAAGCTATTGATGCAAAGACTCTTGAAGTAACTCTTGCAGCTCCATGCCCATTCTTTACTGAGATAGTAGCCTTCCCAGCACTTGTTCCTTTAAGAGAAGACATTGTTTCAGCTAATTCAGAAAAATGGTCTCTTGACACAAAAACATATATCGGCAATGGCCCATATGTTCTTACTAGCTGGGAGCATGATTCTAAGCTTACATTTGAAAAGAATGATAAATACTGGAATAAAAGTACTATAAAAGCAACTAAAATCGAGTGGTTTTTAATGAATGATGAAAATGCTATTCTTGGAGCATTTAAGAATAAACAAGTTACATTTGCAAGAGGTATTCCTACTGACGAATATGCTGCTGAAAAAGCTGCTGGAACACTACAAATTCTTCCTCAGTTGGGAACATATTATTTAGATTTACTAAATACTAAAGCTCCTTTTGACAATCCAAAGGTAAGAAGAGCTGTAGCACTCGCAATTGACCGTAACTATATTGTTGAAAAAGTTACAAAGGGTGGTCAGACTCCTGCATCCGCTTATGTTCCTTTTGGTATAGCAGATGTCAAAGATACACCTGACTTCCGTACTACTGGTGGTGATTTCTATTCAGTAAAAGCGGCAGATTTGGAAAAGAATATCGCTGAAGCAAAAGCACTTATGGCTGAAGCAGGATATCCTGATGGAAAAGGCTTCCCTAAGGTAACCTACGGTTTAAATACTGGTGGTAACCATCAGGTTATAGCTGAAGCTATTCAACAAATGCTCAAGAAGAATCTTGGAATTGATATGGAGATTCAGGCTCAGGAATGGAACGTATTCCAACAGTCTAGAAAAGATGGCGTATTCAACATGGATCGTAATGGTTGGATAGGTGACTATATGGATCCTTCAACCTTCATGGATATGTTTACGTCAAAGAATGGTCAGAATAACTCGAAATACAATAATCCTGCATATGACAAGGCTATTTCAGACGCAAGAGTTGCAACTGATCCAGCTAAACGTGTGCAGTTATACCATGATGCAGAGAAATTAATCATGGACGATATGGGAGTTGTTCCTATATACTTCTATACTGACCCTGTAGAAATCTCTAAGGATTTACAGAATTATGTTGTAACTAAGCTTGGGTTTATATACTTTAACTGGGCTTCTTACAAGTAAGATGAATTTATTGTAGGAAAGCACCTATATGATTTATAGGATTGCAAAAAGGGTTGGACATCAGAGTGATGTCCAACTCTTTTATTTAATTTTTTATTCAAATAAGTCAGTAATTAAAAGGCAGCTGTTTTTTATATGTTTAGTTTGCTAAATAGTTCCTACTGCTGGTGGAGTATACACTCTTAGTGCTAACTCAGCATCAAGCATTAGCAAACCATTTGAATCACCTTTTATGAGTTTTAGCTTCCGCAAGTTCTTTTCTACTGTTGCTTCTTCCTCAATCTGCTCAGTTACGAACCACTGAAGAAATGTATTTGTACCGTGGTCCCTTTCTTCTATAGCATTATCAACTATATTGTATATGGATTTTGTTACTAACTGCTCGTGCCCCAGTGTCAAATCAAAAATCTCTTCAGCTGATTTGAAATCAACCTGTGGTGCGTCAATTTGCAGTAATTCAACCTTACCACCTTTGTGATTAATATAGTTAAAGAATTTCATCGCGTGATCACGTTCCTCTTGAATCTGTACACGAAAGAAATTTGCAAAGCCATCTAAGTTTTGATTTGCAAAGTATGCCTCCATACTCAAATACAGATATGCTGAATAGAATTCTTTTTGTACTTGTTCGTTTAATAATTTATTAAGTTTGTCGCTAATCATACTTACCTCCGATTAAATGTTTTATTTCCATTTGATATTACAATTATACCCTTGCCTTCTCATTTCAAAACACATTAATTGTTTGAGTTCTTAGCTTAGGAATAGCTTCCCATTTTGGGAGGGGCTATTTCCTGTCAATACAACCTTATCTGTCAGTTGCAATATAGGCTAGTTTGTTTAGGCACAGTTCCCAGCTTCCTCCACCTTTTCGCTATTCCCTAATTTAACGATAGTAATATAATTTTTTTTGTTAATCTTATGTTATAATTATATTTATATTGCGATAATTAATTTTTATATCCTTAAAATGATTATTAAGATTTTTCAGCATAAATAGAGGTTAGTATAAGGGAGTCAAACATGTTTTTTGAAGATTTTAAGTCACTGCTATACTCTGACACATCAGTGCCAGATATTTTTATCAGCCAATATATGCCTTCAATGGACAGCACAAGCGTAAAGGTTTATATGTACATGCTCTTTTTGTGCAAACACAACAAGAAGGCAACTACAGATGAACTTGCCAAAACTCTCAATCTAACACTTGATGAAGTTAAAGCAGCTCTGACAAGTCTGGACAATCTTGAAGTAATTACTTGGGTTGAAGATAAAATACAGCTAGCTGACTTAAAAGAGGAAGAGATAAAGCGCATGTATCGTCTGAAGTCTATTTCCTCTCCTGCGCAGGCAAATGAAAACTTTGAGAAGAATAAAAACAGAAACAACACCCTTGCAGCTATTAATTCAAAGTTTTTTCAGGGTCTTATGCCTCCAAACTGGTATTTGACAATTGACAACTGGTTTACTATATATAAATTTGATGAGGATGTAATGTACACTCTCTTCAAGTATTGCCATGACAACAACACTTTTCACAAGAGCTATATCGAGGCTGTTGCAACAAGCTGGCACCGTCATGGAATATTAAATTTCTTTGATTTAGAGAAATATTTTGAGGAAATGTCGCAAGTTCGTGGCATTAAGGGCACCATTATCAAGAAGCTTCGCCTGAGAAGAGCTCTCACAGAGTATGAACATGAATATGTTGAGAGATGGGTTATTGAATATAAGTATGGCTTTGATGTTATTGAAATTGCACTTAAGAAAACTGTTGGCAAAACTAATCCTGACTTTAAGTTTTTGAACAACGTTTTGACTAAGTGGCATGAACTTGGACTAATTTCAGCTGAAGAGATAACGGGGTATGAAAATAGTCTTAAGACACAGTATCAAAACACACAAAATCCTCAAAAACCAAAGCCTAAAGAATCACAGAGAGATAACTTTGATCAGCGTCAATATAATGAAGATTATTATGATAACTTTTTTACAAATACGACTAAGTCATCATAAATTAAGGGTTAGCACTTTTTTCGGCTACTATGTGGCTCATGGAGGTTATTATGAACAGAGATATCCATAATATCATTGCAAGAGAATATGAAAGAAGGCAGAAGCTGTCAGCAGATATAATGCAGCAGCATAAGGAAGAGCTGTATGCCAAAATACCGCGCCTGCTTGAAATTGATGACCAAATTAATCATTTAGGCCTTAAATACAATAGGATGATATTATTTGCCAATGGTGATACAGCTGCACTTCTGTCTGATCTTAATAACAGCATAAATGCAATTTCTGCTGAAAAAACGGAACTTTTGAAACGTGAAGGCTTAAGTGTTGATTTTTATAAGCCACAATATCAGTGCGACAAGTGCTCTGACACTGGCTTCGTTGCCAACTCCACCGGTTCCAGAAGGTGCTCCTGCTACAAGCAGCAAATAATCAATCATCTATTTAAAGCATCAAATATAAGCCTTACAGGTAATGAGTGCTTTGAGAATTTCAATGAGCTACTATATCCAGATGAGGTTAATCAAGCAAAATACGGAATAGCTATTTCTCCTCGTGAGAATATTGATAACATAAAAAGAGCCTGTATAGCGTTCACTAAAAACATTGACAACCTAGATCAAAAGAATCTATTCTTTAGTGGTCGCACAGGCGTTGGAAAAACATTTTTATCCTTCTGCATTGCAAGGGAGTTGATTAATCAAGGAAGAACTGTGCTTTATTTAACTGCACCCATGTTGTTTGATATTATTACTGAGTATAAAATGAGAGCTTATAAGGACGATCATTTTAATGATGATAGATATCAGAGTATTTTTTCTGTGGAATTGCTTATTATTGATGACCTTGGCACAGAACCTTTGAGCGATGCCAGATATGCTGAACTTTTGAATATTTTGAATACTCGACAGTCTCGCAATGCTATGTCTGCCTGCAAGACAATTATCTCCACAAATATGGGGCCTAAAAAGCTATTTGAGCTCTATTCTGAGCGTATCACCTCCAGAATTGTGGGACATTTTGATAGGCTTGTACTAGCAGGCACAGATATTCGCAGTGTGAATTCCCAGCAATAGCATATGCACTCAGCGCCACTCCTTGAACTGAAGTGATTTACCCTATGTCTAGCGAGCATCCATCTGCTTTATACTTTAATCACTTATCATTATTTAAGCCCTATAATAATAGCCTCAGCATCTTTAATGTAGAATATATGATGCCACTATTCACATCCATCAACGTCAATATTTGACCTACAAAAGTTAGAAGTATAAGAATTAAACCAGGCAGTGCAAATATAAGTGCTTTCAAGCTAATTTTGCTTTCTCTACCTTTTTCAGCAGACCCCTCAGGTACATCTTGAGAAGCTTCTGTCGCAAGCTGCATATGCACAGCATCAAGCCGAATATCTTTCTCGGTACTTTTAATGAAGGCATATAGTAATCCTATGAAGCCCGCAACAAAGCCCAAAAACAGGATTGCATAAAATATGATTACAATAACTAATGTGGCTGTCGGCATACTGGAAAAATCAAAATTTTGAGCCTGCTTAATCCCCATTTTATCCAATTTCTCCGTCATTTTTGTTGCTCCAAAGGTTAGCAGAACAGCTACCGTATTATTTGTAAAATGAGCAGTCATTCCTGCGTATATGCTTTTTGTCCTATATACAATGAAGCCTATTAGAGCACCTAAAAGTATAGTGGCAACGCCTTTTTGAATATCTCTGTGCAGGATTCCAAATAGTATCGAGGTAATTACTAATGAAGCTACAACCCCAAACCCCCTGTAGCCCTTGCTTATCATTCCTCTGAATAAAATTTCCTCGCAGAGAGCAGCAGAAACACCTATGACCAATATGGCTATGAAAAGCGTTGGCACATCTGGTATTAAAATCTGTGGCATTGGCAGATTCTTGCCAAATATAAGCCTTATTATTCCTAAAACTACAGCGTTCAGAACCCCCACAACTGGCATTCCAAACATCATTAAAAAAACAATTATCAAGTAGTTTATAGGTTTTGTTTTTGTGAGCTTCAGTGTGTCTTTTATGTTGTATTTGCCCACTATCAGAAAGATTATTACTGGCAGAAGTATAAACACTACTTCACCAATCCCGCTTCTCAGATAATCATTTTTAAAGGCTAA
>Ga0209125_1002802_pt1 | contig 12827 bp, 13 predicted proteins | sample BarGraIncub1131A_FD_184503 | JGI IMG/M metagenome (GOLD analysis project Ga0209125, IMG submission 184503) | Arctic peat soil microbial communities from Barrow, Alaska - Barrow Graham LP Incubations 11-31A (SPAdes) (version 2) | ecosystem: Environmental > Terrestrial > Soil > Wetlands > Peat... | reverse complement strand
CGATATCATCCTGAAGCCGATGCTGGGTGTCCTTACCGGTCTCTCCGCCTATGCCGGCTCGGCTCTTTTGGGAGACGGGAGCGTCCTCATGGTGCTCAATATCAAGGAGGTGGTGTGATGGCAATCGTGTACAAGAAAAACTCGGCCGTATTCAGCGAAATTGCCGGCGGGGAAGAGGCCGAGGCTCTCCTGGAATGGCTGCACAAACATCCCAAAGGCAAAATCGACCTCACGGCCTGCACCCACCTGCATCCCGCCAACCTTCAGGTGATGATGGCGGCGAATCGCACAACCTACCTCCGTCCCTCCGACGACGGCTTGGCGGCCTGGGTGGATTCGGCTTTGAAAACGGTATAGGAGAAACAGCAAATGGCAAAGACCATAATGATAGTGGACGACTCTCCCCTGATGCGCGCGAGCCTCAAGGCCAACCTGGAGATGGGGGGGTTCAAGGTCGAGATCGCCGGAGACGGCGTGCAGGCTCTCGCGCAACTTAAAAGCGGCATGAAACCGGACCTGATCATCTCCGACGTCAACATGCCCAACATGGGGGGGCTGGAATTCATCAGGACACTGCGCACCCTGGCCGGTTTCCGGTTCACGCCGGTCCTGATGCTCACCACGGAAAGCGCCCAGGGAAAAAAGGACGATGCCAAAAAAAACGGGGCGACCGGGTGGCTGGTGAAGCCGGTCGCCGGTCCCGACCTGATCAAGGTCATAAAGCAGGTATTGCCAGGCGCCTAACGACTGCGAGGATTTCCCCATGAGAATAGATATCAATCTTCCTCGCGATGTCACCAGCAGTCCGTCTGCTTTGAAACGACAGTTGATAATACTGGTATGCAGTATGTTGCTTGTCACGGTGATGTCTTATTTTATCGACCCCCTTGTTCACAGATTTGTGCCGATTTCCCCTGCACTTTATGCCGCGCTGACAGGTCTTTTGTCGTCGTTTTCGACACTGGCGTTTGCCGTCTTGATCTACAGGACGTTTTTAGCCAAGTCCACGAGCAATGTGTCGAGTATTCACGAGCGTTGTTCCGGCCAGCAGATTCTGGTACGCAAACATTACTACCAGACGGCTTCGGAGCTTACCCAGTACAATGCCGTGCTCGGTTCCCAGTTGAGCGAGGCGATCGAGCAGACTGAAACGGCGTTGCTGGGTGTGGTTGAAAGAATGGTGCATGTTCATGAAAATGCCTGCTTCCAGATTGACCGGATCGGCTCATCTTCCGAAAAGAGCAATGAGTTGATAGCTGTTACTCAGGATCAGATTCGGAAAAACAACCAGGTCATTGAAGCTTTGAATGTCTTCTCTGGCACCCAATCCGACCAATTGAAGGATAATCTCGTTCGGATTGAAAGACTTTCGAATGAGATGGAGCTTATGCGTCCCATGGTGGACGATATCTCGGATATCGCGGATCGAACCAATCTGTTGGCGCTCAACGCGGCAATTGAAGCGGCCCGTGCAGGAAACGCGGGCAGGGGGTTCGCGGTGGTGGCCGATGAGGTGCGCAGGCTTTCCACCCAGACGAACAAAGCGGCGAAGGAGATTGCCGACAGAATCACCATGGTTGCCAGACAGGCACAGGTTGAGACCGAAAATGCCAGGCGACTGATCAAGCGCGAAGAAGAATCTCAAAAATTTAAGACCATGGCGGGAAATTTGTCCGACATCGAAGAGAGATTCAAAAACGCATCCGTTCACCTCGAAGAGGTTATTAAAAGTATAGACGAGTCCAACAGGATTATCGTCGATGAGGTCTCAACCGTACTGGGCGAAATACAGTTTCAGGATGTGCTGCGGCAACGGGTAGAGCATGTAAATGAAGGGCTGGAATATCTGAGCGGTCTCGCCAGGGACACGGTGCTTTGGCTGGAAGGGACAACTGAGATGCCGTCCCAGCGATTGCGTGAACAGTTGGACGAGTTCAGTAAAAAATATGTCATGCAGGACCAGCAGCGCACCCACGATGCCGTTATGGGGACAGCCGGCATGGCATCTGGAGCCTCAATCCAGAAAATTGAGCTTTTCTGATGAACTCGATGGCCGACTAATGATCAAACTGAAAAGAGGTAACATTTCATGAAATGTCTGATTGTTGAGGATGATAAAGTTTCCAGCCAGGTTTTGCAAAAAATGATGTCCAGGCATGGCACCTACGATGTCGTTGTCAACGGGCAGGAGGCCGTAGACCTGTTCCGGCTGGCTCACGAATCCAATAGTGCCTATGACCTGATATTGATGGATATAATGATGCCTGAAATCGATGGGTTGCAATCGGTGCTGACAATCCGCAAAATAGAAGTGCTCATGAATATTCCTATGACTAAAAAGGTAAAGGTTATCATGACCACTGCTCTGGATGATCCTCGTACAATCATGAAGGCGTTATACGAGTCGGACGCCAATTCCTACCTCATCAAGCCGATCAGGCTGCAGAAGCTTGAAGATGAGTTGCGCGCACTGAAACTGGTTTCCTGAAGCGTACCTGCCTCAAGCATCTGGAGTGTTTACAGTGGAAAATGAAGTCACTCAAAATAGAATCGTTTCTTTCCTTGGTAGAGGTAAGTCAGTAAGCTGTCAGCTATTGTTAATCGTTCTGTCAATTGCAACATTAACTCTGTCGTTAAGGTTTAGCCTGCTAGTGTGGAGAATGTGTAGCGACAGCTATATCATACTGCTAGCAGGCATCGTCTTCGGTGCTCTTGTCTCGTATTTGGTTTTGTCGATGTTGAAAAACAGAAACCGGGCGCTAAATCTTGCAGAAGAAAAGATGCAAAACAGTGAAGCGCGCATTAACTCCTTGCTATCCGCCTCGCCTACCGGAGTTTTCGAAGCGAACATCGAGGGGGAATTCACGTATGTAAATGAAAAATGGTGTGCGATCACCGGCATCGGTGCAACTTCAGCCATGGGCGACGGCTGGGGTGCTACTCTGCACCCCGATGACCGCCAACGTGTGGTCTCCAAATGGAATAATGCGGTGTCAGAAGGTCGTCCCTTCATGTCGGAATATCGCATCGTGAAGCCTTTTGGGCAGGCTTGCTGGGTCTACTGCGTGTCGGCTGCGCTACAAGGATCAAACGGCGAGGTGAAGGGGTTTGTCGGTACCGTAATCGACATCACCAAGCGCAAACAGGCACAAAAAACTCTCTTGGAGTCGGAACAGTTTGCTCGCTCCACGATTGATGGACTAAGCGCAAGTATCTGTGTAATTGACGCACAGGGAATCATCGTCATAACCAATCGCGCATGGAATACATTTGCTGCTGAAAATAATGCTGTTGACGGGACATGCGGAGAAGGAGTCAGTTATCTGGATGTTTGCAGACCCGTCTCGGAAGACGACAAGGCAGATATAAATGAATTCTCCGCAGGAATCAGGTCTGTCATTGACGGCACCCTGCAGGAATTTGTCAAGGAATATCCCTGTCATTCTCCTGACGAGGAGCGCTGGTTTGTCTGCAGGGTTAACTCGTTCATTGTCTACGACGTTACATATGCCGTGATTTCGCATGAGAACATCACTGAGCAGAAAATATGTGAATTAAGGCTGTTACGCAATCAGGAGCGCGTGAAAAGTATCCTCAGGATTTCACAAAACCCGTCGAAGAATCCCCAAGAGTTGCTTGACATTGCCCTGGAGGATGTAATTAAGCTTACGCGCAGCAAAAACGGGTTCATCTATCATTACAGCGAATATAGCCACGAATTCGTTCTGAGTGCGAGAAGCACGGATGTCATGAAAAATTGCTCCTTAAACTGTCTAAATGCCTGCCATGACCTTCATACAACCGGCATCCTGGAGGAGGTCGTCCGCCAGCGCAAAGCGATCATCTTGAATGATTTCCAGACACCTCACCCATTCAAGAACGATTGTCAGGGAGAACACGGCTCGACATGCCGTTTCTTCGCCGTTCCGTTCTTTGACAATGAAAAGATCGTTTCCATTGTTGCCGTTGCCAACAATGGAAACGACTACAAACAGACCGATATACTCCAGATCACACTTCTCATGGAGGCGGCATGGCGCATTATAGCGCGAATCCGGGTCGAAGAGGAACTCCACAGTGCCAAAGAAGCGGCCGAATCTGCCAACCGCGCCAAGAGCGCGTTCCTGGCCAACATGAGCCATGAAATCCGAACCCCCATGAACGGCGTTATCGGTATGACCGAGCTCCTGAATATGACAATTCTGACAGAAGAACAGAGTTCGTATGTGGAGGCCCTCAGTGAATCCGGAAACAACCTTCTGGACCTAATCAATAGCATCCTTGACCTCTCCAAGATAGAAGCCGATAAGGTCAAGATCGAATTAGCCGAATTCAACCTGCGTCATTGCATCGACAGTGTCGTCAGGACCCAAAAGTCGGTCATTCATGGAAAGGGGCTTTCTCTGAATGTGGATGTGGCTAGGGAGGTCCCTGTTATACTGGTGGGAGACTCTTTGCGGGTCAAGCAGATTATCCTCAACCTTTTGGGGAACGCGATCAAGTTCACGGCAAAGGGGGGTATCACCATCTCGGCGCAGTTCCTGGACCGGTCCGATCGCTGCCAGCGTCTGCAGATCTCCGTGCGCGACACCGGCGTCGGGATCTCTGCCGAGGCCCTTGACAGGATCTTCCAGCCGTTTGTTCAGGAGGACAGTTCCATAAACCGCAAGTTCGGCGGCACCGGCCTTGGCTTGAGCATCAGCCGCCGGCTGGCTGAACTCATGAATGGGAGCATTTCCGTCGAAAGCGAGGCAGGGGGCGGTAGTTGCTTTACGGTTATCCTTCCCTTCTTAGATGCTCGGGCCGATGTCATGGAGGACGACTCCAAAGTGGAATCAGCGCTTACCTGGGATGGAGCGGCGCTGCGGATACTGTTTGTCGAGGACAATGAGGTCAACATCAAATTTGGAACAACGATGCTCAGGAAACTGGGGCACGATGTTGTTTTGGCGCTGAATGGCAAGGATTGCCTGGTCGCGCTTAAAAAGGGGACGTTTGATCTCGTTTTGATGGATATCCAGATGCCCGTCTTAAACGGTAGGGAGGCACTGCAGGAGATCCGCAGAAAGGAAGAGTGTTCTTCCCTACACCAGCCGGTAATTGCCCTGACTGCCTACGCCCTGCGCGATGACAAGAAGCGATTTTTGAAAGAAGGATTCGACGGCTACCTGTCGAAGCCATTCAGGGTAAACGATTTGATCTGCGAGATGAAACGGGTCATTGAAAGTTTCGAACCGTTACAAAAATGAGGTGGGACAATGTGAATAGATGCGCAATGGCGAAGAGTCATCATCGTTTACTGCTGGCCGAAGATGACTGCATCAACCAACTGGTTGCCGAGGCTTATTTGACAAAACTCGGATACTCTGTCGATGTTGTTGCTAATGGTCTTGAAGCGCTGCAGGCACTCACGGAAAAAGACTATGCCCTCGTGCTGATGGACTGGATGATGCCCGAGATGGGGGGCTTGGAGGCCACTGCCATAATCCGTGATCCTGCTTCGAAAGTGCGCAATCATGCCGTGACGGTGATTGCCCTGACAGCCAAAGCATTAGCAGGCGATCGCGAAAAATGTCTCGCCGCCGGTATGAGCGGCTACCTTGCAAAGCCCCTACGCATCGGCTCTCTAGCTGCGGTCCTGGACAAATGGCTGGGGTGTGCGACTGAAAGCTCCCCGGTCTTTGATGAAGCCGGTTTTCTCAAGCGACTCCTTGGTAATGAGGCGTTGGCCAAAGATTTCGTGCTGTTGTCCAAGGGAAAGGCCCCCTCAGCACGTTATGGCAATTAAGGCCAGCCTGGCTGAGGGAGACGCACCTGGCATATATCCGCAGGCGCCTGCACTTAAAGTGGCAAGAGCCATGCTGGGAGGAGACCAGCTTGCAGCTCTGGCCGCTGAGATGGCAGGACTTGGCAAAAGCAATGATCCGGTCACGGCCAGGGGCGCTGCAGCAACTTGCCGAGGAGTTTGAATCCCTGACTGCTGTCAAAAAAACTACGCGTGGGGACGCACCTTGACCAGTGACACTCTCGTTGAAGTTGGTCTTCCTCGATACTTGTAAGAACCTCGTTCATCAAGGTCTTAGTCGCCAAGGATTCTCCAGTCTTAAACGTTCTGGAGGTGGTTCGCGGAATACTTTCCGAGCGCGCTCTCTATGAAGGCTTTGTCACCACATTGCACTCAAGGCCGCGACACTACACGAAACGCCCTACTGAACTACTGAACTACTGAACGGCGCCAAGCGCCGTCGACAGAAACACGCATTTCGGGATCCGACCGCCATGACAGCGAGCACTAACCAAAGACAGCAGACCATACTGGTCGTGGACGACAGCGCATCGATCCGCAGCTACGTCTCGGAACTCCTGACACAAGCAGGGTACCAGGTCCTGGAGGCGCATAACGGCTGCGCCTGCCTGGCAACGCTCGAGGCAACTCCCCCCGACGTGGCTCTCCTCGATGTGGAAATGCCGGGAATGTCCGGCCTGGAAGTGCTCCAGGCGATCGGACTCAAGCCGCGTCTTTTCTCCATCATCCTGTTCACCACCCAGTCGACCCTTCAGCAGATCGCCGCCGGACTTGATCTCGGGGCCGACGATTACGTCGTCAAGCCGTTCCAGGAGATCGACCTGCTGGCCCGGGTCCGGGCGGCCGTGCGCACCGCCCGTCACATGCGCGCCCTGGCAGAGGCGCGGCAGGAAACCGACGCGGCGCTTTCAAGGCTAAAGCGGGCTCAGCGAAAGCTCGTCGAGCAGGAGAAGGTCGCTGCCGTCGCAAGGCTCGCGGCCGGCGCCGCGCATCACATCAACAACCCGCTCGGCTTCGTCATGAGCAACCTTTCCACGCTGGAGCGCTATGCCGGGGCGCTATTGCGCTATGCGGACGACCTGGCGCGAAGGCTGCGCGAGTTGGAGCCGGAGCTCCAAACGGCCATAGACGAGATGGAACGAACGCACCGCATCAGGCAGATCCGCAAGGATCTCCCCTACCTGCTTCAGGAAACCAATGACGGCGGACGTAGGATCGCCCTTATTGTCCAGCAGATGGCCCTACTCGAACTGGGACTCGCGAACCAGGGAATGGCCGACCTGGACCTGGTCACCCTGCTTCAGCCGCTGGTCGGCATTTTGACCGATCTGGCGCCGCCCGGCACGAAGGTCAACTGGACCCACCCGGAGCACGGCATCACCATCCACGGCTCGTTGACGCTTTTGAACACCGCACTGGCAGCCCTGCTGAAAAACGCCTGCGAGGCCCTCGGCAGGGAGCCCGGTACCATCAGCGTAGCTGTCATTTTAAAGGCGGAGCTGGCCGAGATCATCATCGCCGACAGCGGCGCCGGCGTACCCGATGAGCACCTCGACTCCCTGTTCGACCCGTTTTTCACCACGAAAACGCCCGAGAGCCACGCAGGACTCGGCCTCACCATCGCTGAGAGGTTCATCTCCGGCCACGGCGGTCGCATCTCCATAACGAGCGACGCCGCAGGCACCTGCGTGAGGATCGAGATCCCGCGCCTCTTCGCTTAACCCCCTTTAAGTTGTCGTGCAGTCCTGAGGCGATTTTTGCGGATTCAAGGAGGCTGGAGATGCTGTCGACTTCCGTGACATCCTTTCGTGCAAAGAGGTAAGGAAGAACCACATTGAAACAGCTGCCGACCCCCGGTCCCGGAGGGCTTCTGGGAGGGGGCTGAAAAACCCTACAGGTGGCCCAAAGGGAAATGGCGCTCACTTATGATTGAGCACCGTGACAACCATCATGGGGAGTGAAATCAGAGAGGAAACAAGGAAAATATTGCACATAATGGTGAGGAAGGTATCTTTCAATCCTGTATATTGTCTTTTGAGAAAGAAATCGACGATGTTAGGCGATTCCTTGGCCGAACCATAGAGAATGCCACCGAATTCCATTTGCTTGAAAAAATCTTTATGCTTGGCATGGAGCCTAATCAGGATCGTTATCAGGGAGAAGTTCACAACGGCAATAAGAAACAGCATTAAGTTGTCAAGCATCTAAATTACCTCGATTATGTCCCTACTTTGACCGCCCTGCCTGTTCCTGGAGCTAACCGAGCTATCCCTACCATTCCATCTTCGACCCCGCCCGGCCAAAGGGACCGGCGTCAACCTTGATGTCGTGGCGGGTCGCATCGAAGACATCGTAGAACACGAATTTCCTGGCAAAGGCATACCCAGCGGCAACCTCTCCCTTCAGGGGGGCGAAGATGGTGAACTCCGAGCCGCCGATGGCCCGAAAATCCCGGTAGCGGATCACTTGCGCCCCGAGCGTGGTGTCGTGAAGCTGGTACTCGCCACCGAAGAATTCTGCACCTAGATGAAAGCGCAGCTCCTTGCCCGGAGCGTAGGTCACCCCAGGGCGGGGTGCGGCCAGGCTGATGCTCGGTATATGACGCCAATGATCGGGAAGACGGGGAGCGACCTGTACCCCTGCTGGAAGATGAGGCCGGCCAGAAGGGTCAGCTTTTCCGAGTAGCTGTAGCGCCCGGTGAAACCGAACCTGGCGCGGATGTCATCGCCGCCGATCCGCCTGAAATCTCCGGCAAGCCCCGGGGCTACCAGCACGCTATAGGAGAGTTTCGGGCCGGCCCGGTAATCGCCCCGCAGGCCGAGGGAGACGGTATGGAGAGTTTCGGGCAGCCGCGCTGATTCGGGGGCGCTCACCTGCAGCAGGGAGTAGGCGATATCGGAAGTCAGGCTCAGGCGGGAAGTGACCCGGTAGGTGCGGGCCAGCTTGACCTTCGCGTCGGACATGCCGACCCTTCCGCCGGCGTCGGAACTGTCGCTTTGCGGCGACCAGATGCCATCGATGGAAGCCTCCCATGGCCCGCGTGACCGTTCAACCGTGACGGGTGCCATCAGTTCCCGCGCCGACTCGTTGGGGGAGTCTTCTTCCGCGTGGGATACCGTGGAGCTGAGCGCCCGGAATACGAGCAACAGCGCCACTACTGTGAGACCGGGCTTTTTCATTCCGAGGGCACCTCCGATTCACTGCGCATCTGCCGGGAAAATCTCGCGGAGAGTAAACCTTTCCGTCTCGATTCGAGGGAAGCCAGGCCAGGTAGGTACTGAAAACTTAAATTGTACTCCGTTTCGCTGTACCGTCAGCAAAGCAATCAGCTTTTCTCCATGGGCTTCTTCTCCTGCACGGCAGGCACCCGCAAGGGGTGCCACTACAGGAATCGCACTGACAAAATACCACCTCTGAAAGGAAGATGGGATTTCGCCCGGTGCATATACATTGCGGTGATTGAAGCCGATTTTTCTTTGATTGCGTCTGACTTTATGGAATTTATGTAGGGTTTACAACATGCAAGATAGTCGGCTGGACATCTCTTGATTTTTTGCCCCTCTTTTCCCTTTAAGGGAAGTCCCTGGTCTTTTTGTGACAGGTAGTTCTGTGCCACGGATAAGACTACTCTTTCCCATGCTCTTTATTACTCTGCCTGCCCGGCTTCCCGTCGAGGTCCACTGGGAAAGAACGCAGGTTTTCCAGTGATGCTGCGTCTAGTGTCACCTCATTGACTTCCCGATGTTCTCGATTACAGTTGAATCAATTGCTACATAGCTTTCCTGATTTTCAACAAGGAGAAGGAATCATGGCCAAAGAAAGGCTGGTCGTTATCGGTGGAGACGCCGCTGGGATGAGCGCCGCGTCCCAGGCGAAGCGCCGCCGTCCCGAGTTGGACATCGTCGTCTTCGAGCGCAGCCCCCACACCTCCTTTTCCGCCTGAGGAATTCCCTACTATGTCGGCCGGGTCGTCGACAAGGCAGAGTCTCTGGTTATCCGTTCCCCTGAAAAATTCCGGGAGCGCGACGGGATTGACGTGAGAGTGCTGCACGAGGTGGAAGAGATCGATGCGGCGGGGGGAAGGGTGCAGGTGCGCGATCTGAAAAGCGGCGTTTCGGAGTGGGAGTCTTATGACCAGCTCCTGATCGCCACGGGCGCGGTTCCGCTCTGCCCGCATCTCCCCGGTTCCGATGCCGTCGACATCTGCGGGATCAACACCCTGGAAAGCGGCCTGGAACTTCGCAGGCGTCTCGATAGCGGTGCTATTAAAAAGGGGGTTGTCGTCGGCGGAGGCTACATCGGTCTGGAGATGGCGGAAGCCATGGTGAAGCATGGCCTGGAGGTTTCTCTCGTCGACAGGTCTGCCCAGGTGATGGGGACCCTTGATGACGACATGGGGGCGCTGGTATCCCAGGCACTGCGGGATTTCGGCGTCACCGTCCATCTGGAGGAGTCGCTCGCGGAGTTCCAGACAGCGGCCGGGAAGGTGACGGGGATCGTCACTGACAAGCGGACTCTGCCGGCCGACATCGTGATCCTCGGCCTCGGGGTGGTCCCTAACACAGCGCTTGCCGTGGCGGCCGGCATTCCCCTCGGCGAGAAGGGGGCGATTCGAGTGAACGAGCGCATGGAGACCGGGATAGCGGGAATCTGGGCGGCAGGGGACTGCGCGGAGTCGTTCCACCTGGTCAGCCGCAAACCTTTTTATATTGCACTCGGCACCGTCGCCAACCGTCACGGGCGGGTAGCTGGGATCAACCTGGGAGGGGGCTATGCCACGTTTCCCGGGGTAGTGGGGACAGCCATCACAAGAATATGCAACGTGGAAGTCGCCCGGACCGGCCTCCAGGAAAAGGAACTCAGGGAATTGGGCATAGAGTGGGTTAGTGCCGTGATCAAGAGCCGCACCAAGGCGGGCTACTTTCCCGGCGCAGGGGAAATAACCGTGAAGGTACTGGCCGAAAGAGGGAGCGGTCGTCTGCTGGGAGGCCAGATCGTCGGCATGGAAGGGTCGGCCAAGCGGATAGACACGCTGGCGACCGCGCTTCATGCCGGGTTTACCGTTGAGGAGATGATCAATCTCGACCTTGGCTACGCGCCCCCGTTCTCACCGGTTTGGGACCCCGTCGTGACCGCTGCCCGTGAGGCTGCCAAGAAGCTGTGACGGGATGTACCGTGTTGCAGCAGATCGTTCGAAAAGCCCAGGCTAAAACCATTTGCCACGGAGAAAATCTGAGGAAATCTGAGAAAAGCCAACCTCAAGGTCAGACCTAGGTCAGACCTAGGTCAGACCTGTATGCGGTGTCCGGGAAGCCTCTGAGTTGGCCATGGCAACAGGGCGACCCACCGGGTCGCCCCTACATTGTTGAGGTGTAGAGACGCATTGCATGCGTCTCGGGATGTATTGATGCCGCCAGGGTTTGAAAAGACTGAGACACATGCAATGCGTCTCTACCCGGTATGCAATGTGTCTGGCGAAAGGTTATTTCCGCGTCTTGGCGATTGCTACAGTGCTGAGACGCACGCAATGCGTCTCTACAGGATTGGATTTTTGCAGAGAAAAGTCCCGCTGACAAAGGGGGGGATCTAGCCGAAAATTGCATGGCGGCAGCTATGTTATAGTAAAACTTAATGAAATTTGCAGCGGGGAGATCGGATGTTTTTCTGTCCAAAAAACTTTTCCACCAAGCCTGTGGATAACTGGGCCTTGGCTGTGGATATGTTGCGAGATTGTTGCGTAGACTTCAGTACTTTAGCGTCTTGCTTAATGAATGTGCAGTGATTGTAACTACCTGTAATTGCGTGTCAATAGTTATCCGCGTTACTGTGTAATTATGCTTCGGCCGGGCAAGGTATTGAAAATGCCGAAACAGACGGGAAAAAGTGGATAACTAAGTCGAAACACTACGAAAAAACGGATACCAGCGGTTAGGGGACAAATCGAAAAAAAGCCCGTTTTTCTAATCTCCAACTGGTCCGCTAGAGACGCTTTATCCGGCTCAGCCTCCCGCGCCATGGCCTCTGCGCAGCATCGCGGCCAGTTCCAAAGCGTTTTTGGGCGCGGCACCGCCAGCATCGTTGTTGAAATAGATGAAGACGTCCCGGTTCTCCGAGAGATAGGTCCTGATCCTGCCGGCATCATGCTCGAGTTGGGACCTCGTGTATTCCCCGATGGGGCTCCCCTCCGCACCGTGCCGGCGCAGGTAGACGAAGTCCGCCGTAAGCGGCGGCTCGTCGATAAAAGCCGGCCTGTCTGCCATGCAGATCGAGACCTTTCGATCCTGGCAAAGCTTTATCACCTCGGGACAGAGCCAGCTCTCATTCCTGAATTCGAGGGTGTTGCGCACCTGATAGTTCCCGAGCAGGGCAAGGAAGCCGTCGAGTCTCTCCAGGTTGCACTTGAAGTGCGGCGGGAATTGCCAGAGGACCACTCGTAATTTTTCCTTCAGCTGCTGCGCGGGGGCAAAAAACCTGTCCAGCGGAGCCTCGGGATCCAGAAGCATCTTTAAGTGGGTAATGAATCTGCTCCCCTTCACAGCGAATGAGAAATCAGGCGCACTCTCCTCGTACCACTTCTTGAAAGTCTCGGCGTTCGGGGTGCGATAGAACGTCACGTTGAGCTCCACCGTAGAAAAAACGGTGCCGTAATGGGAGAACCATTCCTTCTGTGAGATGTCCTCCGGGTAGAAGGTGCCGCGCCAATGGCGATAACTGAATCCGCTGCAGCCGATAAAGAGCTCTGGCATCATAACCTCCCAAAAACGAGAGCGCATAACAACCGGGTTACGCGCTTCTTGCCTTATCGAATCTCCTCCTTCACCCCCGCCGACCTGACTCACGGCGACCCATCCCCCTCCTGACCCTTGGAGTGGGAGGAACGTGACTAGTACCCAGTCCAGCTTAAAACTTCGTCTTTTGCCGACGGTAGGTTGGGGTGAACAGCTCCATCGTGAACCCCAACATAGCAACGTTGGGGTTCACGATGAGACCGCTCACCGCCAACCTACAAAAAACAACAGAC
>Ga0209125_1002801_pt1 | contig 12829 bp, 10 predicted proteins | sample BarGraIncub1131A_FD_184503 | JGI IMG/M metagenome (GOLD analysis project Ga0209125, IMG submission 184503) | Arctic peat soil microbial communities from Barrow, Alaska - Barrow Graham LP Incubations 11-31A (SPAdes) (version 2) | ecosystem: Environmental > Terrestrial > Soil > Wetlands > Peat... | reverse complement strand
AGCCACTAAATATTCTGATACCTATACCATAGTCTCTTCCTGTTAAAGCATTTTCTAAGCTTCCATTAATCATATTTAAGTTATTATTTATAGAATCTTCAATAAATACTTCAGAGAAATCTCCTCCACTAGCTAGGGCTACAGATAGAATCTCCATAATTAAAACTCTTGTGAGCATCCTCATCACTCCATTTCACAGTCATTATAAGTCATAATAATAATTATAACACTCCTGTTAAATTAATGAACCCTCACCCTTCTTTTAGGAGAACTTTTTTTAGCTTACCTATAAATATTGCAGCAACGATAGGTGCAAATCCAATAAAGAGCATAAAATAATTAATCACTCTAGTGTTCGTGAAAAAATAGATAAGAATAAACAAAGAAATATCGCTGGTTATTCTTCCTAGGTTTAAGGCTATTTCCTTACTGATTATATACTCAATCCTATTTTCCATTTGGCCTGACATTTCAATCCAATTAAAGGAAACAGAAGATAATTGAATTATAAAGAATGGTATGAAAAAAGCATCAATTACAACATATAACAAAAGCGTCAAATAACTAATTTTAAAGAAAATACCTAATACTGCAATTAAGGCAAAGGAAGCACCAAAGAACAAGGACAACCTTCTTCTTTTGGGTTTAATAAATTTTTGCACTAGCATAAAGGATACGCAAGAAATCGTAGCTGCTATAAAAGCAAATTCACCCAAGTAAATCTCGCTTCCAGTTGTCTCTATGATGAGAATATTTATAATGAACCCTATAACTACATCCCTCATTCCCCAGAAAAATGTACCAAGCCTTATGGTATTCCATTCTTTATTATGGTAGGATATTATCTTTTTATAATCTATATTTTTACTACAACCAGGGCACTTAATAAACAAACTTATTACGAGGAGTAGAATAAATATGACAAGAGTTATAAAAAATATAATATTGTAACCACTTAAACTTTTAAACCTGCTTATAATGAAAGCAGCACTAATAGGCGCAACAGCAGCTGCAATAGCGCAAAAACTTCCGTTAAAGCCATTAAAAGTATCTCTGTTATTCATGGAAGTAAAATCAAAGCTTAAGGTGTTATAAGATAACCAATAAAAGCCTGAAGCTATACCAAATAATATACCAAGTGGATATATAAGATCTGTACTTTTAAATAAAAGTATTAAACAAAAAAACAAGGAGAAAAGAAATAACCCTATTCTAAGCGGCCATATCCCATTCTTCTTTTTCGCCAAATAACCTGCTAATATAAAAGTTAAGGGACTAAATATATAATGCATCAAATTATATATGATAATAACTTTAAAGCTTTTTGTTTCTCTAAAGAAAAATACATTAATAAAAATACTTGATAAACCCATGGCTAAGGTAAATAAAAAACTTACCAGAATCAATACTTTAGCATCCTTCTTCATAGATTCCTCCTATTTATAATTTCTAAAATATTGTTTGTAAAATTCAAGATGGATATACCTATATAGTCAAATTTTTGTTATAGTATAGTTATCAAGCTTTAAGGAGAGACATAAATGGACAATAAAAATATATCTGAAAAAGATTTAAAGAAGAGCCTTACCTTGGTTATACTTGGTATGACCTTTGGAAATGTTTTTTTTGTAGTAACAGGTGGTTCAGCTCTTACGGGCTTTACTAGAGCTCTAGGAGCTAGTAATTTTGTTTATGGTGTAATAATGGCTATGCCTGTAATTGGTGGAGTAGTGCAGGTTTTTATATCCTTCTATCTAGAACAAACAGGGAAAAGGAAATTCGCTTTTTTAGCCTCTGGGTTTATACATAGGTTATTATGGATACCAATTGCCTTTATCCCTTTTATTATACCTTCCTGTTATAGAGGCCTAAGGATTTTTTCAGTTACCTTACTAATTACATTAGCCTCTGCATCAAGTTCAGTTGTAGGAATATCTTTTTTGTCTTGGATGGGAGATCTAGTACCTAAAAATATTAGAGGAAGTTTTTTTAGCAAACGAACTATGATCTCAACAATATCAGCGGCTATAGTAGGTTTAATTTCCGGCTTTGTACTTGATAAGGTGGATAATTTTACAGGCTTTGCACTTATATTTTGTATAGTTTCTATTTTTGGAGCTCTAGATATATTTTGTTTTTTCTGGGTACATCACCCCGTAATGAGAACCTCTAAGGAAAAACAAAAAATTGGGAAACTCCTCTTAGAACCATTAAAAAATAAAAATTATATGAGATTCATAGCCTTCATTGCTTTCTGGAATTTTGGAGTAAATTTTGCAGGTCCTTTTTTCAATGTTTATATGCTAGAAAAGCTTAAAATGAGTTATTTTACAATAGTTATCTTCAGCCAAATTGGAGGTAATTTAATAACGATACTTTTTATTAGAAAATGGGGACGATTAGTGGATAAATATGGTAGTAAGCCTATAATGACTATTTGTGTCTCCTTGGTGTTTTTCCTACCTATACTTTGGATATTTACATCTCCCACAAACATCTGGATGGTGCTCGTCATAAATCTTATTTCTGGACTTATTTGGCCAGGTTTTGATATGACAAACCTAAATCAATCCGTGTGGCTTGCCCCAGAAAAAAACCGTTCCATGTACATAGCCCTATTTACCTTAATAACATCTTTAGTTGGAATAGCTGGAGCTTATATCTGTGGCGGTGCATTTATGCAATATGCAACTCCTTTATTTGATTCCCTAAAGCTACCCTTTGTTATGGGAAGAAATTTTTCTAGCTTTGATGCTCTCTTTATTATTTCTACGATTTTAAGAACAATTGCTATCTTCGTGTTCATACGAAGATATGAAGAGCCTAATTCTAAATCCGTATCAATAATATTTAAGGACTTAAAAGTTAAGCTTTTTAGCTAGAACATTTATAAAAAAGTAAGTAAAGGAGAGTAATTCTTATGTTTATAAGAATTTTAAGGATTATCATATTAGTATTAATCCCAATATCTTTTGTAGGAATACCTTTACTACAGATATTTTTATCGAGAAAGAAGCATAGATGGCCTGGTTTAATATTGCCTACAGTTATAATTATTATTTCAATAATTGTAGTGTTACCTGGTACCTTAGGGAAAAATATAACTACAATCCAACTTATTAAGCAAATTATTGCTGGCATTTTAATAATTAATATCCCAACAATTACATTACTTTCTATATATTTTTCTTATCGCAAGAAATTTAGTAATAATTGGAAGATAGATAAAATGAAGATTCAAGATTTACACTAAATCTATTCATAAATTAGGCTATAGCTAATATCAGCTATAGCCTTTTAATAGTGCGCCTATGCTAGTCGCACTCTACTATTTTAAATCCTTACCATAATAATTCATTAAACAACCTGAAAGGATAATATCTCTTTCATCCTTTGTTATATTATTAAGAGAAAATTTAACCTTTGTTACTACCCCTTTAGATATTACAGCTCCTTCTATATCTTCCTTTCCAGATGCTATAACCTCTTTTATATTAGGAAGAAATACATATTCATTCATATTTAACAAATTAACATCCTTCTCATCAATCAATAAAGGTAGCATTCCCCAGTTAATTAAATTGCTTCTATATCTTTTGGTCGCATATTCAATAGCAATATTTGCAAGACCGCCTAATACCTTTTGGCAGGAAGCTGCCTGTTCTCTTGCGGAGCCATCCCCAGGCTTATTTGCATATATTACACTACCAAGATTTGTACTCTCAACTAAAGGTATTATATCTTTACCTGTACTTTTAGCTAAGGCTGTAAATACTGATAATAATTCCTCTGGAAGGGTTTTAAGTTCTTCCTGCGATTTAACCATTATAAGCTTTTCTCTAAGCTTGCATACTTCCTTTGCTCTTCCTACATACTCCGGATCCTTTCTTGAAAGGGTAAATTCTGCAAGCCTTAAAGGATTAGACCTATAGGAGGAGGTCTCTCCAGATGGAATCAACTCATCTGTAGTAGTTACTGCATCCATTAATTTTGATGAAAGCTTTAATAAAATATTCTGAGACAGTTCTACCATTTTAGGCCAATCTGCTATATTAGGACCAAACTTTAATTCAAGTTTAGGTTCATCTTTTTTGTATCCATTATAAACACGGCTATCATATACTTTATTATTAAAGGAATATACTTTGCTACTTTCCTTATAGTTTATCTCTGTGGCTGGAGTCAAAATTCCTCCATTTAAGGCAGTAGCGGCTATGGACCTAGCATCCATAAGAGCTACAGCTGAAATTTGGCCATCTGAAGGCTTAGAGCCTTCTCTATTAGGGAAGTTCCTAGTGGTATGCCTTATACTGAAACCATTGTTAGAAGGCACGTCTCCTGCTCCAAAGCAAGGACCACAAAAGGCCGTCTTAAGAATAGCTCCAGTTTCCATAAGGGTATTAGCTATACCCTTATTTACTATATCCATATAAATTGGCTGACTTGCAGGATATATGCTTAAATTGAAATAATCTGAACCTAGCGAAGACCCCTCTAGTATAGCAGCAACATCTCTTATATTTTCAAAGGTTCCGCCGGAGCAGCCTGCTACAATACCTTGGTCCACCATAAGCTTTCCATTAACTATCTTGTCCATAAGAGTAAATACGCCCTTAGAACCCTCTAGCTGTTTTTGTCCTTCCTCTTGAACCTTAAATAATATATCCTTTAGGTTTGCATTGAATTCCTTTATTGTATAAGCATTGCTAGGATGGAAAGGAAGTGCTATCATACATTCCACCTTGCTTAAATCAACCCTTACTAAACCATCATAATAGGTTATTTCTCCTGGTTCTAATTTATTATAATTTTCTGATCTATTATGCATTTTATAGTATTCTTCAACTTTTTCATCTGTAATCCAAATAGATGTAAGGCAAGTCGTTTCTGTTGTCATAACGTCAATACCATTTCTAAAATCTATTGAAAGATCTTTAATCCCAGGTCCTACAAACTCAAGAACCTTATTCTTAACAAAGCCTTCCTTAAATACTTTTCCTATTATAGCTAAGGCTACATCCTGTGGGCCAACACCCTTTTGAGGACGACCTTCTAAATATACAGCTATCACCTCTGGATAATCTATATCATATGTTTTTCCTAGCAGTTGCTTTACTAGTTCTGGTCCACCTTCCCCTATAGCCATTGTCCCTAGGGCACCATACCTAGTATGAGAATCTGAACCAAGAATCATGTTACCACAGCTGGCCATCTTTTCTCTCATATATTGATGAATTACTGCCACATGAGCTGGAACATATATACCACCATATTTTTTGGCTGCCGATAATCCAAATACATGATCATCTTCATTTATAGTACCCCCAACTGCGCATAAACTATTATGACAATTAGTCAATACATAGGGCATTGGAAAGCTTGTAAGTCCACTAACTCTGGCTGTTTGGATAATACCTACATAAGTTATATCGTGAGAAGCTAAAGCATCAAATTTTAGCTTAAGATATTTATTATTATCCATAGTATTATGAGAACTTAATATTTTATAGGTCATAGTGTTCTTTTTATATTCCTCAGGATTAAAATCCTTAATATTTACTTCACTTACGTCTTTAACATCCTTACCATTGTATAAATATACACCGTTCTTGATTAAAGCTACCATAAAAACATCATTCCTCCCTTTATATATACTGTTATTATAAAAAATATTAGTCTATTTGTATAGCTATTTATTTATAAAAGCCCTTCTCCAAAATTAAATTGAAGAAGGGCTTAACTATTTATTCTGCTATTTTATAGATTTCAACAATATCCTTTTTAGCCAACTTAAGAAAATTACCCATGGTTTCTGTCCCTGAATTCGTGGCTTTACTAGCCATTTCTTCAAACTTGTCAGAACCTATACTTGCATCCTTTAAGGTAACTGGAAGATTTATGCTCTTAAAGAAATTAGTAATCCTATTAATTCCTTCAAGCGCTATTTCTTCATCACAGGCAAAAGATAAATCAACATCCCAAACCCTAACTGCAAATTGAACAAATCTTTTTATATTATGCTTAAAAACATATTTCATCCAGGCAGGGAAAATGATTGATAATCCTGCTCCATGAGCTATATCATATATTGCACTTAACTCATGCTCTATATTATGAGATGCCCAATCCCCTATTCTTCCTGTACCTAATAAATCATTATGTGCTATAGTACCTGCCCACATTATTTCAGCTCTTGCATCATAATTTTCAGGATCCTTTAGTACCTTTGGAGCATTATATATAACCGTTCTTAAAGTAGCTTCACAAAGCCTATCTGTCAAATCTGTATGCTCTACATTTGTAAAATACCTCTCCATAGTATGAGCCATTATATCAGATATTCCACAGGCAGTTTGATATGGAGGAAGGGTAAAGGTCAATACAGGATTTAGAATTGAAAATACTGGTCTTATCAAATCTGAGCCCATACCTCTTTTTAATAATCCTTCTTCCTTAGTTATAACAGTACTAGAGCTGGACTCTGTTCCTGTTGCTGGTATGGTCAATATTATACCTACTGGCAATGTTTTCTGTACAGTAGCTTTCCCAGAATAAAAATCCCATACATCCCCATCATATAAAGATCCTGCTGCAATAGCTTTTGCTGTGTCACCAACGCTACCGCCTCCAACAGCTAATACAAAATCTAAGCCCTTTTCTCTACATATTTTAATGCCTTCTTGAACTGGTGCTAACCTTGGGTTTGGTCGAATACCTGTTACTTCATAGAATTCTATGTTGTTTTCCTTTAAAGAAGCTACAACCGTGTCATAAAGTCCACTTCTTTTTATGCTGCCTCCCCCTATACAAAATAAAACCTTGCTACCATACTTTTTTATTTCGCTACCTACAGAGTGTTCTGTCTCTTTACCAAATATTATTTTAGTTCCGTTTTGAAATGTAAAATTTTCCATTATATCTCTCCTAGATTTTTATTGTGAATGTATCTTAATTTTTGTTTCTTTTAGTCTTATAAAGCCTTTTATCCGCTTCTTGAATTAAAACCTCTAAGGTGGGATTTACTTCTGGAAGATAAACAGAATAGCCTATACTTACAGATAATTCATATGCCTTACCAGCATTTACATTATATTTTTCAAAATTAGTTTTAATTCTCATAAGTATATCCTTAATGTCACTTTCCGAGAATTTATTTGCTGCCAGCATTATAAATTCATCTCCGCCCATTCTGGCAACCACATCATCGCTTCTAAAAGAATCCTTTAGCACATTTGCTACATTTAATATAGCCTCGTCCCCTTCCTTATGTCCATAGGAATCATTAATGCTTTTAAGCCCATCAATATCCACAAAGAATAAAATAACTTTACCTCCTGTTATCATGGCTGCCTTATAAAGGTTACCTCCATGTAAATGGAAGCCTCTTCTATTAAATAAACCTGTAAGCTCATCAATGACATATTTAGATCTAAGCTCACCGTTTAGCTTTTCTAGCTCGCTAATTGCTAAGTTTAATTGTTCCTCTGCATGTTTGCGCTCATTAAATAGCATTTGTATCCTTAAGGTGTCGCTAATCTGCTCTCGAAAAGTTTCATAAACAAATTCATCAATAGAGCTCATACTCCAGGCTACATAGCCAAAATGATCTTCACCATAATATAGCGGGTAGAAAATAAGATCATTTCTAAGACTCTGATGAATAAATTCCCCTGGAAGCATAAGTTCTGTCCTAAAGCTGCCATATTCTTTAGGATTCTTATCATTGCAAGCTAAAACCAAATTAACATATTCAGGAAATTCAAAAGGTACTTCCTCAGTGTTCTTTATTGGAGCTTCAAACAGACATAAATAGCATTGTTCAATTTCATACCAGGTCATAGCGCTTGCTACTACCTTCTTTAGCTCATCAACATCTAATGCTGCATTAAGCTTATTCATTATATCTCTAGTTCCAATATACATCCTTTTAAAATTAAAATTTTGAAGGAAGGTCCTCCTATCTAAGAAATTACCTAATAAAATCCTCACCTTATAAAACATTTCCTCAGAAAGCCTTAATATATCATGTCTTTTAATAACCTTAAGAAAATACTTGCGTAGTAAATATATTATATCATTCCAGGTAAAATCCCTAAATCTAGCCATTTCAGTATTTATAAACAAATGGTTTATTTCTTCTAAAAATAATCCGTTCATATTTTTGATCTTTATATCTTCTACAAACACGTGAATAATCCTTGTAATTGAAGCCTCCAGTCTATCCTTGCTACTATCTTTAAGGTTAAGTTCTTTTATGATGCCCTCTACAATTAAAGGTCTATCCTCCATTAGCTTGTTATATATATCCTTACATTCTTCCTCATAGTTAACCTCAACAAATGTTTTTTCATCAATTAGTGATATCTTTTCACTAAATCTTTTATTACAACCACAGGATTCTCTTATTATTACTTCATCACTTAAATATGTACACATTGGGACATTTTTGCCATCAATCATGTCAATCAACAAATTAGTTGCCTTAGCTGATATGTCAAATATCGGTTGTCTTATTGTTGTAAAAGCCGGATTTAATGACTTAACTGCATCTATATTATCAAAGCCTGTTATGGCTATATCCTTACCTACCTTAATACCTAATTGATTTAATCTTAATAGTGCTCCGATTGCCATTTGATCATTGCAACAAACGATGGCCTCAGGCAGTTCATTATTTCTTTCTAGAAGTATATCTATTGCTGCCTTGCCTGCTGCATCGCTAAAATCACCTTTTACAAAAAGCTTATCTTCTATAACAATTCCATGACTCTTTAGTGAATCCATATACCCCATGTGTCTCATTACGGCCTCTGGACTTGTAAATTGACCAGATAGAAAAGCTATTTTGGAGTAATTATGTTCTTCAATTAAATGATCAACTAATTTTTCCATAGTAATTCTACCATCCATAATTACACTGGGAACATTTTCAACTTCCACGGAAATACTTACTAAAGGAATCTTCCTTAAAGGCTCAATAAACTCATAAAATTTCTCAAGACCAATAAACCCAAGCAGCAGTCCTGATGCTAATATAATACCATCTAAACCCTTGGTATTTACTAAATCAAATATCACATTCTGCTGAACATTTGTTCCCTCCCAGGATGGTGCTAAAGAATCTCCTGCAAAGAATAGAATATTTACATCCTGTTCCATTGCTACGCTTTTTATACCCTTCCATACCGGAGACATATAAAAACCATCAATTGAATTTATAAGCACTCCAAAGGTTTTTCTTTTTTTACTTAATGATTTCCCCACTTAAAGCCTCCAAAATAAAAATGTTATCATTTAACTCAATTTTAACACCTTATTAATATAAATAGCAATAGTTTATAACAACAGAATAAAATTAGCCCTTGAATTAATTAATAGCTTTCAAACTATTTATTTCCTTAGTTAACAAATCAAAAGTCCATTTTTCCTGATCATTACTTTTATATTGTCTATAGGTACATTCTATAACCATAACCAAGTACAGATATATGTTGTACATTGTTCTTCTACACTTTTCAGCTTTTGTTTTTAACATTTCCTTACTATATCCTTTTGAAAAGTTATTAGGATTAAACATATTACTAAAATATACTTCCATAAGTGGATCTCCCCATAGGGCTCTCTCACAGTCTATTATTCCTGATATTTGATTTTTCTCATCAATAAATATATTTCCAGGATGAAGATCCCAATGAACTAAGCTTGCAGTTTTAACTTCTTTTAAATAGCTTGCGTTGTCCAATATTAATTCATAAATTTCATCATAAGGTAGAGGTAGAGGTATATCAAAGTGACTCCCATCCTCTAAGATGTCTTTTATCATTATAAGAAAAGCATCAGCCCAATTATCTCTTTGCTTATCTTGCTGGGCATAATAGCCAAAAGTATCACATTTTATATCATTTATCAAGGAATTATACCTTCCTATACTTTCTTCAATCTTATTTTTTTCCTCCTCTGTATGGGTATCTACTGCTTTGCTATAGGGCTCACCTATAATCTTCTCCATAAAATAATATTCATTTTCAATAATGGAGCCACTATTGTCATAAAAATAAACCCTAGGCACTGGCACTGAGGACTTAGCTTTAATTAGTCTTAGCACCTCTACTTCTGCCCTCATGATATCTTTTTCGTAAGTAAGTAATAAAACCTCCTTAGATGGAGCTACCTTCAATATAACCTCCCGTCCTTGGGATAATCTTATGTAGTATATAGCATTAAAATATCCCTCTTCCATTTCTTCCAGATATTCTATTTTATCCTCACCAAATGCACATTTAACCAGTTTTTTAATCTCTTCAAGCTTTAGTTTTCTCTTTGTTATACTTTCCAAAATAAAACCCCCTACATAGATTTATGTATATTATATTAATATAGCGAAAATCTTTCAATAGGAGGATTTAAATGAGTTTATAAATATATTAATAGCCTATTTTTTACTTAATAATTCTCTTGCACGATTTTTACTGAAATTAAATTCTTCCCACTGCTTTTCCCTTTCAAGCTCATACCTCATAGAATTTAATCTTTCTGTAATAACAATTTTTTCATTCTCATTTACTATATTCTGGAGCTTAAGTAGATAAGGCAAACCTTCATAGGATAGATTAGTTAAATAATATACATCTCCTTTGCCCTGCTTCTCATATAGCTCAAAATTTTTCTTACCAATGAATCCATCTATGTTAATAATATTAGCCACTGTATAAATGACTAAAGCTGTCAATATCAAAGATTTCATAACCTTAAGTTTAGTAGACCATATTCCAATAAAGACCATAATATTTGCTATGAGTAAGAATATCATAAAAACATGGACGAACAATCTAAGATAAGTAAAGCCATAGCTAGCTTCATATAATGATAGCTTATAGCTTGCTGAGTAAAGCATGCTTAAGGTGAAGAAAACTATGAAGGATAAAAGGATATTTAATATAACGCTTTGTCCTTTACTTCTTTTATCTGCAAATTTAGATATGCTCAAAACGATTATTAGGTTGATAAGAGTTAGAGCTACTAGTTCAAAAAACCCCTTTCTAGCATATTCTGCATAGGTAAAGCCAGCTGGTAGTACTTTATTTCCTCCACCATAAAGATAAGAAAATTGTATTATTGTAAATATACAATATACTACATTTAATAGTATTGTTATGGTGAGTAAGGTAACAACCTCCCAGGAAACCTTAGAGGAGACTTCTTCCTTAGAATAGATTGAATCTTTTTTATCAAAACTTAAAACAAAGCCTAATATATATACAGAGATTATTGATATTACAAAAATATGGGATAAGAGCTCCCTGAAGTTAAAGTTATCAAAAATCGCTCCAATATTATTTATATAAAAGCTAAATACCATATCTGCAGAATTTAATAATAGAATTATCCAGAAAAGTAGGGGTATAGATATTATTAATCCTAATAATATTTGTTTTCTGTGCCCCTTATTCATGCTCTTATTTAAGCCTTTAATTCTACCAAAAATACTGAAGGATTTAACTCCATTCCCAATGGCCTTTATTACTGAACTTTCAAATATAATTGCCACAAAGGAAATATCATACCATCTATAATTAGGTTTATTTATAAGAATTGAGCTTACCACCATTAGAAAAGGAATAATTAAAATATTAAAGGCATATAGGACTGGGTTAGTAAATATAAAAAAGTTAAAGGATAAAACCATAATAGGTATTAGTAGAAACCATCCTAAAGTTAATTGAAATCTTATTTCCTTTTTTACATACCAAAAATAAAATATCATACATAATAAGACAAAAATTGTAAAGGATATGCCAATAGATTTTCCAATAAATAATCTGTCATAAACGATTCCAATAAATAATGCGAATCCCATGGAAATAAAACTTTTATTATTATTTTCTATTATATTATCTTCCAAAAATATCACTCCTCGTTTTTTCTGTATTCAAGAATATCTCCTGGTTGACAATCGAGTTCTTTACATATTGCCTCTAAAGTAGAAAATCTTACAGCCTTTGCTTTACCGGTTTTAAGTATGGATAAATTGGCATTTGTAAGCCCCACCCTTAAAGCCAAATCTGAAAGGGATATTTTCCTTTTTGCCATCATCACATCTAAATTTGCTATTATTGCCATATTATCACCTCATTATATTGTAAAATCATTTTCTTCCTTCACTTCCACTGCTATCTTATATACCTTAGCTAAAATCAATATTAAAGAGCCTGCAAAGAAGAAAATAAGAAATTCTGTATCTGTATGAATACCTGTAGCATCGATAGATATAATCTGAAAGCTTTTAAACTGATTGTTATAAAAGTAATTTATCAGATAACATATAGTAATCATAAAACTAAAAACAGCAATAAGATTTAGAGCTTTAACATTTTTCATAGTAAACGGTCCAGCTTTTATCACAGACTTCAGTATAGCTCTAAGCTCATAAAGTATAGCAAGGAGTAAACTAGTACCTGTAAAGAAAATTAATGAGTTAAATATGTACTTTAATCTATTACCCTCAGTTATAGAAGAGAAAGTTTTATACAGTATAAAAATAAGGGCTATTCCTCCAAAGGTCATAAGTATATCTAAAGTATAAGTTAATAGGATTGCCATTGGTTTATATTTATCATCCTTCAATTAATATTCCTCCCTTTATCATCTAAATAATATATTACTATAGGTTATAACAATAATCAATAATTATTTATTGATTAACAATAATTATTTTTTAAACAAAATGCTCAAAGCTTTTTTGTTTTTGCTTTGAGCATTACTTTTACACTGAAGCAGTTAATCTTACCCAAGTGTTACAATCTACCACCCCAGTTGCAGGAAGCCGCTG
>Ga0209125_1002800_pt1 | contig 12831 bp, 4 predicted proteins | sample BarGraIncub1131A_FD_184503 | JGI IMG/M metagenome (GOLD analysis project Ga0209125, IMG submission 184503) | Arctic peat soil microbial communities from Barrow, Alaska - Barrow Graham LP Incubations 11-31A (SPAdes) (version 2) | ecosystem: Environmental > Terrestrial > Soil > Wetlands > Peat... | reverse complement strand
GTTACTCCTTGTTTTTCCCACTTCACTTCAGAGGGAATATACAGATTTACCCAAAAGTTGTCCTTATTCCAAAAATAGATATTCGAATTGAGGTGAGTAAAAGCTTCAATGGTTGATCCGTTGCAGCAACGAAAATCCGTCTCTTTTAAAAACTTCTTTTTTTGATTAGAACTTAATGGAAGATGATAAACGCATGTCCCGTTTTCACTATTCTGCAATGCCATTACCGCGTTGTAAAAAGTATTCATATACACATCTGCATATTCTGGTAACGCCGTCCATCGAAACAATGTGCTTGTTATTTTCTGGGTATTGTGCGATACACAGGATTCGGCAATTTCGCTGGTAAGCGTTGTGCTAAGGCTATCGGCAACGCCCCAATGCTCTGCAGTACGCGAGGTGGGAGTTGTTTTTATCGGACGGGGACCACTACTTGAACCATTAACAAAACTATGATGATGAATCAGAATATCCCAAAAATGATACGTGACATCACGATAATATGTTTCGCCTGTATTTTCGTATCGTTTGGCAAAACCAATGACAAGAGGCAAATGAGTATTTGAATGTAAACCAGACAAATTGTCTTTTCCTTCATACAAGGGTTGACTGAACCATTTCCGATCGAAAAGCGATGCAAGCTTAAGATGTTCCGGATCTTTTGAGACGGCGTACAAATTGTGCAAAACATCGTTCATTCCTCCAGGCTCATTGGTTGGATTCGCATCAACGGTATAAAGAACTTTTTCTATAACTTCTGGCGATAGCTTATCCATTCGTTGCTTCACGTAATCAGCCATATTCAAAACCATGGTGTATGCTTTTTTATTTCCGGTAAGGGTGTACACATCAAGCAAGCCCTGCATGATTTTATGATAGGTGTAGTATGGTGCCCACACGCCACCAAATTTGGTTTCCAAAATTGTGAAATCATTTTCGGGAAACGCACTCAGGTACTTTCCTCCCAATTTTTGCTGACATTCCCATAATGCATCAACCATGTAGTTGATTCGTTTTAGCAAAAGAGTATCTCCATTTTTTTCAATTAACGAGGCACAGGCAGATAAATAATGGCCCGTGAAATGACCACGTAATCCGATATACGGAGCTTCCCAACCATCGAGTGGTTTGGCATCAGATTTTATTCCGGCATTCACCCTGAAATTATGCAATAACCGCTCAGGGTCTAATTGATACAGGTAAATCGTATTGAGTGTTTCGCGCTGTTTTATCCAGGAATCGTAAAGCGTTACATCTTTATTTGAGAATGCTATCGGTCTATTTTCTTTCTCTAAAAATGGATTGCTGGCATGACAGCTCATGCTGCATGATAGAGTTGCAAGAATTAGAGCGGACAAAATAAAATCTTTGAAAGAAGAGTTTTTCATTATTATTGTTTCTTGAATTTCTGATTTAGATTGACTATTGGATTCAATTATCTTTCAATTTGCATTAAACTGCCACCAGTCGAAGTTGAACAAATCTTGTTCTCCTTTGAATACGAAAAATAAATCGTGAACACCTTTAATCTTTTTGACCGGGGTTGTAATTGTGTTCCAAATATCTCCTTCACCCGAAGCCTTTACGTTGACTGTTCCAAGAATCTGCCCGTCAATTTTATCCGTATGGATCTCAATTTTTCCGCCATTCAAAGAAGCAACGCTAACATCAATCAAAGTTGCCCCTTTTGAAAAGTCAACGCCTTGTATTTTAATGTAATCACCGTTGTGAATAGCGGTTACAAATAACCTGTCAACAATTTTTTTCCTTTTATCCCCTGGAACGTTGCGTTCCCATTCAGTCTCAGTTTCTGTTTTTAATCCTTCGCTAAAAGCCATGGTTTCGGCTTCGTTTCTTGTGTATGGGTTTAAAGTACCAATTTGCTGCACCCCTTTTGTAGACCACCAGGGAAGTTTCTGAATAGAGCCATCGGTGTTATAGACCATTTTTTCAACACAGATCGAACGTCGTTCATTATGCTTCGACAAGGTTTGTTTCTGAATGGCATAATTAAACCCAAATACATATGAATTGCCTTTGTAGTCGATAATCCCCGGATGGTTTCCTGATGATCTTTCGTCCGGATCCATTATGGTACCCTTACATTTCCATGGTCCAGTCGGGCTATCGCTCATGGCATATCCGATGCCTTCGGGGCAACAACGGGATGCCCAAGCCAGGTAGTAATGTTTGTTCTTTTTCCAAAACCAAGGCCCTTCAGTGTATGATGCCTCGGGGGGAGTCCCTGAAAAGTCGATGGAGGCTACCTGGATCTCGCCCGAAATGGTAATCATGTCTTCGTTCAACTTTGCATAGTAACAGGGGCCGTTCCCTCCCCAATAAATATATGCCTGCCCATCATCATCGATAAATACTGTTGGGTCGTAATCGCTCGGATTTGAACGAGAAATTAAGGGTTTGCCCAAAGCATCGGCAAACGGGCCATACGGGCTTGTCGATACGGCTACCCCAATAGCCATATTCCCTTGGTAGATTGTGGGGCAATAAAAATAGAACTTTCCGTTTCGGGCAACACATTGTGGAGCCCAGGCACTGTGACCATCGGCCCAGGTGAATGTCCTATAAGGTTCTTTTACACCTGAAATGATCCCATGGTCGGTCCAATTCACCATGTCAGTGGATGTGTACAACATCCAATTCAGCATTTTAAAACCAGAGGCATCGTCCTCATCGTGACTGGTATAAAGAAATACCGTGTCGTTATACACCATCGGTGCAGGATCGGCGGTATATTTGGTTTGGATGATTGGGTTTTGTGCTTTTCCAGGAAAAGGCATAAAAGTAATCCCTAAGATTACGATAAGAAACCTCGTTAATTTATTCATAATAAAACTGTTATTTTAAGAAAGCATGTCAAACTAAATTTATTAATTTTCTATTAGCCTATTCAATAGGTTTCAGACATGCAGCAAAACCGCCCCGGCGAAGCATTTTAACTTCAACCGTCGATGATTTATCTACTACCATATAATTTGTTACAAAATCCTTATCGTGCTTTCCGTCAGTGATCAACGTAAGCTTATATTTAACACCTTCAGGTAAAAAGTTGAATGAAATATTTTTCATTTTCTCCCTAATCTCGGAACTAATACCGCCAATGTACCATGCATTGCCTTTCTGACGGGCAATAATAATGTCCTTTCCTGGGTAACCATCAAGGAACTTAGTATTATCCCAGGCATTAGGCACTTCCTTAAGAAACGATTTGGCGGCGTCAGGCAGTAACAAGTAACCTTCCGGACGGTCGGCCATGTGCTGAATGCCAGACTCAAACACTACACTTAATGCCAGCTCATGCCCATACGATGTGATATGTGGGTACTGCGAATTGGTGAAAGTTACCGGGGTATAATCCATTGGTCCAACAACATTCCGGGTAAATGGAACTATGGTATTATGCTCTGGTGCAGTAGTTGTAAATTCGGGGCCATTGTTGTACCACTCGGCGCCACGAATTCCTTCGTGTGTCATAAGGTGCGGATAGGTTCGCGACCATCCGCGTGGAACAATGCATCCATGAAAATAAACCATTATTTGATACTGTGCTGCATCATCTAAAATATCGAGATAATACTTTATCATTTCTTGCTTCTCGCTTAAGAAAAAATCAATTTTTACCCCGGCAACTCCAAGTTTTTTAAGTTTCGAAAATTCTTCAACTCTGCTTTCGTGAGTAAGCATCCGGTCGCGGGGTGTATTCGGTACCCATTTAGATGCTCCGGAATTATACCACATTAAAGGTTTTATCCCTTTTGATTGAATATATTTCAATGCATCTTCGAGGTGGCCACCATTCCCCATTTGATCCCATTCCCAGTCGAGTAGCGTGTAAGGCCAATTCATTTCGGCAGCCAAATCTGCAAATTCGCATACAACCTTATAGTCCTTAGTTCCATGATTGTTAGACCAGTAATTCCATGAAGCAACACCTGGTTTAACCCAATCGGTTTTTGTTATTAAAGAAGGAGTGGAAACATCATCAATAAGTGTGGACTCTACAATATCGGCCAGGCTTCCCATAATAATTACCCTCCAGGGCGATTTCCATGGCAAAGTGATTGTTGGCTGCGAATCACCATCACCTTCCCACGATTCAGGAAAAGTAATTTTATAACGTGATTTATCAACAACATTACTGAGCCTTGAAGCACAATAGCTACGGTTAACATCAGCCTCATGAATAATATACCAGCAAGCCGAATCGTTTGAATTGAAAAGTGCAGGATATCCCCAACTCTGCTGAAGGCTATCACTCACCATATAATTGTACAATACTTCACTCGAAAGGTCGAATTTCTCCATCCATCGTTTTGCATTAGTTGGAATTGTGTATGATGTAAGTTCATCTTTAACCTTAAAGGAACCTCTCTTATCGGGAAATTCGTATCTGAAAGCCACACCGTCGTTATAAGCCCTCACGATTAGGTTCAGTTTGGCCTTACTTGGATTTTCGAACGAAAAGACCATTTCATTTGCAGAATTATTGCATTTGGCCTTTTTCCCATGCAAGGCAGTGTAACTCTCATTAACAAGAACAGGTTTCCCTAACTTCAAGAATATTAGCTCTTTCGAGAAGTCCTGATCGCTGCGCAACAATCCTAGGCTGATTTGTGGAATAGCATCGCAACTCTTGCCATTATTAATGTAAGTTACCCTTAAATACCACTCACCAACATCCGTATTTTGCTCGTTATAGAGCGCAACGTGTATTTTTTGATTCGGCGATACTACCGTTGCTTTCTGCGAAAACGCAGATAATATTTGAAAGAAAAAAAGTGCTGTAATTAATAGTTGTTTATTCATTTATACAGATTTTTTTTAAATGAATGCTTACATTCTTTATTATAATTTAAACCTTATGGCAACATAACTGCCAGATGGAACTCAAAGGTACTTGTTCTTTGGTATTTGTGATTGTCGTTAAGCATATTTGTTTCATTTTTATTTATATTTTCCAAGACAAGGCAGTTTCATGCGATTTTATCTTTTTCTTTTTATTTTACAGACACTGAAATAGAGGGTGTATTGTATCCCTCGAGTTTGACCCAATGAGCCTCGGCACCATTCCTGACGATACCATGAATCTCGACTGTTTCGCCCGGAAAAACAGTAACGTAATTGTCGGTGTATTGAATTGGAAGAATTTCATTTCCGTCCTTTTCCTTTGAAATCGTGACCCTTTCAAAAAATGCTATGTGCATTGAAGGATTGTGCAAACGAATTGTTATCTGACTTTCCTCTCCAACCTTTTTTTGCTGTGCTTCAATTTCTAATTTCACAACAGGCATAGTATTTAACGCAGTCATATCAGACCATTTCTCCTGTTGTAAAGACGTGTAATAATCATTTTTTTGAGGACCTACATCATCATCTTTTTGCGATTTCCAATAGGTGTTGTCAACTACGAGTTTACCGTTTTTATCAAATAACTGACAGCGTACAAAAAATACCGGCGTGCTTTCGGGATATTTCGGTAGCACCATTGCTTGATTTGTGCCATTGAAAGGTATCGAGATGTCTTTTACTGAGCGGTCGTCGCGTACTTTACCATCGAGGTCATATATACGTACACGAACTCTTAATCCTTGAATGTCGTTTGGTGTTTGGTTGAAAACTATGATTTTCGCCTGAGTGTTGTCGCCGGTAGCGTAGGAATCGAAAACTACCGAGAGTGGTCGCAAGCCTTTTTTAGCGCCATAATAGACACCGCCAGGGCTCATGAAATAATCGATGAGGTTGCCATAAAATGAAGGCCAGTGGCTGTTTAACATCCAGTAAACAACCATTTTATGTGAATTCCAACCACATGCGGCAAAACTCTCGAATTGGGAACGGACATTTTCGTAATGGGCAAGCTGGGCTTTGCGTACAAAGTCCTCAACGTTCGTCGAAGCCCCGTAGCGTTTTTCCAAAGCGAGTTGAATATCGCCGAGTGAACAATTGTTTGACCAGGCTCCCGCGTGCATATACCATGTGTCGTTAATCGGCCAAAGTTTGTCTTCAGGAATGAATTTTCTGAGGCTCTCCAAAGTAGGGATTTGCTCGTTGTCGCCCTGCTCAGCAGTTGAACCAACAGTTGCCGGATATTTCCCGCTGAACCAGTAACTGGGTGGCCTCCAACAATAAGGACCTTCCATACGAATGCCATCCCATAAACGGTTTCCGGCAGAGTCTTTGGCAAAGGCAGAAACCGTGTTCACCGCAGCGTTTTGCCAATGAAGGTCTGTTAGGATTTTATTATATTCATCGATGATTTTTTTCGGTGGTATTCCATCGCTGGCATTTGACCATGCTACTACCGAGGCATGGTGTCGTAGCATCTGAATTTGCGACTGGAGGCTTCGAGGTGCTACACAATGGCATTCATCATCCCATTGATCCCATTTCTCCCACTGATTACAGCACATCCACCCGAACATAAGCGGAATGCCCTGTTCATCGGCTAAATCAATGATGTGTTCGCTGGAAATTTTTGATTCCCAACGAAGAAAGTTAATGCCGAGGTCTTTTACATAGCGCAATATATCTGCTTCACGCTCCGGATCATAACGATAAAGAAGGTCTGGTGTATAATTGCCCCCACGCACCAAGAAGTCGCGGCCATTGACCTTTAAATAAAAATTGCCACCCTCCATTTGGGGAAACTTTTCATTATTATCGCGATGTTGCGTGATACTTCGGATGCCGAAACGAATATGTGAACTGTCGGTAATAATATGATCCTGCACAAACTCAAAATGTAGGTTGTAGAGGTTAGGAGTACCCATGGTATATGGCCACCACAAATCCGGATTTTTTACTACGAGTTCCTTAAAATTATCAGGAACGAAAACAACCTCACGCTCTTCATTTGGCGAGAGATTAATGGATTGCTCTATGAGAATGTTTGTTTTTCCTTTCCGTGAAATTGTTCCTTTTAAAATGCCGCTTACAGGTTCTCTCGAAAGATTGTGCAGGTTTGTAAAGACTGTGAGTCGTGCAATAGAATCGGAAAGCAACAATTCTGAATTTACAAGTGAATGGTTCACAGAAACACTGCCCGTCATTCGTAAATAAACAGGTTTCCAAATGCCCGCATTGCGATCTGGAACAAATGACGTAATGGAACCGTAGCCTTTATCATCCGGCTTGGCATTGTATCCCAAATACTTCCAGTTAATCCAGTCGAACCAGCTATCTGCCAATTCCACACCGCTTACGTTCTGTACTTTTTGCTCGGGAGTTACTCTGACGGCAATTACATTCACTGAATCTTGTTTAATCCATGGAGTAACATTAAATGTATGAGCTACATACATGCCGGCCACTTCTTTGTTGTCGGCAATTTTATAGCCATTAAGCCATATTTCGGCCCTATAATTTATCCCGGGGAATTCGAGGGTATAGAAACCACTAACAGGTGCCTTAAAAGATGTCCGATACCACCAATCCTGTTTATATAAATCCTGTGGAACTTTTTCCATTAAATTTTTGCCCACATACAGGTCGGGATAAACACCATCTTCCTGAAGTATTTGAAGGACAGTTGCGGGCATCCGGCGAATCGGATACCATTTATCATCCTTATAGGTGGTAACAGAAATTGCAGCACCTTCTGTCTGCACATCCTTCGATGATATTAGCTTCCAATTCCTCGCCAGTTCTACCCGGTATGGTTTCGCGGAGCCTTCCACGCTCTTAGGTTTGATAGAGTCGGCGGCGAAGCATGTCGCATCGGCGGATTCACGGCATGAAACGCCGCGCGAGTACGGCGAATCCTTCGTGGTAAAGCGGTAGGGCAGATCCAACGGATTGCAGAACGTCAGCGGTCTGCCAATGTCAGCCTTATCGCTCACACGGAAATAGTCAAAATCCACAAATCCGCCTGCGATTTTCGTAGAATAGTTGAACAAAGCAAAGCGGTATCCTACAAAATGGGCCAGAGAATAGGACATTTGTAATGGCTTGCCAATCGTTGACCACGACTTTCCGTCCGGACTGTAGTAAAAGTTGGCCTTGTCAGTTCTCTTATCAAAATCGCATTCCACCTTCAGGTAAACCGTTTTCTGATTTAATGGGACGCTTGCCAATTCTATAGGTGTTTCGGATTCAGCACTTATCATGATTATAGACTTTGCTGATCCTATCATTTTCACCCCAACAATCCCATACTGCTTTTGCAGCGCAGCCAGACCGGCAACATCGCCGTCCTTCATGTTGCTCACATCCACAGCAACCATGCCTGAACATACAGGCCCAAATGTTCTTTGGGTCAACATGTTCCTAACCTGTTCAAAATTGTTGTCAACACGACCAGTTGTAATCCTTAAAAATCCTGGACGCTGCATTAATGACCAGTTTCGGTTATCCGGGTTGTGATTCCATTGCCACTGAAGTCCAAGTTTCGAGATGCCTTTATCAAACTCATCAGAAGCAACGCTTGAAGGCACTGGTGTATTGGTAACTGGAATATTCAGTGTCTGTGGTACCTTACCATTATTGTCAGCCACAGGCCAGCCATTTTCCCATTTTACCAGTACAAGAAAAGGTGTCCGGCCTACCGCGCCATTATCCTGGAAGAGCATTGCGTACCAGTCACCTTGAGGAGAATCAATAAGGCATCCTTCGGCAACTCCTTGATCATGCAGGAATATCCTACCTTCGTATGGACCGGTAATCTTGTCGGCCCTGAATACCAGTTGGGTTCGCATGCCGTTTCTTGGCCATGTTATGAGAAATAGGTAATATTTTCCGTTAATCTTGTGCAAATGTGCCCCTTCGGCCGTTACAATTAAATCTTTACCGGCTATCGCTGATGCGTCTTTGATAATTATCTGATCAAAACCTCCTTTCTTAATCCCCGAAAGGTCAGCATCCAGTTCTACCAAACGGATATCACCAGCCTCGCACATCTTGTACACCCGGTCATCATCGTCAAAAAACAATGACCCATCGTACAACAGTGGCTTAAACGATATTTCTTCCCATTTGCCCGATTCAATATCCGGTGTTTTGAAGATGTATGTTTTCCCAGTGTTTAGTGCAAACGTTGTAGCATAATACATTCCATTATGATACCGCAGACTGCTGGCCCAGGAGCCTTTTCCGTACATGTTCCTGCCATTCTGCAGCGTTGTTTCATCATTATCTTCCAGTTTCTGGTAAGCATATCCAACCATTTTCCAATTCACCAGGTCATTGCTTTTCATAATTGGTAAACCCGGACACATGTGCATGGTGGTATTGCTCATATAATAAGTATCTCCTATGCGGATAACTGCAGGATCTGGAAAATCTGCCCAAATGATAGGGTTTCTTGCATTGCCTGTTTTTTGGGTAGAAAAACCTTTGGCATTATGGACTGCCGTGTCAGAGTCAGCGGTGTATTTAGTTTGTATTATAGGATTTTGAGCATGACATATCGTTTGCAAGGCCATTATGGCTGCCATCGCAACAATTGAAAGAAACAACCGAATTTGTTTTTTTTTGAATGAATTTTGCATAATTCTACTTTACCGAATTAGATTTTAGAATGAATCGTTTATAGTCGGAATTCTCTGTTTTTTCTGTCATTCATTCCATGTTCTCATGTCCTTTTTCACAACGAAGCAGCCCTGTTAAATACTCAACTGCTGTGTGCGTAATATCAATCAATATACCTTAAACAACCAGGTAAAACAATTGTCTATTAGCGTATTAACCGCTTTTAATCGCTATGTTGCATTCCTGTCTTTAAAAAAATTATCTGTTCGTCCCCATGTTCACAGAGTTCCAAGGTTGGTATTTTCTATCCCAAAGGTCCATATTGTCATGATGGTTACCCATTGCAAAGAAATATTGCGCCCCAATCTCTTTACAAAACGCCACCAACTTTTCCGGATCCCATTTCTCAGCTTTCCAGACATGGATGATATCCTTGAAACCAAATTCAGAAGGATAACCGTAATTCTTTATATGATCGTTATACGGAAAGAACCCTCTTCATTCATAAAACGAGCCATTTAATGTTACTATCACGGTAACTCAAAGTCTAAGTTCGCTCATGTTAAGTGATACACGATCAATTGTAAGGCAAATGTAAAGCATTCTTTCGATAATGAATATATACAAATCCGACGAGTAATAGAACAAAATCGATATTAAAACGTAATTATCTGGTTTATTACTATATTCGCTTTCATTATATCGATAATCACACTATGACAGAATCTGTAGAAAGATTGAATCTCTTGTTGTTGAATGTCGGACTTGCCACGCACAATACCGATTGGAACTGGAAAGATATAAGTAATCCGTTCACACGTATATATTATGTGACGGAAGGTAATGCGTGTGTAATATTGCCTACCGGAATACTAAAGCTGAAAGAAGATCACCTCTATCTGATTCCGGCATTTACGGTGCATAGTTCGATGAATATCATGTGTTTTATCAGGTATACTTATGTCTTATTTTTCTTTTTGCTGTTGTTTATGAATACGTAGATACTCCGATGGTGACATTCCAAACTCGTCACGGAAATTAACGGTAAACCTTTTAGGAGAATTGTAGCCTATCTCATAAGCAATCTCTGCAATTTGCAATTGGCTCTTTTCAAGAAGTAGACGTCCTCGTTTTAGTCTTATCGTTCTGATAAATTCCGCCGGCCCTTTTCCTGTAATAACAATTAGTTTCTTGTATAGATGCCCACGACTAAGACCAACAGCATCGCCCAGAGTTTCAACAGAGAAACCAGGATCACTCATATGTGCTTCTACGACTTTGATAGCTTTTTCAATTAACTTCTCATCTAACGATGTAATAGTAATTTCAGCAGGGGAAACATCCAGCTTTTGACTAAATGTCTGATGGCATTTTTTATTCCATTCTATGAACTTTTGAATACGGAGTTTTAGAATATTAAAGTTAAATGGCTTGGTTATGTAATCATCGGCACCTAACTCTAGTCCTTCAATTTTATGTTCATCAGTAGTACGCGCAGTCAATAAGATAACAGGAATATGAGACCAAAGAATATTTGTTTTTATCTGTTTACAAAGTTCAGTTCCACTCATTACAGGCATCATTATATCGCTCACCACAATGGTTATATTGTTTTCTTGCAATTTATTGATTGCTTCGTTCCCATTACAAGCAGTTATTACCGAATAATCATTACTAAGATTATCCTCAATAAATTCACATAAATCTTTGTTGTCATCGACAAATAGTAATTTCGGCTTATCAGCACCAATCATAGGATATATATATCCTTCATCGTGATCGTCATCAACTACATCTTCTGGTATTGAATTATCAGTTATATCCGCTTTTCTAATAGGAATTGTAAATGTAAATATGCTGCCTTCCGGCACATTGTCTTTCACAGTTATTGATCCTCCATGAAGATTGACATATCCGTGCGCAATATGCAAACCAATTCCACTTCCGGTCTTTTCTTGTTTTTGTGGAGCTTGGTAGAATCGTTCAAAAACATATTCTTTTTCTTCATTGCTAATACCAGTCCCCGAATCTGACACACTAACACAAACATTTTCTCCCTCTTGGATTATGTTGAGATGGATGGCTCCTCCATCAGGAGTGTATTTGAATGCATTAGAAAGTAAATTGGTAATTATTTTTTTGACCTTATCTTGATCAAACTGCATAAGAAGAGTGTTCATTTCACTCGAAAAGAGAAAGTTAATGTTACGTTCGTTCGCATAGACACAAAAAGAAGTGTAAGTATCTCTAACAATATCAACGAAATCGTCGTGCTTTAAGTTCAATCTCTCTGCGCCAACATCTAATTTGCGAAAGTCAAGCAACGCGTTTATCAATGAGAGTAGTTGTTGTGCATTTTTATACATGGTACTCAACTTTTTTCTCATGCTTTCATTCATTGTGTCATTGAGCATAATTTGTAATGGCATCATAATGAGTGTAAGAGGAGTGCGTAAATCGTGGCTGATATTGGTAAAAAAACGCAACTTCATCTCATTGATATGTATTTCCTTTTCATGGTCTATCTGAATACGCTGTTGCTCTAATTCAATGCGTTGCCGTTCCTCTTTTCGACGAACATAATATACAACTAACCCCATAATCAATATAGTATATACAACAAATGCCCAAGCTGAAGAATAGAATGGCGGGGTAACGTGTATGGATAATATGGTGGGGGTGTTATTCCAAACCCCGTCACTGTTACAGGCTTTTATGAATAGTCTGTAACTCCCTGGAGGAAGCGTGGAAATTACTATTTTGTTTTCTTGTGTTGGTATCCACTGGGTATTAAAACCTTCTATTTGATACATATATTTTACTTTGTCTGAGGTCAGCAAATCTCCGGTTGTAAACTGTAACGAGATAAGTTTATCATTGTATTTGAAATTTAACAGGGAGGTTAATTCCATTGGTTGTTCAAGTAGCTTATGACCATTATAGAGTGAATCAACTTGAATGCTCTGATTGCCAATAGTTAATCCGGTAAATACAACTTTTGCTGTCGGTTGATCTTTTTCAGCCATTTTATTGGGATCAAGAATAGTATATCCATCTACACTCCCAAGTAGAATGTCTCCATTACGTAATTTACAACTAGAATGTCCATTAAAATAACTATCCTTAAGACCATCCTTGACTGAATAATTCTTGCTTGTAACAGTCAGGATATTATTCAATTCTCGCTTAACCGTTAATATTGAGAGTCCATTACTTGTTGTCACCCAAATATTATTGAGATTATCTTCCGTTATACCCCGTATTGAATTATCACATAAACCATTCCCTTTATTAAAGTAATAAAGAGTATCCTTGCTTTGGTCCCATATAGTTAGCCCTTCATTATGC
>Ga0209125_1002799_pt1 | contig 12843 bp, 8 predicted proteins | sample BarGraIncub1131A_FD_184503 | JGI IMG/M metagenome (GOLD analysis project Ga0209125, IMG submission 184503) | Arctic peat soil microbial communities from Barrow, Alaska - Barrow Graham LP Incubations 11-31A (SPAdes) (version 2) | ecosystem: Environmental > Terrestrial > Soil > Wetlands > Peat... | reverse complement strand
ATTATGCAAGGGTAGCCGGTGATTGCGGATCAGCAGCCGAAGCCAGTGTAACGGTCACCTCAAAAGTTAATGTAGCGATCACTTCCGCTACCGCAACATCCACTTCTGTTTGCCCGGGGGTCACAACGACCTTGACCGCCAATGGTGTGGCAGGAACAAATGCCCTTGTCACATGGTGGACCGGTTCGGCTGGTACGGGAACAAACCTTGGCACAGGCCTGACATTAACCAATAGAGGTCCCGGTACTTATTATGCAAGGGTAACGGGTGATTGCGGAACGGCAGTCGAAGCAAGTGTAACGGCCACCTCAAAAGTTGACGCAGCAATCACTTCTGCTACAGCCGCGGTTAATCCGATTTGTTCGAATGCAACAACAACCCTGACCGCTATCGGTGTGGCAGGAACAAATGCCGTCGTAACATGGCGGACCGCTTCGGGCGGTGGTGGGACATACCTGGGCACCGGACTTACCTTAGCCAATAGAGGTCCCGGTACTTATTATGCAAGGGTAACCGGTGATTGCGGATCAGCAGTCGAAGCCAGTGTAACAATCATCTCAAAGGTTAATGTAGCAATCACTTCCGCTTCAGCAGCAGCCAGTCCGATTTGTTTGAATGCAATAACAACCCTTACCGCCAACGGTGTGGCAGGAACAAATGCTATCGTAACCTGGTGGACCGATCCGGGTGGTACTGGAACAAACCTCGGCACGGGACCAACATTAAATAGAGGTCCCGGTACTTATTATGCAAGGGTAACGGGTGATTGCGGATCAGCTGTCGAAGCCAGTATAACGGTCACCTCAAAAGTTAATGTAGCGATCACTTCCGTTACCGCAACGGCCAATTCTGTTTGCCCGGGGGTCACAACAACCCCGACCGCTAATGGTGTGGCAGGAACAAATGCCGTCGTGACCTGGTGGACAGCATCAGGTGGTATGGGAACAAACCTGGGCACAGGACTGACCTTAGCCAATAGAGGCCCGGGTACTTATTATGCAAGGGTAACCGGAGATTGCGGATCAGCTGTTGAAGCCAGTGTAACTATCACCTCTAAAGTTAATGTAGCGATTACTTCTGCAACAGCCGCGGTTAATCCGATTTGTTCGAATGCAACAACAACCCTGACTGCCAGTGGTGTGTCAGGAACAAATGCCGTCGTAACCTGGCGGACAGCTTCGGGTGGTGGTGGGACATACCTGGGCACCGGACTTACCTTAGCCAATAGAGGTCCCGGTACTTATTATGCAAGGGTAACCGGCGATTGCGGATCAGCAGTCGAAGTAAGTGTAATAGTTACCTTAAAAGTTAATGTAGCGATCACTTCTGCTACTGCAACAGCCAATTCTGTTTGCCCGGGGGTCACAACGACTCTGACCGCCAATGGCGTGGCAGGGACAAATGCCTTGGTAACCTGGTGGACGGCTCCTGGTGGTACAGGAACAAACCTGGGCACCGGACTGATATTACCTTATCCGGGACCAGGAACTTATTATGCAAGGGTAACGGGCGATTGCGGATCCGCTGTCGAAGCCAGTGTAACGGTCACCTCTAAAGTTATTGTTGCGCTCACTTCTGCTACCGCAGCGGCCAGTCCGATCTGTTCAAATGCGACAACAACCCTGACCGCCAATGGTGTGATAGGTAACAATGCTGTTGTAACCTGGTGGACAGCTCCTGGTGGTACAGGAACTAACCTGGGTACTGGCCTGACCTTAACCAATAGAGGCCCGGGTACTTATTATGCAAGGGTGACGGGCGATTGCGGATCAGCAGCTGAAGCCAAAGTAACGGTCGTCTCTAAAGTTGATGTAGCGATCACTTCTGCAACAGCCGCGGTTAACCCGATTTGTGTGAATGCAACCACATCCCTGACCGCCAATGGAGTGGCAGGAACCAATGCCATCGTAACCTGGTGGACAGCTCCGGGTGGTACAGGAACAAACCTGGGCACTGGTCTTACCCTAGTCAATAAAGGTACAGGTATTTACTATGCAAGGGTAACGGGCGATTGCGGATCAGCCGCCGAAGCCAGTGTAACGGTCACCTCAAAAATTGATGTAGCGATTGCTTCCACTACTGCGGCCGTTAACCCGATTTGTTCGGAAGCAACAACAACTCTGACTGCCAATGGTGTGGTGGGGAACAATGCTATTACAACCTGGTGGACAGCTCCGGGTGGTACAGGAACAAACCTGGGCACTGGTCTTACCCTAGCCAATAGAGGTCCAGGTATTTATTATGCAAGGGTAACGGGGGATTGCGGATCTGCTGTCGAAGCCAGTGTAATTGTCACCTCAAAAGTTAATGTTGCGATCACTTCCGTTTCCGCAACAGCCAGTTCTGATTGCCCAGGTGTCACCACTACCCTGACCGCTAATGGAGTGGCAGGAACCAATGCCATCGTAACCTGGTGGACAGCTTCTGGTGGAACGGGAACAAACCTGGGAACCGGACTAATTTTACCTTATCCAGGACCAGGAACTTATTATGCAAGGGTAACGGGGGATTGCGGATCCGCTGTCGAAGCTAGTGTAGCGGTCACTTCCAACGTAATTGTAACGCTCAATTCCGCCACAGCAGCGGTTAACCCAATTTGTTCGAATGCAACAACAACCCTGACTGCCAATGGTGTGGTGGGGAACAATGCTATTACAACCTGGTGGACAGCTCCGGGTGGTACAGGAACAAACCTGGGCACAGGTCTAACATTAGCCAATAGAGGTCCAGGTATTTATTATGCAAGGGTAACGGGCGATTGCGGATCAGCAGCCGAAGCCAGTGTAACGGTCACCTCAAAAGTTAATGTAGCGATCATTTCCGCTACCGCAACATCCACTTCTGTTTGCCCGGGGGGCACAACAACCCTGACCGCCAATGGTGTGGCAGGAACAAATGCCATCGTAACCTGGTGGACCGCTCCGGGGGGTACAGGAACAAACCTGGGCACAGGATTGACAATCAACAATAGAGGTCCAGGTACTTATTATGCAAGGGTAACCGGCGATTGCGGATCATCTGTCGAAGTCAGTGTAATGGTCACAACAGATACTCAGAACCCAACGATCATTTGTCCTCCCAATGTTTATACATTTCCCGATGCAGGAAAATGTACAGCTTCCGGTTTAAATATTGGAACACCGATAACTGAAGACAACTGCTCGGTAGAAAGTGTAACCAATAATGCGCCCGTTGTTTTTCCAATGGGTAATACATTGGTTATATGGACTGTAACAGACGGAAATGGGAATAAAGCAACCTGCACTCAGACTGTGAATGTTGCCGGCATTATTGATGCCTTCAATGATGAAGGGACTGTAAACGGGTCAACAGGAGGTACCGCAGTATCAAATATATTAGACAATGACTTCCTGAATTGTGCAGTTGTCAATCCATCAGAAGTAACGACGAGTTTTATAGGTTCAACCAGTCCCAATATTTCATTAAACGGAATGTCGGTAATTGCAGCTCCAGGTACTATTGCAGGAGTTTACAAACTGACTTATCAGATCTGCGAAAATGGGAATCTAAACAAATGCGATCAGGCCGAAGTCACAGTTACGGTAATTTCAACAAATGATCCACCTGTTGTTACTGGCAAAAGGGTTTCAACACTTGAGAACACTCCAGTTACCATCTGTTTGAGCATAACTGATCCGAAAACAGTATCAGTATATTCGGCTTCAATTTGTGGTAATCCAGGTAATGGAACTCTTGGCGTGCCCATAATTACAGGAAATGAGGTCTGTGTCGACTATACCCCGGCTTCCAATTTTTTCGGAACTAATAATTTTTGTTTAGAGATCTGTGGAAACGGTTTACCAGTTTTGTGCGATACTGCAATTGTTATTGTTGACGTTATCAAGGTAAACCGACCCCCGGTAGTCTCCGATATTACCAAAACCATTGAAGAGAATCAGACATTATTGTTTTCGAATAGTGATTTCACTTCAAAATTTATTGATCCTGATAATGATAACCTGGTGAAAGTAAAAATAACTTCCCTGCCACTTAATGGAAAACTTAATATTTCGGGTACTGATGTTACAACGGATCAGGAAATTCTTTTGGCAGATATTTCTAAGATGGAGTTCGTTCCTGAAAAGGATTATTCAGGAGAAATATCCTTTACCTGGAAAGGGTCAGATTCAGAAAATTACTCGGTTTCACCTGCCAGCGTTTACATCACAATCACACCCCTGACAGTTTTTATTCCGGAAGGATTTTCACCTAATGGCGATGGGGTGAATGACTATTTCATTATCCAGGGCGCAGAAAGGTATACGATAGATTTAAAAGTTTTTAATAGATGGGGTAATTTGGTCTATTCAAGTAAACAATATCTCAATGACTGGAGTGGAATATCCAATGCCGGAGTGTTGATCAGCAATCAATTACCGGTAGGGACTTACTTCTACATTGTCAAATTCAATAACGGGGAGAAAGATAAAATTGGCTATCTTACTATAAACAGGTAATTATATGATTAAAAGGTACTACATATTATTACTGATGCTCAGCATTTCCATGCGTGTTTTTGCGCAGCAGGATCCAATGTATTCGCAATATATCTTCAATGGATTACTGATTAATCCTGCCTATGCCGGAACCCGCGAAGTTTTAAACGCAACCATGCTCTATCGCAATCAATGGGTCAATATCCCCGGTGCGCCAAAAACAGGTATTTTTTCAATCGATTCCCCTGTCCGAAATCAGAAAATTGGTCTTGGTTTAAATGTGAGTTTTGATCAAATTGGAGTGACAAGTCATTCTGCAATAGCGGGTATATATGCTTATAAACTTCGATTTTCCCAGAGTTCCCTCACTTTTGGTATACAGGCTGGTGTTGGATTCTTTTATTCCAATAATACTTCAGTAAAAACCGATAATACACAAATTGACGTGGCATTTCAAACGGATTACAAGGAAACTTTACCAAATTTTGGTATTGGAATGTATTACCAGGGAAATCGTTTTTTTGCCGGATTTTCAATTCCCCAAATGCTGGGTTCCGAGATACACCAGGCAATCTACGGTAATCAACAGAATGACCTTGATTTCATATTGGTAAATCACTATTTTTTATCTTCCGGATACCTTTTTGATTTAAATCCTGATCTGAAATTTCAATTATACACGTTGTTGAAATTTGTCGATGGTGCACCAATCGAAGGTGACCTTAATGGTATCCTGTGGTTTTCTGATTTAATTGCCTTTGGTTTATCTTACCGAAGTATAGCTTCTGTTGGCTTCCTGTGTCAAATAAAAATAAACAAACAATTATTCCTGGGCTATGCCTATGAATATTCAACCACTCAATTGAAGGACTTTACCAGTGGATCGCATGAAATCGCATTACGATATCAATTTGATTTTTCAAGGGGAAAGATTTCAACCCCGAGATTCTTTTAATCAATAGATAAAGATGAAGATTATATTATTGTTTATCAGTTTATTATTTTGTACCGTGGGATCTTCACGTGATTTTGTAATGAAAAAGAAACGGGCTAACAGATATTATAGCCATTTTGATTTTCATAGAGCCATACCTATTTATGAGAAGATTTTAAAAAAGGATCCGCAGAACGCTGAAGTTTACGAGAGGTTGGCTAATATTTACGATCGGCTTAATGACAGTCAAAATGCCGAAAGGTGCTATGCCTTTTTGACAGTGGAAAAAGAGAAGATGGAGATTCGTCCGTTTTTACTTTTGAATTATGCACGGGTATTGTCCAGAAATGGTAAGTACCCGCTGGCAGCCTCCTGGTATAAGAGATACCAGGAGGCCGTACCAGACGACCCACGCGGAGCCTCATTTTCAGATGCTTATCAGAACATGGAATTATTTTACAAAGATTCAGCTTGTTATACGATCCAAAAGGCACCATTTTCTTCTGATGCTGATGATTTCAGCCCTGCCTATTTCCAAAATATGATTGTCTTTTCAAGCGACCGTACTAAATTTTCCATGGTTCGCTCGACTTACAACTGGACGAAATCTTCGTATCTCGACCTTTATGTCGCAAATCCCGAGGATAAAGAGGCGAATCCGTTTTCAAATAAACTGAATTCCATCTATCACGAAGGACCTGTTACATTCAGCAGAAATCAGGACACCATCATTTTTACCCGAAGTGATTATTTCAATTCCCGGTTGCACAAAAGCAAAGAAGGGATCAATAAATTGAGTTTATTTGAGGCCGTATGGGATTCAAAATCAAAAAACTGGATCAATATTCAACCCCTGTCTCTGAATGATGATCAATATTCTAATGAACATCCGGCCTTGAGTCCTGATGGAACTGAGTTGTACTTTGCTTCTGATAAACCAGGGGGAATGGGCGGAATGGATCTGTATGTTTCTCATCTTATCACCGATTCTCAAGGGACAGGTTCATGGAGTCTCCCAATCAATTTAGGTCCTGGTATTAACACACCGGGTAACGACATGTTTCCATTTGTAGATCATCAGGGTAACCTTTGGTATGCTTCAAATGGAATTCCCGGGCTTGGTGGTCTGGATGTTTTTTTTGCATGCAAATTGGGGGAAGGGTTTTCAACGCCAATAAATCCCGGGTATCCTTTCAATACACGATTTGACGATTTCGGCTTCATCACCCTTGATGCGGGAGAGAGTGGTTACTTAAGCTCAGACAGGTATAACACATTTGGGGATGATGATATATACAGCGTAAAACAATCATTTCGTCATCATAATATTTGGGTTTTTGATGCAAAGACCAAAAAAAGTCTTCCCTTCACAAGTATTGTTGTTTCTGAGGAAGGTGCTGAACCTGTCACCCTTCTTAGTAATAGTAAAGGCAGTGAGGATCTTAAGTTAAACCCGTTTAAATCCTACCGTTTTTTGGTCGCCAACAAAAATTACAAAGAAAGTAGTGTCGAATTTCACAGGGAAAAGCTACAAGAATTGGATACAATAAAAGTGGCATTGGTTAGAGAGAGCCCCTTATGCATGCTGAAAGGATTTATTTTTTCGGCAACAGATAATAAACCAGTGCCAGGTGCTACAATAGTTTTAAGGAATAGGCTCCGATTGATCAATGAGGAGTTAAAATGTGATGCAAATGGTTTATTCCAGTTAGAATTGCAACCTGAATCAGATTATCAGATCAAAGTTGCCAAACTTGCATCCAAAGCTAAATGCTGGCTGGCCACAATTAATCTCTCAACCAAAGGAATCAAGAAGGATTCAACATTTACCCCATCCATACCTGCCTATTTTGCAGGTGATGTAATTGTCTTGAAAAACATCAAATACAAGCTTGACAGATGGGATATATTACCTGAAACAGCCAAAGAACTCGATCAGCTTGTTTCGTTGATGAACGAAAATCCTGAATTAGCAGTTGAGTTAAGATCACATTCAAGTAGCATGGATAGTAAACAATACAATATGGAATTGGCGCAATTTCGCGCTGATGCAGCGGCGAATTATGTCAGATCAAAAGGGATTGCTGCCGACAGGATCGTTGCCAAAGGATACGGGGAGACCCAATTAATATCAACTAAATTACCCAATGGATTCATTAGGTCTCCTGGTCAAAATTATCAAAGCAGCAGCACTGAAATTTGCATTTCTGAGTATGTGAAAAAAATGCAGATCAATAGCAATAAGTGACTACTCCGTCAATAAATATATTTGCGCAATATCAGAACGGCGATCCTTCATCTATCTGATCACCTGGCCTCCCAAATCCGGAAGAGGATAATTTATTTCCTGCTCCGGCTAAAGCAAATTCATCATTCATTTTTGAACGATAGATCGCCTCTTTTTTACCTTCTCCAAGATCATCAGGCATTGTTCCCATTGAAACCTCTTCCAAATCAGTGAATTTTGCAAGCGAAGCCTTAAATGCCAACTGAACATCACCGACTGAACCGTTACGATGTTTCGCTATGATAATTTCAGCAACGCCCATTAACGAATTTCCATCAGTATCCTGGGTGATTCCGTAGTACTCAGGTCTGTGAATAAACATAACCATGTCAGCATCCTGCTCAATTGCCCCTGACTCACGTAAGTCGGAAAGCTGGGGCCGTTTCCCATCGCGGGATTCAACAGAACGGTTTAACTGGGAAAGGGCAATAATCGGCACATTTATCTCTTTGGCAATGGCTTTCAAGTTTCGTGAAATAGTACTGACCTCCTGTTCGCGGTTTCCTTTTACGTCGCTGCCGGCAGTCATTAACTGAAGGTAGTCGACAACAACGATTCCAATGTTGTGCTGCATTTTCAATCTCCGGCATTTTGCCCTGAATTCAAAAACAGACAAAGCAGGTGTGTCGTCAATGAATAGCGGGGCATTTTCCAGATTTTTAATCCTGCGGTTAAAAAGTTCCCACTCCCAATCTTCAAGTTTGCCGCTTTTTATTTTTTCGGATCCAAGCTCTGTTTCTGCAGCTATCAATCTGTTAACAAGTTGTATTGAAGACATTTCAAGTGAGAAAAAAGCAACCGGAACATTTTTAAGTACGGCCATGTTTCTGGCCATTGAAAGTACGAAAGCTGTTTTACCCATCGCCGGACGTGCAGCAATGATCATTAAATCGGTATTTTGCCATCCCGATGTGATTTTGTCGAGGTTTGTAAATCCCGATGCAATTCCGCTCAATCCGTCTGGTTTTTTCGCGTTTTCTTCAATCCTTTCGATGGCTTCGCGAAGTAACGGTTTTATGGGTTGTGACTCTTTCGAGATATTTCCTTCTGTGACTTTGAAAAGAGACGCTTCTGCATAATCGATCAGATCGTCCAGTTCCATCGAGTCGTCGTATGATTTAACCTGAATCTCCGATGCAATTCTTATCAACTCGCGCTGAATAAATTTCTGCGCGATTATTCTCGCATGGAATTCGATGTGCGCCGCGGAAGCTACTCTGCTGGTTAATTGGGTGATATAGATGGGTCCACCCACTTCATCCAATTCCTCCCTGTTTTTCAATTCATGGGTAACCATCAGAAGGTCAACAGGTTTTTCATTGGCGACCAAATGCTGAATAACCTTAAAAATTTTCTGGTGCTCCTCCTTATAGAAGCTTTCAGACTTAAGTATAGCCGCAACTGTAATATAGGCATCTCGTTCGAGCATCAATGCACCAAGTACGGCTTCTTCAACTTCAGGTGCCTGAGGTGGAATTTTACCATATTGAGCATTCAACTGCTCAATGGTCATTTTCGATTTAGTCTTGTTACGGAAATTATTTGTTTCGGGAGGCATAACGATTGTTTAGCGACAAAATATTTTTTAATTACTTTGTAATAATTAATTGAAATAGTGAGTAATAGCGAAATAATAGAATGAATCCGGAACCTCAGAATTTATCTGCGGGTCGATGCTCTTATCTGTTCAAAAGTAGTATTCAATTCCGGATTTTGAAACAGGATAATGATTGGACTATCGTGTATTGGTTCCCGACTCAGGCGCTTGGCCTTCACAGAATAATTGTCAACACCCGAACGAACATGGATATCAACAATTTGTGGATATCCATGTTCGTTGGTAAGTGCTTATAAAACTGCAATCTGTCAGTTTCAGTTTTTAAGCCCAGACTGAATGATATCTGTTAATAGGTCAGTTAGATCCATTCCCATTGCTTCGATTTGCTGTGGGATAAAGCTGGTTGCTGTCATGCCTGGGACCGTGTTTACCTCCAAAAAATAGAAGGTGTTACCTTTGAGGATATAATCAATGCGTACAATACCTCTACAACTGCAAAGATCGTATATTCGGGAAGAAAGTGCCTGAACTTTTAGGGTTAATTCTTCTGATATTCTTGCCGGAGTTATTTCTTCGACCATACCGGCTATGTATTTCGATTCGTAATTGAAGAATTCGTTTTTAGGGATTACTTCGGTGACTGGTAAAACCAATTTCCGCTGACCTGTCTTAACTACACCGCATGTAAATTCCTTTCCTTCAATGAATTGTTCAATGATTGCTTCGGGACTTTCATCAAGCGCCTTATTTACAGCTTCGACTAAATCTTTGGCTTCCTTCACTTTGGTCACACCAAAACTTGATCCGCCTGCACTCGGTTTAACAAACAAAGGAAGGCCTAATGACGCGATGATCTGTTCAGCACTGTATTTTTCACCGATGATCAGGCGCACCGATTGTGCCATTTGAATATCAAAGCTTCTTAAGTAGTTGTTGCAGAAAAATTTATTGAATGTTAGTGCTGATGATTGCACATCGCAGGAGGAATAGGGAACATGCAGCATTTCGAAATAGCCCTGCAATAATCCATCTTCACCGGGTGTTCCATGAATAATGATATAGGCATAGTCGAATTTGCATTTTTGTCCTTTAATCGTAAACGAGAAATCGGATTTATCGATATCCGATAACTTATTCTCCCCGTCAAGAACAATCCACTCTTCCCCTTTCATTCTGACTAACCATGGGGTAAACAGTTCCTGGTTGATAGCCTTTAGTACACTTGCTCCGCTTCTGACTGATACGACATATTCTGATGAGTCACCACCAGTTACTATCGCAATATTTTTTTTACTCATTGTTCATATTTGTTGATCTGAATCTCTGTTTGATATATAGTTGCGCCATTTATCAACCAATTGTCCCAAATTTTCAGGCAATTCGGAATCGAAAAGCATTTCTTGTTTGGTTACCGGATGAACAAAGCCTAGAATTTTTGCATGAAGCGCTTGTCCGGGAATCATCGAGAAGCAATTTTCAACAAATTGCTTATACTTTGCAAATGTTGTACCTTTTAATATTCTGTCTCCGCCATATACGTCATCATTAAATAGCGGATGGCCGATGTGTTTCATATGAACCCGGATCTGGTGAGTTCGCCCTGTCTCCAGAACGCATTCAACAAGATTGACATATCCGAGTCTCTCGATCACGCGGTAATGGGTGATAGCAGGTTTCCCGGTTAATCCATCCGGGAAAACGGTGAAGACCTGACGGTTTTTCGTACTTCTTCCGATGTTTCCTTCTATTGTTCCTGCGTCTGAAGCCAGATTACCCCATACAAGGGCAACATACTTACGTTTCGTGGTTTTATTGAAAAACTGAAGTGCAAGGTTAAGTTTTGCCAATTCGGTTTTGGCCACAACCAGTAAACCCGACGTGTTTTTATCAATCCGGTGAACCAAGCCCGGTCTGGGATCATTCCCCCCATATAATTCAAGGTCTTGATATTTGTATACCAAACCGTTAACAAGTGTTCCGCTATAATTCCCGTGTCCGGGATGAACTACAAGACCAGCCGGTTTATTGATGATCATGAGCTCTTCGTCTTCATAGACGATGTTCAATGGGATATTTTCGGGAAGAACTTTTAGTTCGCGTCGTGGATAATCAAGCATTACGGATACCTCTTCGCCAGGTTTTACCCGATAATTTCCTTTGACGGAAACCCCATTTACAAAAATACTTCCAGCTTGCGCGGCTATCTGGATTCGGTTTCGGGATGTTCCTTCAATCCGATTGGCCAAAAACTTATCGATGCGTAATAATCCCTGACCGGGATCAGCTATGAAACGGTAATGTTCAAATTGCTCAATCTCTTCTCCGGCATCATCCAATTCATCCGGGTCAATATCATTATTTATAGAATTCATCAAGTGCCTGTTAATTATTGTATTTCTGAATTGGTTGCGGCATCTGTTTTAAGTTTTAGCCATAGATCAACCGATATTCCCGGCATTACCCGCGTTGTCGAATCGGGTAGAGGCATCTGCTTCCAGATGATGGCACTTAAAGTGTCTTCAGTAGTAAGAATGGCTGGATCGTATATGATGGAGCCAACGTTTAATGACCTGCTTTTTAAACTGTCATGGGCCGCAGTTAATGATAGAGAACTAAGGTCCGGAATAGTGGTTTCTCTGCCTACCATGTTTTTCCCGACCACTAAATCAATTGTTGAGCCGTTATCGATCCTTGATCCAGGTTGAATCATCAGCCCGTTGTGTTTCTGTTCAAGTACGAGATCATTAAATTCTGATGGACGTTCCTCAACATTCCCAAGCTCAAACCCTTTTGATTCGAGCAGCACCCTTGCCTGCCGTATTGATACATCAGTGAGTTTTGGAACTTCAACCTGTTCCGGCATGGATGAGGCCAATGTGATGTAAATGACTCTATTGGGCTTTATTTTATGCCCAGCTAATGGATTTTGCAATACAACAGTTCCAGGCTGAACCTCTTTCCGATAGATTGTATCTTCAATTTCGAACCGGAGAACGTTTTTACCAATGATCGACTTAACCTCATTAATATTCAGTCCTTTAAGATCTGGTGTAGATATGTTTTCTCCCTTATTGGTGTAGACTGAAAGCATTGTCATTGTAAACCATATCAATACAATTGTCAGTACGACAGCGATTCCAAAGTTTATGAGGAAGATTTTGCTGGTGAAAAATTCTTTTAGCTGCATACGAGATGTTTCAATATTTAATCTTTGGGAGCAAAATTAATCCTAAACTTTCAATAAGAAAATTGTACAGCGCATATTTCATGGATTATTCTGATGATGTTTGTTGCTGAAGGAGCTTTATCAGCGATGAAGGATGGAAAAATATCGGGATAAACACAAAAGGTAAAGAACACAGTTCTTTACCTTTTGCTTGATATTGTTGAACAACAATATTTTATCTCTTGTGGTGTGGTTCGTCCGAAACACTAAGTTTTGTACGACCTTTTCTGCGACGTGCTTTTAAAACTTTACGTCCGTTGGCTGTCGACATTCTTTCACGGAATCCGTGTTTGTTTATTCTTTTTCTATTCGATGGTTGAAATGTTCTTTTCATCTCGGACAAATATTTTATTAATTTACAATGTTTCTTCTATATTTTGG
>Ga0209125_1002798_pt1 | contig 12848 bp, 11 predicted proteins | sample BarGraIncub1131A_FD_184503 | JGI IMG/M metagenome (GOLD analysis project Ga0209125, IMG submission 184503) | Arctic peat soil microbial communities from Barrow, Alaska - Barrow Graham LP Incubations 11-31A (SPAdes) (version 2) | ecosystem: Environmental > Terrestrial > Soil > Wetlands > Peat... | reverse complement strand
GGGCACTCAGTTGCTCGGCAAGGTCAAGCACTTGGCCCAAAGCCCAATGCGGCATGGTGAGGCGATCAAGACGGGCGCGGGCATTGGCACGGGCATCGACGTCTACGGGGGTAATGGCACGGATGGGGTTCTGTAAGATTTCGAAGTGGTTCATGAATTCCTCGGTTCATTAATGGGTTTGAGTCGTAGCGGTAGGCCCGATGCCACCAGAAAGACCTCGTCGGCCTCAGCAGCAAAAGCGTTGCGCGCACACCCCAGCAAGTCAAGCCACAAGCGTGATTCCCGTTCGCACGGTACCATGCCCAAGCCCGCTTCCTGTCCAACCACCACCAAGGTCCCTACTCCTTGGCGCCACTGTCCACAAATCTTTGCAATGCGTTTCTGCAAAGTTTCTTCGGCCTCGCGCCGATCCTCGATTCCTTGAAAAACGAGATTATTGATCCAGAGCCCTAAACATTCGAGCAAGGCGTTACCCTGTCGCTGTAAAGCCTGATTCAAGGACCGTTCCAAATCCAGAGGTTCTTCCAGGGTGATCCAACCGCAACCGGCACGCACGGCCTGATGGGCCTCAATGCGCAGCGCAAGATCAGAATCGCCCTCGATGCGAGGACATGTGGCAATATAAAAGCGAGGTTCCGTAAGGGATAGGCACAGAGACTCCGCAAAACGGCTTTTGCCGCTGCGTGTGCCGCCTGTCACCAGAATGATCCGACCCATGGTTCCTCGCCGTGGTTTGGGCATCTACACACCGCCATATTGGCGGACCTTTACTGCAGGCAGGTCTTCTGACTCGGGGCTTGGTAAATCGAGGATTCACCCCTAGCGCGCCTTCCCAACCGAAATGTCGGACAGTGGCTTTGCGCTAGTATACACACCTTACAGCGGCGGGACCGTACCGGATTTACACCGGATTCCCTATTCTCCTATCCATCGCTGGTATAGGCACCTTCAGTAACGCCCCAAATGTAGATAAATGGGGTTCATTGAGGAATTATCAAACCAGACAGGCATTGAAATCCCCTTGTCCGGTAGAGTGCTCTTGCAAGTTGGCGATCAATTGATAAATTGCCCGCATGCATGACTCAACTTTCGGACGCATTGTCCTCTTCCTTTTTGCCCTCGGTGCGCTCCGCTATATGTGGGTACGCCTGCGCATTCTGGTTCCTGAACGGCTCCACGCAGTCGGTGGATTAATTTTCGTTCTTTTACTTTTTTTAGCCTTTGCCTACCGTATTTTCCAGTTCGGCCCCGGACTTGCAGGAGAAATCACCTTTGCTGCTGGTGGCGTTTGGATTGTTTTATTAAGCAACTGGCTTGTTGCCTGCCTGGGAATGGACTTTATCCTGACCCTATTATGGATTCAAAAGCGCTTTTGGGGATTCAGCACTCGTTCGCGTGATGTTCTCGGCACCTTGACCCGTCAACGCAACGCCTGGATTCCTTTGGTATTCTTCATGACCGTGCTTGCGACTGCGGGTTGCTGGTATTATGGATACCCGCGCCAAGTCAACTATATCATCGATTACCAAAAACTGGAACTGGCACGCCCTATCGACCGCCCCGTGCGCATTGCAGTGCTCTCCGACATTCATTTTGACCCAATGTTTCCCCTTCCCAAATGGGAGCGACTATTGCGGGACTTAGGCAAACTGAAACCCGACATGATTGTTTTACTCGGCGACATCAGCGACCTGTCTGAGCGCGACTTGGATGGACTGGGACTTGGAGATAAGCTCGATAGCCTCTACGCTCCTCTGGGTGTTTTCGCTGTTACCGGCAACCACGAAGGCTACATGGAAGGACGCCACCCGGAACTAATCGGCTGGTATGAGTTGCATGGGATTGAGTTTCTTCAGGATCAATCGTTCTGCACAACCTCAGTTTGCTTGACTGGCCGCGATGACCTTTCCTATGTGGAACGCCAGAAACGGGAACGCGCCACCTTGACAAGCATCGCACCTGACCCCGCCTTACTGACCAAAAAAGCATGGATTATCCTGGACCACCAGCCCAAAGGCCTTTCCGCCCGCGACATACCCGGCTTGCGTGTACGCCCGGATTTCGGCATCTCGGGGCATACCCACGCAGGGCAGTTCTTTCCATGGACCGTCGTGATTCATTGGGTGTGGACGCTTTCCAGTGGACGTGGCGAACTTGGCGGCATTCCTTGGTTCACCTCCAGCGGATTTGGTCAATGGGGCCCAGCACTGCGCGTAGGTTCAAAAACCGAGCTGGTGATTTTGGATGTAAGCGGCACAAAACAGTGATAACATGAATTTCCAAAGGGCATCCCAGACGGGATGCTCTTTTTTTGTGCAAACATCTAATCCTTTGCAGGGATCATCGATATATACGGAGCGCCGCGAAATACGGCTGAGCCGAAAGATTATCTTTACGGGATGAACGCCATACCTAGAATCCGTTTCACCATCGTGCTCATTTCCACATGGGCATTTGCCTGTGCCGCCGTTGCCCAGACAACAATTGAGATGGTGTATACCTCCGACCCCCACTATGGACTCACCCGCAGGTTCCTGCAGACCGACGGAGTCACCGCACAAACCGTGAGCCAAGCCCTGATTCAAAAAGTGAACACCTTGCCCGGACGGAATTTTCCCCAGGATGGCGGAGTCGAAGCAGGAAGCGTAGTAGGCCCAATCGACTACCTGATTGAAACCGGCGACATAGGCAATCGCTCCGAAGCAGCCAAGTCCATCCAAAGCGCAGCAACCTCGTGGTCGCAGTTTTACAGTGATTATTCCGATGACCTGACCCTGCAGGACCGCAGCGGACAAAAGACTCAGCTCTTGCTTGCTCCCGGCAACCATGACGCCTCTAATGCAATCGGATTCTATCGGGCGCTGTTTCCGCTCACCGACGCCACCGTCATGACGGAGATTTACAACCGCATGGTGCAGCCAGCGCTCCCAGCCACCGCCTTGACCTATGCATATTCGACAAATAAAGTCAATTATTCGCGCAACATCGGAGGCGTGCATTTTCTGTTTATGAATATTTGGCCTGATTCCGCCAATCGTGTATGGATGGAAACAGACCTGGCACACGTTCCTGCAACAACCCCAGTGCTCCTTTTCACCCACGATCCACCCGACGTCGAACCTAAGCATTTCACCAATCCCAACGGAACCCACGACGTCAACAGCATCGACCAATTTGAGAACCTGCTTCACGAAGTCTTTAAGGATGATGCCAATGTCACCAGCACCGCCGCAATAGAACAGCGCGCATTCGCCGCATTCCTCAAGGCCCACGCGAATATCAAAGCCTACTTCCATGGGCATGACAACTACAATGAGTTTTACCAATGGAGCGGCCCCGACAACGATATGGCCCTACCCACCTTCCGCGTCGATTCGCCCATGAAAGGCAACACATCCTCATCCGACGAAACCAAACTATCGTTTCAAGTCATTGCCCTCGACACCCAGACCCTTGACCTCACCGTGCGGGAATATCTTTGGAACCCCGATTCCACCAATGGATCCGCCGTTCCCATTTGGGGCACCTCGAAAACCATTTCGCTCTTGCATACGAATACCACCCAGTCCATCAGCGCGCACGCTTCCACGCCCCAAATCCGCCTAAAGGCAATACTCCATCAATCTACGCTCGAAGTGACCCAGAACCTGCAAGGGACAGCCCCCATGACCCTCCGCGTTTTCGACACCAGTGGACACCGGATCACCAGCGCAACCCAACCCACTGCCGCCCAGCATTCATTCGCCCTGAACATACCGCAACAAGCCACCAGCGCCGGCCTCTACCTCGTGACCCTCAGTTCGGGCAACCAGGTTGCTAGCACTAAAGTAGTTGCGCCTTAGAGTTAGTACATTAGGACAGCTGTCGGCTGAGAATCAAACCAAGGAAAGTTTGCACGATGCGTAAAATACTTATGGCGTCTATCGTTTGTACCCTCATTGGGTGTCTTGATCGCACTCCTAATGTGCAAAATAATTATTCCAGTTCAAGTGCCGATACGACTCCACCATACTCACTAGAACCCTCATCTTCCGATAATCCTACTACGGATTCTAATAATATATTGGTGAGCTCATCAGCTTTCTCTCAGTCATCTCAAGCCCTATTTAGTTCAAGCTCTTCGATGCAATCACATTCTCAAGTTTTGAGAATCCTTCCTTTTGGTGATTCTCAAACCGCAGGATTTACTGATGCGCCAACATGGTCTATACCTTTTACATTTGGGTATAGAGGCCCGTTATATACCTTGCTAAAAGACAATGGGTATAATTTCAACTTTGTTGGTAATTCTTTTGAGCCCCTCTCGTTACCATTCGGTGAAGCACTAGGGGCTCCTGCCGATTCGAATATTCTTGGCCCCAATCTAACGCAACTTGGACAGGACTCACACAGTGGCTATGGTGGAGCAACGACCAGCCAGCTTCTTTATGGTGGAGTTGTTCAAGGGTCTGTGGACACATTCCCAAGCGCAGCAAAAATCATCACAGATACGAAACCCGACATTGTCCTTTTAATGGTAGGTACTAACGGTATTGAAGATGGAATTAGCACGATCGATTCGTTAGTGTATATGATCGTTTCAACCCAGCCTAGCGTTTATTTGATCGTAGCTCAGATTACACCCAGGGCAACGTTTAAATCCTTGGAGTTAACGTATAACGACCTTATTAAAAGCACCGTACTGAAGTATGCGAGTAAAGGATTCCGCGTGTATACAGTAGATCAATACGCAAATTTTATTACTGATGCAAACGATCCTACAAGTATTGACCTAACACTACTCTGCCCAGATGGTGTTCATCTCAGACCTGAAGCCAATCGTCGAGTAGCCAAAACTTGGTTCAACGCGATCAATTCATTAGGGTTATAAACTTGCTATGCATCGATAATAAAAGAACGCCATCAAAAGGGCGATGAGCTCTATTGGTGGCCAGCAATCATGGCCTATAGTGGTTGGGTTCGAGTACATGATTTGAACTGTGCTTCATATCGTCCTACAAAGTCGGTTTCCCGCTATTTTCAGAGTGCGCTGTTACCATTAGTCTATGGCGCTAAAGGCGTTGAATGGTTTACATACGAAACATATCGTACTAATCATCTGGATGCAGAATGTTTGTTTTCAGCTGAAGCATCTAAACTCGGGGGAACTCCATCAACAGATATTGATGTTTATAACAACATCACTCAGGTTAACAAAGCTTTACGAAATATGGGCCCAATTCTGATGGGATTGAATTGGCTTCGTGCCTTTCACTCTACCAGCATAAATAACGAACCTCAATATATGTGGAATGCAGATCAAACGGCCTGTCCCAATACTACATATGAAGACGGTCTACCTACCTTTTCAAAAATTTCAGGATCACCATTAGATGCATTTATACCCGTTGATCAAGAAAATGTTTGGGTCACGGGTGAATTTGAATCCCATGATGGCGGACGCTATTTTCTCGTCATGAATAAAGATCGGGACGTTGCTCACCAGGCATCATTGACATTTACTCCTGGCTACTCCTACCAGTTATTTGACTATCATACAGGTAAATGGGGTGCACGCAATTTTGATAAGCATGGATCCTCTGTTACAAGTACATTTACGGTATTGCCCACACAGTTGCAAATTGTTCGTGTCACATCGGATTCTAAGCCATCCCTGAATTATCCATCCAATCCGAAAGGTCGTGTGATTTTATCTCTTTAAATTCCCGTTTCCCAAATTCTGTATCGGGATTTTAAAACAGGGTCATCATGAATACCGAACGTTCAGATCATCTGAAGACAGCCATATGGTCGTTGGAAAGAGCGCCTTGATGAATCTATAGTCGCCTTAAACAACGACAAGCTTGAGCCCATAGCCCATAGCCCAAAAATTGATTTACAATCGAACCAAACAAAAATGGCGTCCCCACAAGGGACGCTCATTTTTCACTTAACCTGTATTTTGTACCCGTAGTTGGCTCAGTGCATTGTAGATACGAGGCCTCGACTTTTCGCAGCATAGTTCCTCTATGCAAGGAAAGTCGGAACGAAGTAGATGCATTGCAATCAGCCAACTACTCAGCCAGCGCGGAAATGCTGGCGCGTATGCATAATCGGATGATTACTCATCGGAGAACGAAGGAAAGCGATGAGAGCGGCGGATCCGAGAATTAGAGCGATTGCAGTCATGGTATTCTCCTTGTGTTTCTTCTTTTCGATTCTTTGATTCTTTTTAAATACCAAGTTCAGACAGCAATGTCCAGAAGAAACTGATGAACGACCGCAGAAAACATATTTGAAACATTTTCCGCAAATTCTTGATCTGAATTTCACAAATCCGTGACAAACAAATGACACAGAAAACAGCTTCAGAAAGTTATCAGAAATCGCTAGGTCCCTAAATGCCTAGGCGGGGCAGAAACACTCCTGCGAATCAGATCCTGTTTCGCACTGACAATCTTTTCGGCGATCATTTGTGTGTGTTCCAGAAGCCACAGATGCGTCTGGGAACCCTCGGAGTAGTCAGCCTCTCCGTACATTTGAATACGACCATCGGCGCGTAGCTTGTCCACCTGCCGCATGGCCTGGCGATCGCCGCGCGGGTATATCGCATAGGTATGACCACCACCCTGGTTCATGATACTGAACGCAGGAACATCCGAAGGACCGTCGGCAATGTAGACCATATGCGCAAAAGGTACGCGCCGGTTTTCCCCGAGCATTTTAGAGTTCACATCAATTTCGGGATGCTTATTGCTGCCCTTGCTGATTTCGAAGAGATAACGGGTCTTGGAAGTATTGTCGAGTGCCAGGGCAACCTGGCTAAGCACACGCGCGGGAGCAATCGGCTCATCGGATGCATAACCGGGCATGGCGACTTGCTCCAGAAATTCCGCGCCCCAGATCCCATCGGGTTCCGCATATTGCGCAATGACACTGTTGCGGATGGTCGCCGCAAAGCCAGTGCTTACGATATAGTGCTCCAGGCGAATTCCATAGGAGGAATAGAGAGGATGCTCTTCGATAGCTTGTTTAATTTGCGGGAAAAATTCCGGCAAGCCTGGGTAAAACTCAAGCTCGGGCCCAATTTCCGCCAAAATCTGGTTATTCAAGCCCTGGAAAGGCCCGTGTTGCGCCCACGTCAGGATATGATTGAGGTAGATCGTGTCCCGGTTGATGCGTACCCCCTGCCGGTGGTAGTATTCCTGCAAACCATCGACTTCACGCCAGAAAGTGGCTGGGTCGGCATGGTAGCGCCGAAATAGGGGTGCTTGCATGTAATCGGTGATCAGGGTCTTGTCGAAGTCCCATACTAGGGCAATGACATTCTGTTCAAAAGCTTGATTATTGGCCATAACAGAAAGATAATCAATCACAACTGACAGTTTTTGTCATTGATAAATATTGCGTGCGCGACACTCCAACCGAAAATAGCCGGAGACCCTTTTTGGTTGACCCCTGTGCGCATTGATGTGATAATCGAAGACAAGAGGACTTCCGGTGATCAGCAAAAGGTATGCTTTGAGCTCAAACCAATCAAATAAAAAGACTACGCTCCCGGAAGCGCCGTCCGCTACACTGGGGAAGGAACCTCTCAGCCACTATATTTTCCGCCATTACGCCCACAGCGCACTAATCCCCATCCTCGCAATCGAACTCACTCTCCTAGCGATCTATTTCGCGGTCAACATTTATACCGCCAGAAAGTCAGAAGCGACCCTGCGTCGTGAAGTCACTGCGATTATGCCGCATTTGGTTAAAAAACAAGCCGACCTGATTAACGCCGACTTTGAAAATATCGAGCGGCAAAGCGGGTATTTTGCCCAGGCCAATGAAGATCTGTTCAATCACCCCACAGCCTATTCTGTGATTGGGGAACAACCCCATTTTGCCATTGCTCCCAGCGGGGCATTATACCAAACCAACCGCGACAGCAACAGCGCACTTTACTTCACGAACGCAAAAGCACTGACCATAGCCCAGAAGGACAAAGCACGACTGTCTGCAGCCTTGGACCCGCTCTACAGACACTTGGTGCGCGACATTCCCCATGTGGCCGCAGCCTACCTCAATACCCCCGACAACATGAACCGGATTTACCCATTTATTCCGGAAATTTATAAGCAGTACCCTCCCGATCTCAACATGAAGGAGTTCAATTTTTTCTACCTCGCGGACGCGAAGCACGATCCCCTTCGTAAACCGGTATGGACTGGAGTTTACCTAGATCCAGCAGGGCAAGGTTGGATGCTATCCTGTGTTTCCCCTGTATATCACAAAGATTCTCTTGTCGGGGTCGTGGGCCTTGATGTGACGACTGCAGCAATTGTAAACCAGGTCCTTGCCCAAGACCTTCCCTGGGGTGCCACCGCCTTTCTCGCCGATGAAGCGGGGATGATTCTTGCCATGTCTCCCCGGGCAGAATCTCTTCTAGGCCTCACTGAATTGAAGGAACACGTTTACAACGCGACCATCAACAAAGAGCAACTAAAACCAGACCAGTTCAACATCCTCAAAAGCAAAAATCCCATTATCGCGTCCACATTCAAAGATATTTACACATCGAAAAGCAATATCCACCAGATCAAACTCGAAGGCGAAGGTAAGCTGTTTATCGTTGGCAACAAGATTAATGCCACTGGCTGGAAGCTGTTCATGGTGACAGAATCTAAAGAGGTCACGAAATCCGTCGATTCCATGGCAACTCTTTCACACCGCATTGGCTTTGTACTTATTGCTGGACTTGCGCTATTTTACTTCTTTTTCTTTCTTTTCCTGCGTAAACAAGCGATCATCATGAGCGCGACTATCGCGAGTCCGGTAATGGATATCGCACGGGCAGCCAAGGAACTTGGTCGGGGCAACCAATTACAAGAACTCCCTCAATCGGATATTCGTGAGCTCGATGAATTGACCCTCACTTTCGCGCAAATGGGCCTGCAACTGAAGGAAAACTCCCAGGCACTGATTCAAAGCGAAGTTCAGGCCAAAATCCAGGAAAAGGAAACCGAGCTTTCCTTCGCGCATGGCATGTATGAATCCGCCAGCGGCTATCTGCATAATGTTGGAAACTCCATAACGCTTCTGGACAGCTCGCTTCTAGACCTGGAGGGGATTGTGAAAAGCACGGAGCAATACCCAGAAGTATTTGCAAAACTCAGCACTGGAGATCCAGCCATGCTTGAACGCTTCCGCTCTGTACTTATTGATAAAATGAGTCCTAAAATCCGAGATACCGTTTTTGAAATCCGCCGCATCAAAGAAACCATCCAGCAGACAATTCGCCACCAGCAACAGAGCTTCAAAGCCTCGCACGATACGTTATGCCCTGTCAAATTTGACCTTGCCGCCCTTATTTCTGAAGCCGCTACTACCGTCTCCGGAACTGAGTATTCCGTCCCGATTCATTTGAATTTGCCTGAATCACTTCCTATTCTCCACCAACGCAACCAGCTACACGACGGCATTGTCAACCTGATCAAAAATGCACTGGAATCATGCACAGGCAGGTCTGATGGCGCAGTCACAATCACCCTCAAACAGACGGAACAAGGAGCGAAACTCGAAGTTACCGATAACGGAGTGGGAATTCTTCCGGAACACCGCGCAAAAATCATGACCGCTGGATTTACCACCAAACCAAGCGGAAACGGGTTTGGCCTCCATTCATTCGCAATCTTTCTTTCGGCCCATGGTGGCACAATTTCTGTCGAAAGTCCTGGCCCAGACCAGGGCGCAACCGTAACTGTGGAGTTATTCTATGCTCAACTATAAACATGTTTTTATTGTGGATGACGACACTAGCATCTTGGACTACTACCGCAAAATATTTGCCGTAACCTCCGATGAATTTGACATTATCGGTGGTGAAAAACCTGCACCCGAGGAGCAGGTGGTATTGCAACTTTTCACGAAACCCGCAGGATTGCTGTCTTATTTCAATTCGGCCCACCAGTCTGGCCAGCGGTTCCCCTTATGCATCCTCGATATGCGCATGCCTGACATCAACGGCCTTGAAACGGCATTGCAACTGCGTGAACAGGATCCTGATATCAACATCATCATCTGCTCTGCATTTTCAGATACGACAGTAAATGTCATCAAACAAAAATTGGACAACCGCGTTTTTCTTGTACACAAACCTTTTGCCCCTGATGAGTTTAAACTCCTGGTATTCTCGATTTTACGCGAGTGGGAAGGCAAGCAGGCACTGAGGCAAAGTGAAGCGCGACTATTGCAAATTATCGAAGCAACCCGGACCGGAATCTGGGAATGGAATTTAATAACTGGTGAGACTACCTTCAGTAGACGCTGGGCTAAAATAATCGGCTACACCCTGGAAGAGATTTCGCCTACGACCGTAGATACCTGGGCAAAATTCACCCATCCTGATGATTTGAAACAAGCGATGCAGTTGATTGAAAGACATGTTGCTGGGGAACTCCCGTTCTATGACATTGAACTCAGGATGCGCCATAAAGATGGCCATTGGGTCTGGGTACACTCGCGCGGCCAGGTGGTCGAACGCAACGCCAATCGCAAAGCCATGCGCATGAGCGGTAGCCATACCGACATTACCGAGCGCAAACAGGCCGAAGAAAAATTGCAGCTTAAAACCGCAATTCTTCAAGCACAAATGGAGGCGACCATGGATGCAATACTCGTTGTGGACCAGAATCAAAAACGCGTGCTTACCAATTCAAAAATGGCGTCCATTTTTCATGTTCCACCGCACATCATGAACGACCCGGATGACACATTTTTGCTGAACCATGTGGTGGCCTTGACCAAGTATCCTGAACAGTTCCTAAGCAAAGTCAACTATCTGTACCAACATGTCACAGAAACTAGCCGCGATGAAATTGAACTCAAAAGCGGAGAGGTCCTTGACCGCTATTCCGCGCCAGTCCTCGGAAAGAATGGAGACATCCTTGGACGCATTTGGTCATTTCGCGACATAACCAACCAGAAGCAATTCAAAACGCAATGACCTCAAACAGTGGCATTTTGTGTTTTTCTTGAGTCTAATTTGTATTATGGCCTAATCAACAAGGAGCATATCATCGAAGTCAAATCATCACAAATCGACCCCAACATCGCAAGGGTTACCCGCTGGATCACAACGGCCGTCATCGTTGTCGTTGCCATTATGGTACTATCCTCTTCCATCTATACCGTGCAATCTGGTGAGCGCGCCATCGTATTTACTTGGGGTAAGATCACCAATGTGACTTCGGAGGGTTTGAATTTCAAAATCCCTCTCATGCAGAACGTGGAAAAAGTCGACATTCGCACCATGAAAGCCGAAGCACCTGCTGTGGCTGCTTCAAAAAACATGCAGACCGTGCACACCACAGTGACCGTCAATTATCACCTTGACCCTAGCAAACTCGATGTACTTTATTCGACCGTAGGGCTTGATGTGGAGACAAAGATCATCGATTCCCGCATCCAAGAAGTTGTCAAAGCCGTCATCGCTAAATATACGGCTGACGAGCTGTTAGCCCAACGCGAAGAAGTCAAGAGCGAAATTTCTGGTCTTTTGACGCACCAGGTTGCACAGTACCACATCATCGTGGAGCTGGGTGGTGTGCAGATTACCAATTTCGAATTCAGCGCCGCATTTGTGCAGGCCATCGAAAATAAGCAGATCGCAGAGCAGAACGCCCTCAAGGCTAAAAATGATCTGGACCGCATCAAGGTAGAAGCCGACCAGCAAATCGCCACCGCGCAGGGCAATGCGGAATCCATTCGCATCCAGGCCAATGCAATCCGTGCACAGGGCGGCAAGGAATATGTCGAGATGCAGGCCATCCAGAAGTGGAACGGGCAGCTCCCGACCTATATGGGCGGAAATGGACCCATGCCATTTCTGAATCTGAAATAACTCAAAAATCATGCGCCCAGATCATTGCAAACAGCAATAGCTACCTTTGCGAAATGAATATTTGGGAATTGATCGATACCACACAGATACCTGGTGGTCATGCCGAGATGACTCTTCACAAGAAAGGGGATGATTTCTCCATTTGCGTGAAGGATGGCGGCGAACTGATGAACACGCGCATGCACGGTTCCGAAGAATCCTTGGCGAAGCTCGGCTGTAAGAAGCTCGAGGGCAAGGAAGGCGGTCGCGTGCTGGTGGGTGGTCTGGGCATGGGCTTTACCTTGGCAGCGACACTGCACCATGTGGGCCCCAAGGCCCTGGTAGAAGTCGCAGAACTCGTTCCGGCGGTCGAAAAATGGAATCGGGAATACTTTGGTCCCTACGCAAATTTTCCTCTGAACGACTTCCGCTCCGTGGTCAAGATTGCTGATGTCGCCGATGTGCTACGCGCCAATCCCAATAGCTACGATGCTATTCTACTTGATGTGGACAATGGTCCCACGGGCATGACGCAGGAGAAAAATTCCTGGCTCTATTGGCCCGAAGGACTCCATGTCATCGCAGAATCGTTGCGCACCGGTGGCGTGCTCGCCGTTTGGTCCGCATACCCTGACCGCGCCTTTCACAAGCGCCTGGTCGGCATGGGATTCAAGGTGGAGGAACATCGCGTCGGTGCCCGCACTGGCGGTGGCGGTGGACGTCATACCATCTGGGTCGCGGAATAAGGTTCACGGTACCAGGGGCTGCGAGCCAATTCATGAATCGACTTGTTGCCCTGTGCTGCCTGTTTGGTCTTGTTTTCTGTGGCTACGCCGCTGATTTCTCCGAGCAGCGCGCCAGTTTGCAAGGTTCCTTGGGTACCCGCAGCGAAGTTGCCCTGGCCTTGCGCCATACGGGCGCCTGGGGTCTTTATGCCGAAGTAAATGGGGGGCTGCGCTTCTTGGATGCGCCTGATCATACCAGTTTTCCGGATCGCCTGGAA
>Ga0209125_1002796_pt1 | contig 12853 bp, 12 predicted proteins | sample BarGraIncub1131A_FD_184503 | JGI IMG/M metagenome (GOLD analysis project Ga0209125, IMG submission 184503) | Arctic peat soil microbial communities from Barrow, Alaska - Barrow Graham LP Incubations 11-31A (SPAdes) (version 2) | ecosystem: Environmental > Terrestrial > Soil > Wetlands > Peat... | reverse complement strand
TCATCATTGGAATAAACTTAGGTTATTTTTGTAATAATTCTAGAGTGTTTTGGCTTAACTTTTTTATTCAGTTTTTTCATAGCTCACTTTACACAATCCATTTTTTTGATAGCAGTTGGTATAAATACTTAAATTATCCTTTGCAATCAATGGATAACCCACAATAATTGTACAATTATTTTCAATTTATAAAAATAGTAATTTATCGGATTAGTTAACATTTTTTCGTATGTTAACCTTTTCAGAAAACCATTACATGTCAAAAGTTTAAAGTCCGGAGTGTAATAAAAGTCACAATTATTAATTTCAAAAGCCCAGGCAGACGAAATTAGAAAGATTACATTGGGTGAAGGATAAAGTTAAAGCTCTATAAATATTAGAAGTAAGAGCAACCTTATAAACATGCTGTTCTTTTTTTTCTCAAACATGTTATAATTAATATGATAAAAATGTGAAAAGGTGAGGGAAACAGCATGTTAAACAAAAGAAAAATTAAGTATTTGGACTTGTTAGAATTAGTATTAATACTAATTTCTATTATGCTTGTTTGTGGAATCTTTAATTTTATAAGTAACCATTTAAAAATTAATACTTTTCTCAATAATGCTATACTACTTTTATTTATTGTGTTAACAATATTTGTTGTAGCTATAGCCATATTTCAATTTGTTAGAATGAAATATGTAGCAGCGGTAAAGACTGAATTAAAAGAAGATATGGATATCTATAAAACCAGGATAGATAATAAGCTTTTAGGAGCTAGTACAAGAATAGGTTACTTCGAAGTGGAGTATTCTAAGAAGCTAAAGAAGATTATGAAGGATTACTTAGTTAAGACTAAAGAAATAGAATATATCAAAAAAGAATTAGCAGAAAAGATGATAGTTCTTGACAAAAAAAACGCTGAGCTAGAAGTAGAGACGTGTTTAATTAAAATTGAAAGACTAGATATAGAGCATAAAATTATTTATTATAAAAGGATAGTTGAGTTGAATGATATTTATCCTGGTATATGTGATGAACAAATATTAAATGGCATAGTTATAACTTACAACTTATAACTTATAGCGTTATGGCTATTTAATATTTAATGTAAAGGGGGAGATTTATATTTTACAGATAGTTACCGATAGCTCTTGTGACTTGCCAGCAGAATTACTCAAAAAACATAATATTAGGGTAGTCCCATTATTAGTTAATATTGACGATGATAATTTTCATGAGGGAGTTGATATCACTCCACAAAGCTTTTACGAAAAAATGGCACATAGCAGTGAACTTCCTAAAACTTCACAGCCATCCCCACAAGCTTTTACAGAGGTTTTCAATGAGCTTTCCAGCTTTGGACCTGTTCTTTGTATTACTATTTCTTCCAAACTAAGCGGAACCTATCAGTCAGCTTGCCTTGGACATGAGTTGTCAGGACTTGAGGTAACTGTATTTGATAGTTTGGCAGGGTCTTTAGGACATGGGCTCCAAGTTATAAGAGCTTGTGAAATGGCTGAAGCAGGGTTTACTGCTTGCGAAGTTATAGAGTCTCTGGAAAAATACAGGAAGGGAATGAAAATTCTAATACTACTAAACACCTTGGAAAATATCGTTAAAGGCGGTCGTCTCAGTCGATTTCAAGGCACCGTGGCTAGAATCCTGGACATCAAGATATTATTACATAATGTGGACGGCGAAGTAATTGTGCTAGAAAAGGTACGTGGTAAGAAAAAATTCTTGAACCGGATTTTGCACAGGATATATGAATTTTGTCCTGATATGACGGGACGTGATGTGGGAATTACCCATTTTAATAACCTTGAGGATGCAGAAACTATAAAACAGGCTTTGAATGAAAATTGTCATCCACATGATATTATTATTAACTATATGGGGGCTACCATGGCAACTTATGCAGGTGAAGGCGGAATCATAGTTTCCTTTTGAATATGAGTATTACATAAAACCGTATTGGATAAATCTGATACGGTTTTTATGTTGGCTTAATATTTAAACTAATATATCCAATTAACAAACTAAATAGATTAGCATATTATATAATCACAGAAATGGTTTGAAGCAGTAGCTTATGAATTTAGAAGTTAGTGAAAAGAAGGTATAGATTATGGAAAGCTGGAAAAGAAATCTGATAGTTTGTTGGTTTGGAATGTTCGTAACAATGATAGGAATGAGTCAAATTGCTCCTGTATTGCCACTTTATATAAAGCAACTTGGAATTCATGATACATCCCTAATTGAGGAGCTATCAGGAATAGCTTTTGGCGTCACCTATATAATTTCAGCTATTTTTTCTCCAATTTGGGGGAAGCTGGCAGATAAAGTTGGAAGAAAACCAATGCTTCTTCGTGCAAGCCTGGGAATGGTGGTGGTAGTTTTTAGGATGGGCTTTGTTGTAAATGTATATGAATTGATTGGACTAAGATTATTACAGGGAGTTATTTCTGGCTATAGTACAGCTTGTACTACTCTAATTGCAACTCAAACAGATAAGAAAAATGCAGGATATGCTTTAGGCACCTTATCAACTGCAACCATTGCAGGGACATTACTGGGACCTATGATTGGAGGGTATCTGGAAGAAACCTTAGGATTTCAAAGTGTATTTTTAATAACCGGGGGGCTTTTGCTGATTGCCTTTGTAATAACATTTTTGTTTGTAAAGGAAAGCTTTATTCCTTCTAATAAAAGGGTACCCAATATAAAGGAAGTTTGGAGGCTTATTTCTCATCCTGAAATATTAATTATTTCATTTGGGACATCTTTTATTCTGCAATTAGCACTTTACTCTATAGAACCTATTATTACTGTATATATCACACAGTTGGTTCATAATTCAGTGCATGTAACACTAATAGCTGGTGCAGTATTTTCCTCAGCAGGGCTGGCAACCATACTATTTGCCCCAAGAGTTGGGAGACTCTCAGATGAAATTGGAGGACAAAAGGTTATATTAGTAGAACTTATTGCAGCGGGTTTAATATTTATTCCTCAAGCCTTTGTAAGAAGCCCTTGGCAGCTTATGGCACTCCGCTTCTTACTAGGAATATCAACTGCAGGCCTAACACCCTCAATAATAGCCTTGGTTAAAAAAATCACACCTGAGGCTATTACTGGAAGGATTTTTGGAGTTGCTATGTCAGTACAGTATTTAGGCATATTTGGAGGCTTCATATTAGGGGGCAAATAGCAGCACATTTGGGCACCAGATTTATATTTTATACAACTAGTGGGTTGCTTTTAATAAATGCGTTAATGGTTTATAAAACTGTTTTTAAGTGGCTGCCACATAACTTATAACTTATAACTTATAATATATAAGTTCTTGTAAAATTGGAGTATAATTTTGTAGGGATGGTTGAACTTGGTATTTGGAATATGTAAGCAATTATAGCATTGGAGTTGAACTATTATGAATGATGAGAACTATAAAAAAAGATATATAGCCATAGCAATTAGTATACTCGTAGTTGCAGCAATAACGCTAACAACCTTTATGGTGTTTTTTAATAAAAAAGATAAAGTGGATTTAGCACCTATCAGCAATAAATTGTTTGAAGAACATATGGATAAACTTTTAAATAATCCTGAAAAAAAGAATATACAAGCTTCTTATAATGTTACCTCAACAAAAATAGTTGCTGGAAATTCTAAAGAATTTGTTGCAGAAATATACTATGACTTAACTGCTACTGAGGTTAATAATACTGAGACAACTCAATTTATATGGACTGTGAGAATAAAAAAATCTACTCAAGGTAAATATCTAGTTGTAGCGGAAGGAACACCTGTCAATACGAAGGGGCTAAAATTAATAAAAGATACCTCCAAAGCTACAACTAAAAAGAGCACCCCAACTCCCATCTCCCCAAATAGTGCCTATAAATACGCTATCAAGGGTAATAAAATTTCCGTAACTTATAATAATGGAGTTAAGTGGGTGGATGTACCTTTGTTAATAAGTAGTTTTTTTAATAGCGTAGAATTAGCTAATATAGACAAGAATCATAATGCAACCTTAGAGGATGGAAGTTATTACATAACGCCTAAAAAAACTGCTTTTATTCATGGTGGAAATGGCAATACTGTAAAGGTTACAATAAGTGATAATCAAGGGGAATCCTGGTATACCTTTGAGATCCCAGGCACAGCAGTGGATTATGATTATGATAGAAAATTTGTTGGTTTTACAACGCAGCTGCAAGGATACGTACTTTTAACAAGTAGTGTAGCTATGGGACATCAGGAAAATATCATTTATGAAACTAATGATGGCGGTAAAACGTGGAATGAAATTGGAAATACAAATAAAGTTTACGCCAGAGTTGTTACAGGAGCAGGCTTTGCAACTGATAAAATCGGACTTGTTGGGTTTAGATATGAAAATGATAATAACCCTACAATTTATAGGACTACAGATAGCGGTAATACATGGGAGAAGGTAAATATTAGACTTCCTTCCCAATATAGCAATGATTATGCTACCCCCTTATGTCCTGTTTTCAAAGGAGCGAAGGGGATGCTGCCGGTTAAACTCAGAGATGCAAATAAAACTATTCAGTTTATAACTAATGACTATGGAGAAACGTGGGAATTCTATAAAGATGTAGTTTAAAGTAACGACTCTAGTGGGTTCTTATTCATTAGGGTCTTTTTATATACTAAAGTTAATAATTATAGTATAATAGAAACGTAATATAAAGTACAGAAACAACGTTACAAAAGTTGCTTTTATAACGTTCCAAGCATACTCATTAAATTGACTTAGGAGGTGGATCCTTTGAAGGTAGATAAAATTAAAATTTCAGATATAGCAAAAGCCCTTGAGATTTCAACAATTTCTGTTAGTAGAGCGCTTTCCGGTCAAACAGGAGTTAGTCAGGAGTTAAGAAATAAAATAGTAATTAAAGCAAAAGAAATGGGATATTTTAAAGCAACAAATGATGAGGATTTAAAAATCCTAGTATTGCATCAAAACCCATACATACAGGATACAAGCAATTATAGCTATATGGTTCAAGGCCTTGAAAAAGCCATACAAAAGGTAGGCTGTGAATACAATCTCGAGTTTGTAGATAAAGACAGTCAGGAGAAACTATACATGCCAAATAAGATTACGAATGGAATTAATTATGATGGAATAATATTTATCGGAAGATTCAATAATGACTACGTAAGCTTTATTTCTAATAGAATCAAAAACCAAGTTTTTTATACTGGGTACGCACCTTCTATGGACGGTGATAGTGTTTGGTATAACTTCAATAATGGAGGCTATAAGTTATGTGATTACTTGATTAAAAAAGGACATACAGTAATTGGATTTTTAGGTAGCAGTAGCATTTACAAGAATAAGGAAAAGATTATGGGTATCACATCTGCTTTAGAAGATCATCAGTTGAAGGTAAGAAATGAATTTTTTATATTTGAAGAGGATTTTGAAGAAGCAATAACAGCATTAATTAAAAGTAAGGATGCTCCAACAGCAATAATATGCCAGTGGGATTATACTGCGGTAAAACTTATAAAGTTCTTATATGAAAGAGGTATTAAGGTGCCTGAGGATTTATCTGTTATTGGTAGCGGAAATACAGAAATGTCAGTGCTGTTTATACCTGCTTTGACAACCTTAGAATTGAACATTGATTATGCTTGTGAGGCAGCAGTTGCTCTACTACTAAGAAGAATTAATAAGCCTGATAAGCCTTTTGAAAATATAACAATAAATAGCGTTTTAGTTGAGAGGGATTCAGTAAAATCAAATATTTAAAGTAAATATATCCATCAGATTTTATAAAACAGCAATTGAAAGAGAGATAATTATGAATATTACAAGTAATGTTAAAAATAAATTTAACAATCCGTTTATTTCAATGAAACACAAGAACTTTAGATATTATTGGATAGGGATGTGTGTTTCTTTAATAGGTACCTGGATGCAGAATATAGCTCAGCCCTGGCTGGCATATTCCTTAACTAAATCTCCACTTTTACTAAGCCTCATAACAGCACTCCAATTTACCCCAGTGCTACTTTTCTCACTATTTGCGGGGGTGATTATAGATAAATTTCCTAAAAAGAAGGTAATTATAGTTACTCAATCTGCTTCTCTAATAATTACTTTTATACTAGCTATGTTAGTTTATACTGGTAGAATACAATATTGGCACATAGTAGTAATGTCCGTACTCATAGGGATAGTTAATGCCTTTGATATGCCCACAAGACAATCCTTCGTTATAGAGCTGGTTGGTAAGGAAGATTTGATGAATGGAATTGCCTTAAATTCTATGGCTTTTAATACAGCTAGAATCATAGGGCCTTCAATTGCTGCATTAATAATGGCGTATTTCGGTATTGCTGCTTGCTTTTTTATCAATGCCATCAGTTTTGGAGCAGTTTTGATAAGTCTATTTTTTATTAAACCTATAGTGCAAATACGAGATAAACTTAAAAATAATAATAGAATCTTTTCTGAAATTAAAGCTGGTCTTAAATATATTAGTCAGCATGCCATTCTACTAGATACCTTATTAGTTTTAGCTATTGTTGGTACCTTTGCTCCTAACTTCGGAGTTTTGGTTCCTGTATATGCAAAGGAAATATTGAAACAAAATGAGGCTGGCTTTGGTATTCTTATGTCCTTCATGGGGATAGGATCCTTTATTGGTGCCATATCTATGGCCACCTTAAGCAAAGCAGGGCCTAAAAGATATATTGTTTATTTTGTACCCTTAATTGTTGGGATTGCTTTGATTAGCACGGGATATACAAATGTCTTTATAAGCACTGGAATTCTTCTTGCAATAACTGGATTTTTCTTTATTATATTTTCCTCTAATGTAAATTCAACCTTGCAAATTAATTCTAGCAATGAATATCGGGGTAGAGTTATGAGCATGTATACCCTAGTTTTCGCTGGGTCTACACCTTTTGGAAATCTCTTTGCTGGTTTCTTTACTGAGCGCTTTAATGCAAGAATAGGTTTTATAGCTTGCGGTGCTATAATAGTTGTACTAATGGTTCCCATATATATTTATAAAAGTAGGAGAAAAGTTATTTTGTAAGTTGAAATGAATTTCAATTCAAAACAACGAATGCAAAGGAAGCGAAAGCTATAATGGTATCACGAAAACATAATATGGATATGTGCAGCGGTCCGCTGTTTGGTAAAATATTGATATTCGCCTTGCCAATTATGGCAATGAACATCCTGCAGCTGTTGTTTAATACAGCTGATATGGTAGTGGTAGGGCGTTTCTCGGGTAGCGGTGCGATGGCCGCGGTTGGCGCCACAGGTCCCCTCATTAACCTCATCATCAACTTGTTTATGGGTTTGTCGGTAGGTACAAGCGTTATCGTGGCACAGGATTCCGGTGCTGGTGAGCTAGCCGCTGTGAGTCGAGCTGTTCACACTTCCATTGCCATCAGCATAATAGGTGGGCTGATAGTCATGGTCTTGGGTCTCGCACTTTGCGAACCTTTGCTCAAAATGATGGGCACTCCCAAGGAAATTATCGGAATGTCAGTACTGTATATGAAAATCTACTTCATCAGCATGCCTGCCAGCATGGTATACAATTTTGCTGCAGCTATCCTACGCGCTGTAGGTGACACTCGCCGCCCGATGTACTACCTCATCATAACTGGTATCTTGCACGTGATATTTAATCTGTTCTTCGTAATTGTGCTGCACATGAGCGTGGACGGCGTGGCATGGGCTACGGTGATTTCCCAGTATCTCTCGGTGCTGCTGATTATGATCTGCCTGTATAGGAGCAACGGAGCTATACGCTTTATACCACGGAAGATGCGTATAGATAGTCAAAAACTGAAGGCTATTATGAGGATTGGCTTGCCTGCGGGTATGCAAGGAGTACTATTTTCCATTTCCAATGTGCTGATTCAGTCAGCCGTCAATTCCTTCGGCACAACAATGGTGGCGGCCAGTTCTGCTGCAGGCAATGTAGAAAGCTATATCGGCACCACAATGAATGCCTATTACAATGCTGCCATCGCCTTTACTGGGCAGAACATGGGCGCGAAGAAGTATAATCGAATTGACACGGTTGCAGAGGTGTGCACGGTATTGATCTTCGCCACCTGGATTTTCTTGGGTGGTGCGATATTGCTTTTAGGAAGGCCACTGCTTTCTATCTACACCTCCGACCAGTCGGTCATTGAGCTGGGCATGCTTCGAATGAATGTTATGATGGTGGCATACTTCACCTGTGGCATTATGAATGTATATCCGGGTCTGACCCGGGGGATGGGCTATTCCATACTGCCTATGATCTCCACGCTGGTAGGTGCCTGCCTTATGCGAATAGTTTGGCTGGCTACACTCTTTACTTGGTATCCCACAGAGATTATGCTCTTTGCCTGCTATCCGGTTACCTGGGCTTTGGCAGGAATTGGACAGGTAGGAATCTTCTTCTACGCACGACTACAGATCCGCAAGCATCCTGTGCTGGAAGCTGAGGCTGTGGAAATATAGAGGCACCATTGATTGGTTAACGTAAAAGTTCGTTCAACTAATTGAAGGAGGCATTGGGAAAAATGGAAAAGTAGGCTATAGGCTTATGTTATTACTCACAAAGTACAGCGGAATTAAGTCAGATTAAAGAAGCGGGCTTTGGGTGGCTTAGATATGGGTTGCCTTTTCCTTGGAAGGATGTAATGTTCGGAGAACTATCAGAAAGGTATATAGCTTGTAGAAATCTAATCCTGGAGACGAATGCTAAGGGTTTTAAAATCATGGCAAACACACCTGGACTAGGAGCTTATAGGTTTGAGCATGAACTAAAATTAACAAGTTGGGTAGATGAATGGCCTGACTTTGTTGGAGAAAAGGGAATAAATACCAGAAGTACCATAAAATCAATAAATAAAGGAAAAGAAAGAATAGTACTTCAAAGATTTGAGGATTTAATAAAAAATAGAGCAACTACAAAAGAACAACTAACCCAAAATAGTATTCAACCAACCCCTTAAAGGCGAGAGTGGAAATTTATATAATGAAATTCCAAAGATCTACATAGATGCACTATTAAAAATTTTTGAATCAATGGAGAATCTAACAGGTAAAAAAATTTCTAAAGACACTTTATTATATGGAATCGATGCAAAATTTTATGAACCTGAGATTAGGACTAATGAACATTTTGAAACTAAACAGGAAGGACTCTATGTTTTAGGAGATTGCTCTGGAGTAACTTATTCTTTATCTCAGGCTGCCGCCAGTGCTGCATATCTTGGAAGATATTTTTTGAAGAGTAATAATATCTAATTAACTAACAATTATTCATATATTATATTTCAAAGGGATAGTGAAAGACCATCTTGGGAGGAAAAAATAAACATGATATATACTTACAAACACACGTTACACGCCTGTTATGCAGCCTACATCACCCAAGCAATTGTAAACAATCTGGCACCCCTATTATTCATTGTTTTTAAGAATAATTACGGGCTATCTTTTGAACAGGTAGGAAGATTGATACTAATAAATTTTGGTGTTCAGATTATAGCTGACTTAATCTCAGTAAAATATATGGATACCATTGGATACCGTATGTCTGCTGTGCTTGCACACATATTCTGTATTGTTGGGTTACTTCTTCTTGCGATACTGCCTAATATACTTTTCTCCCCATATGCGGGTCTTATTATAGCGGTGATATTTTATGCCATTGGGGGAGGACTTTTAGAAGTACTCGTAAGCCCTATAGTCAACTCTTTGCCTGGTGAGGAGAAGGAAAGTGCTATGAGCTTGCTACATTCCTTCTATTGCTGGGGACAAGTAGGAGTAGTTCTGATTACTACACTTCTTTTGAAACTAATCGGCAGCCCCTTCTGGCCTGTGCTACCTGTTTTATGGACGCTTATCCCAATCTATAATCTATTTCAATTTTTGAGGGTACCACTAATGCCACCTTTGCCAGAGGAAAAATTGATGTCCTTAAAAGAATTATGTAGCTCTAAATTCTTTTTTATTGCATTGATTCTGATGATGTGCGCAGGTGCTTCAGAACTAACAATGTCACAGTGGTCCTCCATTTTTGCAGAGCAAGGACTACATCTGCCAAAGATAATGGGAGATTTGCTTGGCCCTTGCCTCTTTGCAGTTTTCATGGGGATAGGGCGTACAATTTACGGTATATGGGGAAATAAAATAAATTTGAAAAAGGCTTTAATTTTCTCTGGAGCCCTATGTATTATATGCTATATGACAACAGTGTTTGCTCCTAGCCCTATACTTGGACTTATGGGTTGCGCTCTTTGTGGGCTTTCTGTGAGCCTGATGTGGCCTGGAGCCTTCAGCCTCAGTGCTGCAAAGTTTCCAGCTGGTGGTACGGCTATGTTTGGTATGCTTGCGGTTTTTGGAGATCTTGGAGGTTCCCTTGGACCTTGGCTCACTGGGTTCGTTTCCGATCTTTCTCAGCGCAGACTAACTCCTTTACTTACAGGAATTGTGCAAAGAAGTGGAATGGATTCCGCACAGCTTGGATTAAAATCAGGCTTGCTGGTGGCTATGGTTTTCCCTGTAGTTCTACTAATTTGTGTGGTGATTTTCAAGCGAGGTAGCACATTAGAAAAAAAATTATGTTATAATAAAGGCCAGAACTGATTGAAACTCGATACTAAGGAGAATGTCATGAAGAAAATAAGTATTAGTGCATTAATTTTATTACTAATTTCTATAATACTAACTGGTTGTGGAATAGGTAAAGTAGATGAAAAAAATGTGGAAAAGGATTTAGTTGGTAAGACTTTTTATCTGGTTGGAAATGAGAGCTCCGGTGGAGATAAATTAACAATAAAGAGTGGGGATATAAAAGATTTTAAAATAAGTAAAGTTTCACTAAACAAAAATACTAAGAAAGAAATAATAATTACGGAAATCAAATTAGCCGGTAATAAAGTTAATGAAGCAACAGGTGAAATATCAACATATGCTGCTACAGGCCAATTGAAAAACACTTATAGTTATTATACTAAAGGTGGGTGGGTATTAGATAAGGTAGAAAGAGCAAGCTCGGATAATTGGAAAGTAGATAGTATAAGAACAGGGAACTACTCTCCACTACCAGATCTAGCAATAACCGAGGACAAAGTATTTAATGATATATTAAGTACTAACATAGACATTAATGTGGGTAGTAAGCCCACTAAGTATGCTATAGAATTAACCAAAGATAACTTAAAATCAGTAAAGGTTATAAGTACATCTGATAATGACAAAGAAAGAAGAAAATATGTTAATTTTACTGTTGATGTAAGCTCAGATATTACTTTTTTCGTTAAAGAAAGTGGAGAAAATATTAAGGGATATAATATTAAGGGTACAGGTAATTTAATCTATAAGTATAACGATTTAGAAAAGTCATGGCAATGCGAAATCCAAAATATTACTGATTCGAATAAGACCAATCCTTCAGCCCCTACAAAAAATCTACCAGTAACAAAGGAACAAGCTAAAGCTTTAATTGAAAAGAAATTAGGAGCATCTTATGGATTTTCAGGAGATGATAAAGACCAGGGTAATATGCAGGAACTTAATAATATGAATTGCTTTTCCTTTCCTATGAATGAAAAAAATGCTGCCAGAATTACAACGTTTTATGTAGAAATAAGCAGCGGAAAGATATTTAATGAGTTTGGTTATGAAGTCCCATAGAAGAACCCAAAATAGCATTATATAAAAGCTAATGTTCCCTCAGACTTATATAGTTTGGGGGAATTATACGTTGTCAAATATAAACCAAGAATATAGTGAAAATTCTTTAGTTAACCCTATTGATAATTAAGCTTTTTTAAGGTATTATATTTTAGTGATATAAAATCGAACAATAAAGCATAATCGGATGCAAATGTTCGTAATCTAAACCAAATATTACCTATATATATTTAGCAATATGGGCTAAATGTTTCTACTGGGCTACCGTAAATTGCCTAACTATGGGTGTTTATAAACAAAAATTAATTTAAATGCAAGAAGCGTTTAAATTAGTTTCTTTGAGTATAAGCTTCCTATGTTCAAATACATTTAGGGGCTTTTTATTTTATTCTAATATAAAGGGGCTAAACATGAAGTTATTAGAAGAAAGAATTCTTAAAGACGGTACAGTTATTGGAACTGAAATTTTAAAGGTTGACAGTTTCCTAAACCATCAATTAGATATAAGATTATTTAATGAAATGGGAAAAGAATTTAAGCGTTTATTCGCAGATGCAGATATCACAAAGATTTTGACCATAGAAGCCTCTGGAATAGCTATAGCAAGTATAGCAGCCCAATATTTTGACGTACCCGTGGTGTTTGCAAAGAAATATTCAGGTACAAATATGGACAAGGATAACTATGAAGCTGATGTGTTCTCTTTTACTAAAAATACTATGTATAAAATAAAGGTTTCTAAAAAGTATATTAATAAAGAAGATAAGGTACTCTTAATAGATGATTTTCTTGCCAATGGGAGAGCTTTACTAGGGCTTAACTCAATAGTTAAGCAAGCAGGAGCTAAGGTGGTAGGCGCTGGTATAGCAATAGAAAAGGCATTTCAAAATGGACGAACTGAGGTGGAAAAAGAAGGAATACTAGTTCATTCCTTGGCAACAATAGCTAAGATGGAAGAGGGAAAAGTTTACTTCAAATAGCGTAGGGTATTATAGACTGAAGGTCTTAATATATATTTTAAACGATTGTGTAAAGTTAGCTATGAAAAAACTGAATAAAAAAGTTAAGCCAAAACACTCTAGAATTATTACAAAAATAACCTAAGTTTATTCCAATGATGACATTCATTTATTACCAGCAAACTAAATTTGGATATGCCAAAAA
>Ga0209125_1002795_pt1 | contig 12856 bp, 6 predicted proteins | sample BarGraIncub1131A_FD_184503 | JGI IMG/M metagenome (GOLD analysis project Ga0209125, IMG submission 184503) | Arctic peat soil microbial communities from Barrow, Alaska - Barrow Graham LP Incubations 11-31A (SPAdes) (version 2) | ecosystem: Environmental > Terrestrial > Soil > Wetlands > Peat... | reverse complement strand
CCCCCCGCCGCTAAAGCGGCGATAATAAATTTAAAGACTGACCTTAATATTCTTTTAATATCTAAATTACCGACCTTAATGGAAAGCCAAACCCATAGCAAAATAAAATTCAAAATGTTATCGATTGAATAAGCAGTAGCTAGTCCGATAACGCCATAGCGCGGCGCTAAATATAGGGCCAGAGCGGTATTCACTCCAACCGTAAAAAGACCGATATAAAAAGGAGTCCGCGAATTGTGGCGCGCATAAAAAACCCGGACTAAAAGCGGGATCGTCGCTTGCGCAAAAAGGCTGACGGCAAAAATACCGAGCGTGTTCATCGTTAAAATCGTATCTTGCCAATCGAATTTTCCCGATCCTAAAACAACGCGGATAATCTGCGCCCTTAAAGCAACGATTAAAATTGTCGAAGGGATTATAAAAAATAAAATCTGGCGGAAACTTTGCGAGAAATTCGCCGTTAATTTTTCCTTGTCGAAAGCGGTCGCCGCTAAAGACGGGAAAGCGGCAATAGCAAAAGAAATCCCGAAGATGCCAATCGGGAAAGATTGTAAGTTATTAGCAAAATTAAAAACTGCTAAAGAACCGCTCGCTAAGTTTGAGGCCAGCGCCGTAACCACGACTAAATTAATCTGCGAAATTGCCAAACTCAAAGTCCGCGGGATCATCATCCGGCCGATTCTTAAAGTATCGCGGTCATGGCGTCTGATTTGAAATTTATATTTAAAACCGAGATTATAAACGGTCGGAATCTGAATCGCCATATGCAGACAGGCGCCAAGAACAACGCCATAAGCTAAACCATAGATGCCGAACCAGCGGACAAAAAATAAAGCACCGGCAATTATACCTAAATTATAAAAAACCGGCGCGAGCGAATAAATCATGAATCTTTTAAAAGACTGCAATATTCCGCCTAAAACTCCGGATATTCCCAAAAACAAAGGCGATAAAAACATGATTCGCGTTAAGGCGGCCGTGCTGGCCTGTTCGGCGGGGCTAAAACCCGGCGTTATTAAACGAGTTAAAGCGGGCGCAAAAATAATCCCGATTATTGATAATACACCAAGCCCTAAAAACAAATAATTTAAAATATTATTTGCCAAGTCCCAGGCTTCTTTATTTTTCGGACTAATATTTCCCTCTTTATCCTTTTCACATTTAAAATCTTTAATCAGATTAGTAAAAATCGGAATAAAACCGGCCGATAGCGCGCCTAAAATTATCAGATTATAAATAAGGTCCGGAACGCGAAAGGCCGCATAATAAATATCCAAAGTTGTCCCGGCACCGAACTGCGAAGCGAGAATATGATCTCTAACCACTCCCAAAAAACGGGAAGCTAAAGAAGAGAGCGCAATAAGAGCGGCCGCCATGGTTATACTATTGATTTGTTTCTTAAAAAAGTCCTTAAACATAGTATTATCTTAGCCGATTTTCTGAAATAAGCAAGCGATCAATAATTAAATAATTTTACAAAATAATCCTAACATCTCCGGCGACAACGCCGGATTCTTCAACAAATAAGGGGTTGATATCAAGCTCGGAAATTTCCGGATGTTCATTTGCTAAGCGCGCCACATTAACTATCGCTTCGCAGAGCGCTTGGATATCATATTTTTTCTGGCCGCGCGCGCCGTTTAAGATCTGATAAATTTTCAAGTCTTTAAGCAAATCTGCCGCTTGTTGGGCGTTTATATCACTGATTGCTAATTTAAAATCCTTTAAAATTTCCGTATAAATTCCGCCCCAGCCAATCATTATAATCGGGCCGAAAGCCGCGTCCCTCTTAAAGCCTAAAATTATTTCCTGAAACTTAAAAGCTTGCGCTTGGACAACTAAATAATTAGCCGGATTTTTCAAGAGCTCTTCATTTCCCGCCATCATTAAATCAGCCGCTAAATATAAATCAGCTGGCGTTTTTAAATTGACGATCACGCCGCCTTTATCAGTTTTATGGAGAAAATCCGGACCGACAATTTTTAAAACGGCCGGATACTGATATTTCTCAATATCTTCTTTAACATAATGGACAACATTAACAATTGGAATATGATATTTGCTTAATAAAGCAAAAGAATCCTCATAATCAAGCTGAGCAATTTTTTCGGCGCTAATATTAAGGGGCGGATTATAAGGAATTAATTTTTCAACCGCTTCTTTATAATCGACGATTTTTCGATATGATCTAACCGCTTCTTCTGGATATTCAAAGATCGGAATATTATTTTGCGCTAAAAGACTTAGGCCCGGTTCAACCGCTTCGCCGCCGATAAAGCTCGCCATAATTAATTTAGCCGGATATTTTTTTGCCTCATTAACAATCGCTTGCGCTGTCTCTAAAACTTGCGTTGAAGTTTGCGGTGTCAGCAGGACTAATAAATTATTAACTTCGGCTCTGGCTAAAGTATCTTCGATTCCCTTTTGATAGGTCAGCGCCGTCGCATCGCCTAAAAGATCTTGACTGCCACCGAATGGCACATTCAAGCGGCCGATTTCATCTGCCGTTAAAACTGCCGGGCCGCCGGCATTAGTAATTAAATATAACTCTTTAGTATTTTTATTATGCCAATCTTTAGAAGTAAATAATAAAAGATTAAATAATTCTCTTAGGTCATTAAGATGAACCGCGCCTGTTCTCTCCATCCCCGTTCGAAATGAAGCGGCTGAACCGGCGAGCGCACCGGAGTGCGACGAAGCCATCTTTGTCCCCATTTTGCTTTCTCCGGCATGCAAAAAAGCAATTGGTTTATCTTTAATTATCCGTGAGGCTAAAGACATAAATTTCTGGCCGTCGCGGACATCCTCTAAATATAGAATTATCAGATCAATCTTGTCGTCAGTCGCTAAATATTCTAATAAGTCGCTTTCATTTAAAACCGCCTTATTGCCGAGGCTGACAAAATAACCGAGATTAAAATCTTTATTCTTAAGCCAATCCAAAACCGCGCTGCCAACCGCACCCGATTGCGATAAAATCGCGACATTGCCGTCTTGGCTTTTCGCCGCTCCAAAAGTCGCATTTAAATCGGTTAAAGTATTAATAAATCCTAAACAATTCGGTCCTAGAATATTTAAAGAATTATCCTGCGCAACTTTAATAATCTGATCTTCAAGCGCTTTTCCGGCCGCGCCGTCTTCCTTAAATCCGGCGCTGATAATAATTATATTTTTTATTCCTAATTGCGCGCACTTTTCAATTTCCGCTAAAACAAACTTAGCCGGAATTGCGATAACAACCAAAATCGCTTCCGGATTATCTTTGGGCAAATCATTCAAATCAGCATAAACGTCTAAATCCGCGATTTTCTTTTCCTTAAGATTAATCGGATAAATCTTACCTTTAAAACCGCCCGAAATTACATTATCGAGAATCTGGCGGCCGATTTTCGCTTTATCGCTTGAAGCTCCGATAACAGCCACTGCTGCCGGCTTAAAAAAATTTTGTAATGACATATTTTATTCGCTCTTTTTCTGATAATCGGTAACGATTAACAAGATTAAGGCAACGATTATATAAATTATTAATAAGTAATTAATGTTAAAATAAGCTAAAACAATATTCGGGGCAATCATTTCTAAAATAATTAAAGAAACAAGCAAAACATTCAGAAAATAAAAAAGTTCCCGCCAAAATAAAATTCCCGTTAAAGTGCGGCCTAATTTTTTAATAAATTTTTCTGCCATAAATTAATTATTAAGTGCAAATAATTTCTGCCATAAGGTCCGGCCGCTAAAATCGATTTTTATTTCTTTAATTTCCAAATTATCAGCTGAACTTGCCGTATCGCCCGAAATATCGCTCGATTTAAGCCCAGGAATCGAAAGCATAAAACTATATTTACCAGCTTCACGATAAGCGGCCTTAGTATTTAATTCAACGGTCTGAGTTTTAAATTCCGGTTCTGTATAACTAAGCGGCGCTTCGTAATCCGCTAAAACATACTTAATGTTATTATTTAATTTAAAGAAACGATCAATCTTCTTAGGCACCGGATTAAATAGACTGCCTTTACTGAAAGCAAAAACGCCGTTGTTTTCTAAAATAACATCGTCCTTTACTAATTTTATTTCCGCCGTGCTGGTCGGATTATGAGCTATCAAATCGGTCTGCTCATAAGCTTTATCTAAAATAAAATCTTCCCCGGAAAAATTTATCGTTTGGCGGCTCGCCGGACTATATAGTTTTGCTTGCAGATATGGCGCATCAGTCCAAAGACTTAGTGGCAGGCTTGCCGAAACCGGCCAAACCTTATTAATGAAAACTAATTTATCTGCCGAACTCTCGATTCTTTTAATAACTGTATCATCACGAACTTTAATCTCAACTTTATAGAGACCATTCTTTAAATTCTCATCGATAATTATTTTTTCAGCGATTGAATCGGCGGTCGGTGCATTCAGATCTTTTCGATCGTCTGCTAAATATTTTGTCACTATTAATTTATTATGGTCATTAACATCATAAAGATTAACCGTAATCGGATCAGCGACTTTATCTTGGCGCAGATTTATAAAAGAAAATTCTAAATGCAAAGGCGCGTTATTAAGATAAATATAAAGCTGATGCGCACCGCGCAAAGGCGTATCGATAACTAAAGGCAAAGAATTTCTAAAATCCGCCGGCTGATAAAAAGAAGGAATTTCATAATTATAAGTCGCTAGGCAGGCATTAATTCCACCAGGGCAATCCTTCAGGGTTCCTTTATTTAAATCTGCTTCTAAGTCTGCCCAAGAACTATAGGTATTATTTTTTTGCAGCAATATTTTCGAACCATTCTTTAAAACGGACCAAGATTTTTTTAAATTATCAATAACATCATTCTGCACCGGTTTTAAGTCATAATGCCAAACGATCTTATCCGTTAAAACACCGGCCTCAATAATCGGTTCCGGCGCGCTTAAATTATTTCGATAAGTAATCGTTAATTTCGCCTGATCAAATGTCCGAGGCGTAAAGACGGAAAAATAAACCGGGTCGCCACTCAATTTCGGATAAGTTCCGCTTTTTAAATCAACCCGCTGCGTCGGTGTAAAACCATAAATAAAACCCTTCCCCGATTTTATAAATTCCGGATAGGTACGGCTATAGGTAATCTGACCGAACGGGACGACTTTAAAATAAAGAAAAGCGCCGATTATAATAAATAAAAAAACTCCGAAAAATAAGCGGATTTTAAATAAAAACGACCATTTTGTAAAAAATGATTTATTCATATATCTATCTCTATTTTACTTCATTTTCCGCAATAAAAAAAGCCCCTTGGCCTTGTTGATTAGGGTATTTTTTAAGAATTAGCCTAGTTGTTATGCCATTTCCCAAAAAGGTAGCCACCATAAATTGGCATCACCACTGTTTGACATTTTACAATATAAATGTTATCATTAAAGGTTCCCTAAAATTTAGATTCATTATATAATATATAAAAGGCATAATTTATATTAAATTATTAAATATGACTCCAAAAAAAACTGATCAAAACACAAAAAAAATTAACTTAATTAAAGACATATACAAGCAAACTTTAATAGATATTAATAATGTAAGGAAGGAACGCGATAAAAAAATTAAGGATATTTTAAAAAACATCGATAAAAAACATGCCGGAAAAATACTTCAGGATATAAAAAAATTAAAATAATTCTATTTTAAAATAACCTCAAAAATATGAGTTTAGAAAACGAAACAAAGCAAACGGAATCTCCACTAGAGAAAGCAAAAAGGCTTAAAGCGGAAAAAGAAGCTAGAGATGGGGCTAACGCCGAGGCGGAAGCGGAAAAACAAGCTACTGCTCAAGCGAAGACTGAAAAACTAGGAACACTCAATAGCCACAAACAAGATTTAGAAAATCAACTTAATGAAATTGATATTAAAATTGAGGCCTCAAAGGGTGAGGCCCATGAAACCCGAGACACGATGCAAGAAGCTGGTCTAGATAAAGACTCAGAGTTTAAAGATGAATATGATTTAACTATTTCTGAAGTGGCGGGAAATTTAAATGGATTACGAAATGAAAGAAATGAGATAAAAACCAAATTGGAACAAATCAATTTAGAAATCGAAAATTTTGGAATTAACGAAGCTGTTTCGGAGGGCAAAAAAGAAACTCAAGAGGCGGTCAGTTCTGCTGATCAAGAGAATGAAGAAGCGATATCTCAAGTAAAAAATTACCCAGGAGCAGAGGCTGGTGATATTAAAACGGCCGAAGAAGTAGCGGCAGAAACCAGCGGAAAGATTAATCAAACTGTAGAAAATTCTGAAAAAACCGTTAATGAATTAGTAAACAATAACGAAAAGATTGAAAAAGGCGAGGCCCAGGAATTAAAGGAATTTAAAGACTTTAAAGATTTCTTTGAAAAAAATACTGAAGGAATAAATGGGTCAAAGGGATTATCTGCCAATGAGTTTCTTAAAAATTATCTTTCCGAAAAATATCCTAAAATGGATAAAGATAGCCAAGAATATAATGATAAATGGACCGGAATTGCGCTTGCTTCAAAATTCAATAATATTAATGAAAGCCCCTATATTAAATCAAAATATAGTAAGGGACTTGATTTTGAAGAATTCAAAAACAACAGAAAAGAGCTAACGGAAAAATCAAACCTTTTTAATGTAATAGGGAAAGTTAAAGCCCAAATGCTAGAAAAGAAAACAGAAACTCAAGAATATCAGAAAAATATAATTGAGAAAATAAAGTCTGATGAAAAATATAAAAACGAATTCACAGAAAATTTCAAAAATAATGGTTTCAAAGCAGGAGACAGTGAATTAATTAATAATCTTTACGCCAAGGGACTTATTTCTATTGATGACGTCGCTAAGGGCCTAGCGATTTATGAGAAAGAAGGAATTAGTAAGTTAAGGAATCTTTCACCAGCAATCTTAGAAAATCTTAATCAAGCAAATATTAACACAGGGGATGGGCAAAAACTTCCATTTAAAATTTTGTTAGATAAATACGCAAAAGATGAGAACACACATCCTAGCCTTGAAACTAAGAATTGGCCGGAAATGACCCTAGCTTATGCTGCCCCGGCGGCATTTGCAACTAGAATTGCCGGGAAAAGATTTTCAAACGAATTAGCCCAAGTTTGGAATGAAAATTTCAAACAGCTTACGGATAAAATTGTAGCGAAGGGCCCGGAGTGCGCGGCTGATTTGGTAAAGAATCTAGGAGGAAATCTTGAGCAATCAATTTTAACAGATAAAAGATTAAAAATTATTGTTGGCCAGTATGCAAAACATAGATTTGGAAAAATAGGTGGAAATAATGGAGAAATGGTTGCAGCAGAAACATCTCGCCGTTTAGAAAACCTAGTTGAAGCAGGAGTAATGACTCGAGAAGAAATTGACAATATATACGAGAGAGCATTAGAATAAACACTTTATAGAACCGTTAAACGAAAAACTCAGTGTATTTAAACACTGAGTTTTTTTTATTTCCCTAGCTAATTTTTTGCTTATTTTCCGTAATCAATTCTTTTCTTCTTTCCTTTATAACCGGTACCGGCCGGGATTAAACAGCCGATAATAACATTTTCTTTAAGGCCTTCGAGATAATCGATTTTTCCGTTAACCGCCGCATCGATTAAAACGCGGGAAGTTTCTTGGAAAGATGCGGCCGATAAGAAACTATCAGTCGTTAAAGATGCTTTAGTAATACCTAATAATAAGCGATCCGCCTTGGCCTTATTCTTAGTATTTCGGTTAGCCTGATTTAAAACCTCATCTTCAATCGTTTCGCCCGGGAGCAAAATTGTGTCGCCCGCTTCTTTAACCAAATAACGAGAGAACATCTGGCGCGCAATAATTTCGACATGCTTATCGTTCAAAGGTTGGCCCTGGGAAGAATAAACATACTGAATTTCTTTAATAATATATTTCTGAGTTTCTAAACGGCCTTTTAATTTATAAAGTTCTCGTAAATCAAGGCTGCCTTCGGTTAACTGCGTTCCCCTTTCAATCAGCTCGCCATCTTTAACCATCAGCATCGTGCCGCGCAGGATAACAAATTCCTTAACTTTCTCAACATCTTTAGTCAGGCTGATAAATTTATCGGCTAAGGCAACTTGTCCGGCGGTTTTTGCCTCAACCGTTTCTCCGCCGACACTGAATAGAGGCGTATTCTTATTAATTTCTTGGCCTTCTTTAACGAGAACCTTAACTTCTAATTTCTTCTTATCTTTAGCGGTAATTCCCTGGCTTAATTTTATTTCATTAATTTTTTCCGAGAAATAATATTTGTCCGCATCCTTACCTTTATAGTAAATACTTAAAACTTTCGCCTGCGGATTATTAACTAGAATATCTTTGCCGTCTTTATCTTTAATTGTTTTCTGCGCGAAATCAATCTTAACGCGTCCCGAAACATCGGAAATTAAGGCTTTTTTCTTCGGACTGCGCGCTTCAAAGATTTCTTCAACGCGCGGTAAACCTTGCGTGATATCGTCGGCACCGGCGACACCACCCGTTCTAAAGGTTCTCATCGTTAACTGCGTGCCCGGTTCACCGATTGACTGCGCGGCGATAACGCCGACAGTCGCGCCGATTTTAACCGGTTTATTATAAGCCAAATCCCAGCCATAACATTTCGCACAGATTCCTTTATGCATCTTACAACTTAAAACTGAGCGGACGCAGGCCTCTGTTACTTCCTTTTCCTTTAATAATTTAATATTCGCTTCGTCGAGCATTTCGCCCGCCGCCAAAATTAATTTATCTTTCTTATCTTTAACATCCTTCGCTAAATAACGGCCGCTAATTTTTTTATAGAAATCATCACCAGTCTTCGCCGCTTCCGTAACCGAGAAGACTGCTCCTTCGGTATCGCCGCAATCATCTTCAGCTACAATGATATCCTGAGAAACATCAACTAAACGACGAGTTAAATAACCGGCGTTAGCTGTTCTTAAAGCCGTATCGGACAAACCTTTACGAACACCATGCGTCGAAATAAAATATTCAAGAACGCTAAATCCTTCTTTAAAGTTTCCTTTAACAGGCAATTCGATAATTGCGCCCGATGGAGATACAACCAAACCTTTCATACCGAGAATCTGCACCGGCTGAGCCCAAGAACCGCGGGCGCCGGACTCGATCATCGAGTAAACCGGTAAAATATCAGTCAAACCTTTCTTACAAATATCGGCAATCTTATCTTTAGTATTTGTCCATTCCTCAATAACTTTCGCGTAACGTTCACTTTCAGTTAAAAGTCCTTCTTCAAATTGTTCCTGAATAAGCTCTACTCGTTCATTCGCGGCATCAATCAAACGATCTTTTTCCGGTAAGCTCGGCAAATCGCCGAAGCCCCAAGATAAGCCTGATTTAGTAATGAAAGCAAAACTTTTATTTTTTAAACTATCAACAAACTTAACCGTTTCTTCTTCGCCATAAATACGTAAACAATCACGAATTAGATCTTTTAATTTTCCTTTGCCGACCACATCGTTAAAATAGCGTAATTTATCCGGCAATAAGGAATTAAAAATTAGACGGCCGACGGTAGTTTTCATCATCTCACCGTTATAACGGACATTAATCGCTTCATGAAGATCAATAAAATTACTTTCATAAGCTAAGCGCGCCTCATCTTCATTATAAAAATAATGCATTTTTTCTCTTACAACATCGGCGTATTCTTTTCCGGTTGAAGTCATGTAGTAAGTACCCCAGACAATATCTTGAGTCGGCACAACAATCGGCTCGCCGGTGGCCGGCTTTAATAAGTTATGGGTTGAAAGCATTAATTCTTCCGCTTCCTTGCGCGCTTCCTTAGTTAATGGAACATGAACAGCCATTTGGTCACCATCAAAATCGGCGTTAAACGCGGTACAAACTAAAGGATGGATTTGGATCGCTTTACCTTCAATTAAAATCGGTCGGAAAGCTTGAATACCTAAACGATGCAAAGTCGGCGCCCGATTTAATAAGACATAAGCCTCACGGACAATTTCTTCTAGAATATCAAAAACTTCATCATGACCCGCTTCAATATAACGCGAAGCACTTCTAACATTATGAACAATTTCTCTTTTAATTAATTGGGAAATAATAAACGGCTTGAATAATTCGATCGCCATGATTTTCGGCAAACCGCATTGGTCAAGATTTAAAGTCGGATTAACAACAATAACCGAACGTCCGGAATAATCGACGCGCTTACCTAATAAGTTCTGGCGGAAACGTCCTTGCTTTCCTTTTAAAGTATCAGCTAAAGATTTTAATTGTCTCTTCTGGCCGGTCGAAGCGGTAACCGTTTTCGTATGGCGCGCGGAATTATCAATTAAAGCATCAACTGCTTCCTGCAGCATTCTCTTTTCATTACGGCAGATAACTTCCGGCGCATTTAAATCAACTAATTGTTTTAAGCGATTATTACGATTAATAACGCGGCGGTATAAATCATTTAAATCCGAAGCCGCAAAACGACCACCATCAAGGGCGACCATCGGACGCAAATCCGGCGGTACGACCGGTAAAACGGTCATAATCATCCATTCCGGACGCAAATCATTATTGCGGAAGCTCTTTAATAATTTTAAACGTTTGATTAATTTTTCCTTTTTCGAATCAATCGCGCCTTCAAGCTTTTCTTCAAGATTCTTAACGCTCTTTTCTAAATTAATTTTTGCCAGCAATTTACGAATCGCTTCCGCGCCGATTGAGGCTTCAAAGATATGGCCGAACTTCAAACTTAAAGCCTGATACTGCTGTTCGGATAATATCAATAATGGTTTTAATTCTTTTAATTCTTTTTGGGCTTGCGCAAAATCTTCTTCCAGGCGTTCAACTCGCACGGCCTTGGCTTTTAATGCTTCTTTAGTTTCGCTCTCTTCAGCCGCTCCGCCAACTTCCTTTATTTTTTTAAGCTGATTAGTAAAATCATTTTCAATGCTTTTAACCTTGCCTTTGTATTCCTGTTTAATCTGTTCAATCGTCGCTTCCTTTAAAGATTCATCAACATCAATAACGATAAAACTCGCATAGTAAATAACTTTTTCTAGAGATTGAATTCCTAAATTCAAAAGCAAACCAATCTTTGATGATAAGCCTCTTAAAAACCAAATATGCGTACAAGGAACTTGCATCGTGATGTGTCCCAGACGTTCACGGCGGACAACACTGCGCGTTACTTCGACGCCGCATTTATCGCAGACAATTCCCTTATAGCGGATTTTTTTATATTTGCCGCAAGCGCATTCCCAGTCCTTAGTCGGACCAAAAATCTTTTCGCAGAACAAGCCGTCTTTTTCCGGTTTTTGCGTGCGGTAATTAATCGTTTCCGGCCGAGTTACCTCGCCATGCGACCAATTAATTATTTCTTCCGGGGACGCCAGCTTAAGGCGAATGGCGCTGAAATCACTAGTTTTTATAGGGTTTAACATATTTTTATATGGGCAAATTAAAATTAAAAATAAGCTTAGCTCAAACCGCAAAAATATTACTCCTTAATTTCTTCCTCATTTAAAGTCGTGATAACTTCCGGTTTTTCAACCGCGTATTTTTCATCGAGCTTAACCTCTTCATCAATCATCGTTTCTACCTCAGAAGCCGGCTTGCCATCTTCCGTTCCTAATAATTCAACATTCAAACCTAAACCTTTAAGTTCGCGGATTAAAACATTGAAAGATTCCGGAACATTTAATTTTTCAATTTCTTCACCTTTAATGATTGATTCATAAGCTTTGCTTCGTCCCGGAACATCATCCGATTTAATCGTTAACATTTCTTGTAAAGTATGCGAAGCGCCATAACCTTCTAGTGCCCAGACTTCCATTTCTCCGAATCTCTGTCCGCCAAATTGCGCTTTACCGCCTAAAGGCTGTTGCGTAATTAAGGAGTACGGACCGATTGAACGTTGATGGATCTTATCTTCAACCATATGATTCAATTTCAGAATATATTTATAACCGACCGTAATTTTATGATCATAAGCATCACCGGTTTTCCCATCATATAAAGAAACTTTTCCGTCTTCCGGCAAGCCCGCTTTTTTTAATTCAGTTCTGATTTGATCTTCAGTTACGCCGTTTAAAGCCGGGGTCATAACTTTATAACCAAGCTTATGCGCCGCAAAGCCAAGATGTGTTTCTAAAAGCTGTCCGAGGTTCATACGAGAAATAATCCCTAATGGTGATAAAAGAACATCAATCGGTGTTCCATCGGCCATATAAGGCATATCTTCAATCGGCACGATGCGGGAAATAACGCCCTTATTACCATGGCGTCCGGACATCTTATCGCCAACCTGAATCTTTCTTAAATTAGCCACCGCAACCTGAATCGATTTCAAAACCCCAGCGGATAATTTATCGCCGTCTTCGCGGGAAAATATTTTAATATCAACTACTTTTCCATGTTCGCCATGCTCTAAATATAATGAAGAGTCGCGGACATCTTTGGCTTTCTCGCCGAAGATTGCGCGCAATAATTTTTCTTCGGCCGATAAAGTCGTTTCGCCTTTCGGGGTAATTTTTCCAACCAAGATATCGCCGCTTGAAACTTCCGCACCGATGCGAATAATTCCCTCTTCATCAAGATTCTTTAATTTTTCTTCACTGATGTTTGGAATATCATTAGTAATCAGCTCCGGACCTAATTTTGTATCGCGGACATCAATCGTATAATTTTCAATATGAATTGAAGAATAAATATCTTCCTTAACTAAACGTTCAGAAATAATAACCGCATCTTCATAGTTATAACCTTCCCAGGTCATGAAAGCGACTAAGACATTGCGGCCTAATGATAATTCGCCGTCATCAATCGCCGGTCCATCAGATAATATATCGCCTTTCTTAACTTTCTGATCAAGATCGACAACCGGATGCTGATTGATACAAGTCGAAG
>Ga0209125_1002793_pt1 | contig 12859 bp, 16 predicted proteins | sample BarGraIncub1131A_FD_184503 | JGI IMG/M metagenome (GOLD analysis project Ga0209125, IMG submission 184503) | Arctic peat soil microbial communities from Barrow, Alaska - Barrow Graham LP Incubations 11-31A (SPAdes) (version 2) | ecosystem: Environmental > Terrestrial > Soil > Wetlands > Peat... | reverse complement strand
ACTGACTTTATCTAGATGTTTATGCTTTGCCTTAATTTGATTCAATTCGTCTACAGTTTTTACTGCTATTCCATCAAATTTAGTAATCACATCCCCAACCTTTAAACCAGCTTTATCTGCAGAACTATTTGGGGTAACATCTACTATATAGACACCTTCTGTTAATTTTGATTGCTCCGCTGTAGTAGCATCTATAGCTTTAGCTGAAATGCCAAGCATTAGCATAGGCTTTATTAAATCCTTAACCCTTGTCTTAACAATATTAATTGGTATGGAAAAGCCTAAGCCCTCAATTCCAGTTCCGCCCATTTTCGCTGAATTAATACCTATCACTTTCCCATGTTCATCTATCAATGGGCCTCCACTATTTCCTTCATTAATCGCAGCATCAGTTTGAATATAAGTTTGAGATTTTTCTGAGCTTTGAACTCCTGTGGATTTATTTGTTACACCTAATTGCCTGTTAAGCGCACTTATAACGCCTGTTGTTACAGAGTTTGATAGTTCTTGACCAAGTGGATCTCCAATGGCAACTGCCAATTCTCCAACAGAAAGCTTATCTGAGTCACCAAACTCAGCAACTCCAGGAACTTCTACAGTTTCAATTATCTTTAATACAGCCAAATCTAAGTCAGTATCATAGTTTATAACCTTAGCTGTAACTTCCTTTTTATTGCTTAGAGTTACTTTAAATTTATTTCCTCCTTGAATGACATGATTATTTGTAACAATATAGCCATCCTTTGAAAATATTATACCAGTTCCTTCCCCTTCTAATTGAGTACCGCTATAGGTTGATACCCCTACCACCGCAGGCCCTACCTTTTTCACTATATCCTGAACGTTTAAAGCGGCTAGCTTATTTCCTTTTGAAGCAATTTCAGCTTCCGCCTCCATTGTCATAGCTTTAAGTAATACTTTATAAAGTGGGGTTCCATTAAATAAAGTAGTTTTCGGAACTAAATAAAAAGCCAGACTTGTAAAAATAAGACCTCCGATAAAGGCACTTATAAGGCTAACTGAAATAAGTTTTATAAAGCTTTTGTTTTTATTATCTCCCATAATTAACACATCCAAACTAATAATAAATTTTAAAAATCAGACAAGTAGTTCTACTTGTCTGATTTTAAATCTTAACCAAATCTGATCATAGAAATTGTTCCACAAATATTGACATTTGTGACCTACTACATGTTTTGTTGTGAATAATAGGCTTTTTATCAAGGTCTTTAATATTCCTTGGAATATCCAAATTAAGAAGTAATGAAAGCTCCTTAACCTTTTGAAAGTCGTCCCCTTCTATGGTATTATCTATAGCCTTTGCCACACTTGAAGGGAACTTAAATGGGCTTGCAGTAGATAGAATAACATTTTTATTTGTGTCAGATACTTTCTTTCTGTAGCTATCATATACTTTATATGCTACTGCAGTATGAGTATCCATAACATAATTATAACTTTTATAAACCTTCGCTATTGCCTCTATTGTTTCTTCCTCTGATGCAAAACCACCATAGAAATCCTTCATTTTATTAAGCATAGAAGCATTTACTGTATATATGCCCTCATCAGCTAGACTGTTCATATATCCCTTTAAAATGTCACTATTTGAATCAGATATATCATATAAAAATCTTTCTAAATTACTGGATAAAAGGATATCCATTGAAGGAGAATTTGTTACAATTAGTTCTCTCCTTTTATTATAGGTTCCAGAATTAATAAAATCAAAAAGTACATTATTAACATTTGAAGCACATATAAATTTATCTATTGGTAGTCCCAATTTTTTTGCATAGAAACCAGCAAGTATATTACCGAAGTTACCGGTAGGAACAGTAAAATTAATTTTCTCTCCTAGCTCTATTTCACCCATATCTAAAAGCTGCTTATAGGAATAAAAATAATAAACTATCTGAGGTATAAGCCTACCAATATTAATGGAATTTGCCGAAGAAAAAATATAACCCTTCGCATCTAGCTTTTCAAGCATTTTTTTGTCATTAAATATGTTTTTTACTCCACTTTGTGCATCATCAAAACTACCGTCTATGCCAATAACTAGAGTATTTTCACCTTCTTGAGTAACCATCTGTCTTTTTTGTATTTCACTTACTCCTTTTGAGGGATAAAATACTATTATCTTTGTTCCAGGGACCTTAGCAAAGCCTTCAAGTGCAGCCTTTCCAGTATCTCCAGAGGTGGCAGTAAGTATAACAATATCCTTATTTATTTCATTTTTCTTTGAAGCAACCTTTATTAAATATGGAAGTATGGATAAAGCCATATCCTTAAAAGCTAAAGTTGGTCCATGATATAATTCAAGGAAAAAATCTTCACCCTTTTTAATTAAGGGTGCAAACAGCTCTGAATCGAATTTATCATTGTAAGCTTTGTCAATACAATATTTAAGCTCCTCTTCAGAAAAATCAGTAAAAAAAGTTCCTAATATATTTAAAGCAAGCTCCTTATAGTTTAGCTTGAAAATCTCTTCAAGACTAACCCCCAGCTTAGGAAATACTACAGGGACAAATAAACCTCCATCCTCTGAAATACCTTTTAAAATAGCTTCTGAAGCTTCAAATGAATTACCGTCGCTCCTTGTGCTTTTGTATAAAACCTTACCCAAAATAATCACTCCATTATGTTAATACTCAAAAAACTTTACTACTTCATAATATTAGCATTACATTGTTAAAAATAAAAGGTAATTGTTAAAATAATATCAGACCCTAAGATTTAAATTTAAATTCTTTCTTGCATTTATTGCAAGTTATTATAATCTTACCCTTTCTTTTAGGAACCCTAATTTTTTGTCCACAAGCAGGGCATGCAGCTAAGGTATATTTAAAGCTATTTCCTAAATTTTTGTATGAGTTTTTAAAAAGTCCTGAGTTGTTACCTTTTTTAAGTGAATTAAAAAGATTTTTAGCTTTATTGAGTAATCCTTCAAAGGCTGCTTCCTCTCTCCCTCTTTGAATTCTATTAGTGGAAAAGCACCTGTACGCTACAAATATCAATATAACACTGCCTAGTACTAACCCTTTACTTCCAAAAAGAAGACTAAGAATACCTAATAATATTAGTATCTTTGATAAATTATCTAAACCGTTAAATTTCATTTTTTTATCTCCATAAATCATAAGTATTTTTTAAATCAGTTTTTCCTTTTCTACCATAGGTTTCATAAGATGTTTAATACTTAAGGAACGTGTCTTTGCATCATCCTTATCAGTGGATAAATACTCAATATACATATCCCCCGTATTAAAGATAAGATCAAATACATTTTGTTCAATGTTTACTTCTACTATCTTATTTAATATATTATCATCGTTATTAATTGTCAATGGAAAAGTATAGTTTCTACTTGTTATTCTATTATTCCCAAAGTTTACTGTTATATTATTATTAATTTCTAAAAAAAGTGCTAGAATTTTAAATAAGAAAATAATTTCTAGGATAAGTAGAAATAATATTAATAAGTTTAGACCAAACATAATAAGTACTGGTGCAGGTTTATCAATTATATCAAGTATTTTGGATATGAAATCAGAAAAAGATTTATAACCATTTTTGCTATATAGCTTGGACAAAATTCCTTTAGAAATTAATAGAGCAATTAAATCCGCAAGAGCGAAAACTAAATATTTGATTACCTGACCTAATATTCCTTTCAATGACGATTTGATTTTTACTATTTTATTTTCCATGAATACCTCCTAATAAATCATTACCATTCTTTACTATTCTAATTTTACCATATCTATATTATAAAAAACTATTTTTAATTCATAGATTCTCACATATTTTTTTAATATAATGGTAAAATCATATATGTTCTATTATAATTTATAAAAGTGAGGTTATACATTTGATAATTTTAGGAGATTATAACTCTTTACAAATAGTTAGAGAAGCATCCTTTGGATTTTATCTTGATACAAATGAAGATGACACCTCTAAAGATATCTTACTACCATTAAAAAGTTTAAATGATAATGATGTACATATAGGTGAATTAGTAAATGCCTTTATATACAGAGACTCTGAGGATAGACTTATTGCAACCTTAAAAATACCAAAAGCAAAAGTTAATGAATTAGCTTACCTTAAGGTTGTCTCAAATACTCCTATAGGTAGCTTTATTGATATTGGTTTAGAGAGAGATGTGTTTGTTCCATTTAAAGAAATCAGATATCCAATTGAAGTAGGCGGCTCTTATTTGTTTTATATATACCTAGATAAAACAGATAGACTAGCAGCCACCACTAAAATAGATGCACACTTAATTGAAAATCTAGAATATAAAATTGGTGATACAGTCTCAGCAGTTATATACGATCTACAAACAAACGGCTCTTTAATGGTAGCAGTAGACAATAAAACAAGAGGCGTTGTCCTAGAAAATGAATTTTTTGATGCTTATAAAATAGGAAATTCTATTGATTTAAAAATAATAAAAATATATGAAGATGGGAAGCTAGGGCTAAGTCCAAGATTAAATAAAGAAATTGTAATGTCAAAGCTTGAAACTACAATAATGAATTATTTAAAGGAAAATGATGGATTTATGACCTATAATGATAAAAGCTCACCAGAAGATATATATGCAGCCTTTTACCAAAGCAAAAATTATTTTAAGAACGCTCTAGGTGGTCTTATGAAAAAAGGTTTAGTTACTCAGGATAAAACCGGAACTAGATTGTTAATAAAAAAGGATTAAAAGCGAAAATAACGAGTTTATTTATAGTTGAAAAACCGTATAATTCAACCAATTTTGAAGTTATTTTATAACAAAAAAACTATACTAATTAAGTAATTTAGCATAGTTTTTTTGTTATAATTATTTGGGGCTTAATGAAGAATATAAAAAAATTGTGAACTACTGTAAATATAGATTATGCACACTTTGTATGATTAGATATTAAAATCAAATCCTAAAAAATTTTCTTTTATATTTCGTTTGTTTATACCAAATTCTTTTCTTAAAGTAATAATACTAATATTATTATACCCTGCTTTATAATATAATTTTAACGCTTCAAGGTTTCTGGGGACAACATCAAAACACAATGCTGGGGCTTTTAGAACATCCTGTACAAATGTTTCAGAAAGCTCGATTGCTTTGGTTCCTATTCCTCTTTTTCTGTATTTAGGCATTACATAAATATCTTCAAGCCACGCTACCGTACCACCACGTTGAGCTATACGGACAAATCCAATGTTCTCTCCATTTAAGATAATAATTTTCAAGTGGCTTTGCAACCAATCTGTTAATGTTTCATTTTCTTGAACATATCCTTCTTCAGTTAATTCCTTATTTGTTTCAATTAGAGAAGAATGAAATGAGAAAAAATCTCTAATCATTCTAACAATAGTATCTTTGGATGAAATATTGTAGTCTAATAAATATATATTATCAATAACTCTAATCCTCCTCGCAAAATATTAAGAATCTCCATCTCGCACTTTTCTACTATGGTTCAATATCACGCATATGAAGTTGATGTACATTTGTAGATTAAGAAGAATTAAATGGTATTACGTGAACCTGTTGTATCCGTATCCTTGCTTGAAATTACCAATAGAAAAGTGGCAATTGGGCCCAAAAATATGGACAATAAAAACCATGTTACACCAGATTTATTCTTTCCCTGTGCAATTTCTGAATTTATCAACGTTAAAGTACCCCAACTAATAGAATATTCTCGTATAATTGCCTTCAAATCTATTGCTAATGCAAGAAATGTAAAGGCAATAGCCCAAATCAAAAATGTAACCGCATAAATCAAAATCCGTTTTCGCTCAAAATTCATTTTTCCCAATATAATTTCTCCCTATTGTATAATTACGGTATTTGTTAGTATTCTTATATTCAGCCATATTCTACTATAGTTCAATATTCCATATATAAGATTGATGTACCTTTTTAGAAGATTTCGAATCACTCAGCTACTTCACTTAATGCTTATTATGTTCATGTTATAACAATCATTATATAATAGCCTCAGTGGCAATGTTGATGATTACTCAAGCCCCCGACCTGTCCCCTTATCAAGGGGAACATCTGTAATTGCATAGGCTTACTATAAAAAATATACATAATCTATGTGTTCGCCAACAAAATCAGTAATATTTTGCTCCTTCCTTTTCTTGTATATTTTGAATCCAACACTCTCATACATTTGTTGAGCAGAGATTAGGTCATCATTCGTGGTTACAATGATTTTTCTCACATCATTTTGGGTGATTCTATTGACCGCTTCTTGAAGCTGTATTTTACCATAACCATTGCTTTTGTGTTTTGAAGCAATGCAGTTATGGCCAATTTCCACATACTCAGGCATATTTCTCGGGTCCCATAAAACAAATCCGATGGCTTCATCGTTTAGTGTTGTGATAAACCCATATTTATCTGCAATTTGCAAATTGTCAAAGGAAAAGTTATCACAAACTTGCCAATTAGAATACCATCTTTGTTCATATCTGCAATCAAATGAATACGCATCTTTCAATAATTCAAAGAGTATTCCTCGATTAAAGTCGCTCACTTTTTTAAATTCAATACCCATGTACTAACAACCCCCATTTCTTTACTTAATATAAATAATATTCAGTTCACACTTGATAACGTTCTTGCACTAATAACAAAGATAGCAATCAATAACTCTATATGTAAATGACCAACAAATTGGAATTTGTAAGCAAGAGTTTGTATTTATACATTTTTTTAAAACCATTTAGAAGATAGGCTTAAGAAAACTCCCTGCTCAACTTTAAATCCGATTTTTTCATAATAGCCTGATGTTTTTTGTATTGTTCCAACTAACCACTCTGAATCTGGAAAATGTTCAATACATTTTTTTATCAATTCTTTCCCTATACCTTGGTTTTGAAATTCTGGAGTAATGGCTAAATCATAGATTACAGTCCTAACTATTTTGTCACTAAGCACCCTCACACATCCAACTAAACAATCATTTTCCCACGCTGAAATAACTACAGTCGAATTAATAAATGGCATATTGAAATTCTTTAACATAAATGAGGTTTCTGTTCCGTCTGACCAACCTACTGACATAAATAATTTATGCAACTGTTCAGACGGTAAATCTTTTCTTGTATTATACGTTATACTCATAATCCCCCCCAATATTGTATATAAACTATCCTATAAATTCCTGTTTATAACTTCTTACTGAAAAATCGTTTATTCGCAATCATTTACAATCTTGAATAAATCGTACTTTCGCGATATATTCAGTATATAAGAAGATTGTCAACTAAAGAATATATACACCTTACTATTATTAGGATTTAATTGAATTACTTACATCAGTGAAGTCTATCAGATTTGAAGGTATACAAAATAAGATTATTCTATTCCAAAACCCTTTGAATTCCATTTTCTCCAAACTTGATGATTATAAAGACCATGCTCAACTACATCCCAAAATTCATGAAGTAATACTTCTGGGTATACCCTTGGAGTTTTCTTGACTTCCTCTTTTGTAAAAAACTTAACATCTTTCAACACCTGATTATTAGCATCAAATTCAGGGTCAAATCCTAAAGCTAAATTTCCTCCAATTATTTTGCCAAGAAAGTAGTTGGTATGTTTTACCCCGTTTTGAGATTTTTCTTCAACAGTCCATAATAACCTACTAATTTTAATATCCAAACCAGTTTCCTCTTTTACCTCTCTTATACCACCATCTGTAGTGTATTCCCCAGCTTCAACTCCACCCCCAGGTACAACCCAAAATTCTTCTATTTTTCCTTGCTCTTCATATCTATGCTTAACCATTAAAACTCTATTGTCTTTATCAATTACAAAAACTCTTGTTCCTGCCCATACACCTTGATTCATGATATTCCTCCAAACCTAATTCGTAATAATTTACAAAGTTTCACTACTCCAAATTATTTTAATGAACCTTTAATAAAAATTAAGATTTAATATAACCACATATTATCTTAATAATTCATCTATTGACCATTTGTTCATAATTATCAATATGCCACATCAATTCTCTTATACTACCTACATTTTTATCTTGAATTTACCTTTTCGTTAGGGCATTCGCCCACTCTAGCCACAATAATAACTGATAAATAATCCTGAATCATTTGTCTTGTAACATTCATTTGCATAAGATATAAGTTTGCAAGTGATTTCTTAAATCGCAAAAGCATTTCTTTATCTTCAACTTCTATAGGGACAGGTGTATATTCCACAAGAAATACAGTTCTTGCAACATCATATAAAAAATTTCCATGGCAGACATTCATGAAATCTATAACCTTTGTATTTCCATCCAATATTAATATATTACCTGGATGGAAGTCGCCATGACAAAGTGTATTCCCATCTGTTAGTTTATCTAGATTTTGTAATTTTTCTCGTCGTTTCTTTGAGTTCGCTGATGTAGCATTTATTATATTATATTTTAAAAACTCCTTATAATTCGGTACATTATTAATCCTATTTTGAACTATTGACTTATGTAACTTAGCCATATATACTGCACATTCCTACACTTCACCAGTTCTCAAAACCCAATTCAATAGGGATTCACCTTCCACTTTGTCATAATATAATACCCATTCGCTCTTCGCAAAAAATAATTTCATATGCCTTTGGTTTTGCAAAATCCATATCTCTTATTGCCATTGCATTATGAAACTCTTTTTCTACTGCTTCTTTTGCATATCCCTTATAGAAAAGTTTAAGTACCTTGCCTTCTTCCCATTCATATACATTTGCTGTATTTCCTTCGCCAATTACTTCCCCATATTTCATTTATATTTCTCCTAATCTTTCAGAACATTAATTTATTCAATAATCTACATTTTCATTTTATAATCTTTACTACATCGTTTTTTACCATTGTGACAAATTAAAGAAGATTCCTAACTGAATTTTTTATTAACAATTTTACCTATCTCTTTCAACTGCCTTTCAATAGCACTTTTGTCACTCCGCCATGAAAAATATTCTCCAAATCCGCCATATTCTAAAGTAACTATTTCTGGTGTAGTCATCTTTAATACAAATTCTAAAATTCCATAATCATATTCATCCATTTCTAAATGATTATCTCTTAATCCATTTTCAGTGTCTCTTGTTCCCACCACATGGATTTCTCTTACTAGTTCTAATGGCAATGCAGTTAAATAATCTTCTATTGACATGTTCAATCCACTTGCTGTCACTTTCGCATGTGCTATATCCAGCAACAATCCTACTTCATATTCACTGCACAACTCATTTATTAATTTAGTAGATACTGAATGCTTAATAAGCTTAGGACTATTGGTTTCATAATATGGAGTATATGGCACATTTTTAATTAGTATCTTTACATCGAGATTCTCTTTCCATTGCTTTATAGAACATCCCATCCGCTCTTTTACCATTTCAAATGTAACCTCTTCTCCGTTCCAATCTGATTGATATGTTGCACAATGCAACCCAATAAAATTACTATTACAAAATTCAATTTTATCTCTGACTCGATTCCAATTTATGCTATTTAATTTTGTAGTGCCAGTATGTTGGGGTATATATATTCCTACACCATGCAATAATAACTTTCCATAAACTTTATACTCTGCTGGTATTTCTTCATCAGATTTTGATAAAGCGATTTTCACATAATCAACGTATAACCTTTTTTTATCAATTAATTCAATTAACTCCGTTGACAAATTACATCCAATTCTCATTGTTTACCTCCCTGCTTAAATTCCTGATGAAAAGAAAACACTATAAAGACATATTTAAATGGATTGGGGAAATAACTATAAAGGAATAATTAAATAATATTACTTTATTAAAGATAGTTAAGACAAATGCTCACTGGATTATCAAGTGTTATTCGAGAAGGTTTTAGTTTTACTTAAAACTACACTTGTATTAAGCTCTGGATATACTTAATTTATTATATCGAGGGTGCTCATTAGAATAACTAAAGTATTTTTATCCTAAATTCACTTAAATCAACCCCCTGCCATTTAAACTATCTGCATTTCGATTTATTCCAATAAATCCACATAATTCAGAAAAATAACATATTATTTTATTGAAATATATTATAATTTTTGCTTTCAAACAAAACTACTATTTAAATTGTAATACATACAATAGTGCTAACATTGAAACTCCACACTGAATTTCGTTTCTAAATAGCATATCTGTTATTCTTTCTTTAGATATCCAATTAATGTCTTTTACTTCATTAGTATCAAAATCAATAACTTTTTCTCTTGCTTTTGCTCTATAAGCATGTATTTTTAAATCTGACATGCCATTATATGGATTGAAAGAGCATAAATATTTTATATCACTCGTGTCATACCCTGTTTCCTCCAATACCTCTCGTTTCATTGCCTGTTCCGTACTTTCACCATTTTCAATTCTGCCAGCAGGAATTTCTAATTCTTCTCTGTTAGTAACATATCTATTAGACTTAATTAATAAGATTTCGCCTATATCATTTTCTAAAATAGCACATACTGATTCATGTGGATAATGCAAATAATGATATTTGTCAATAATTTTTCCATCAGTCAATTGAACCTTATCAGTGTATAAATTAATCCAATCGCTTTCGTAAACAACATTTCGTTCTAATCTTTTAGGTATCATAAAATATTCTCCTTAAAAATCTCTGATAAATTATCATTCTTAAACCAAGTAATATAGTACTAATACATACTTTACAATCTCTTTCTAAGCCCTATGTTAATGAATTATTACTTTATGAGTAAAGTTAAATTAATAGTGCTTCTATTTTAGAGATTATTTTCTTATATAATTTTATCATATGAGGTTCATTGGAGTATGTATCTATTTCTTTTATAGGAATCCATTGGACCCCGCTATTTTCATCAATTTTAACAATAAGTGGGTCCGTTTCATCAGCCTCAATTAAATAGGTAACTGATATATGCAAATGAGAAGCAACATATTTTCCTTTTCTCATATGACCAATTCTTGATAAAACATCTAAAGAGAAAATATCCTTACTAAGAGGATAAAGGCTTTTCACTCCTGTTTCCTCTTTGACTTCGTTTATTGCTACAAGTAATAAGTCTTCTTCTCCATCTGCATGGCCTCCTGTCAATGACCAAGCGTTATATATATTATGAAATACCATTAGAACCTTATCTTTATTTTTGTTTATGACAAATGCAGAACTAGTTACATGTATAATCTCATTATCTCTTGATAGAATATCATCAAATAAATTAAAGGCTTTTATAGCTATTTCTTTATCTTTTTCTTCTTGCTCATTGCGGGGCATATATTCTTTTATTGAATCAAACCAGTTCATAATTCAACCTACTTTCATTATTAGAAGTACATCGTAAAATACTCCTCCTTATGTTATTTATTTTACTTGTATGGATTGTAATGTTGTATTTTAGATTGGAATTCTTTTAAGTTCACAATATAGTTATCATTATAAATTCAATTAATGATACACCATCAAATTCCACAACATCCCCGTCATAGTCGCACTTGAAGTACCTTTCAACAGCAGTTATATTGTCTTGATGAATAAATTTCTTTATATCCCATACCAAAACTGTTCCTCGCTTATTCCAGTCGTTAAACCATCTTTCAATAATTTCTAATCCATAGTATTCAGGTCCATAACATTCACTATAGACTGCATTTAAATCAAAAGTTTTTCTCAACGCTAGAATGCTTTTGTTCAACCAAGACTGAAAATAATTTTTTATGATTTTCTCTCGTTCAATCATCAAATTTCCCCCTAAAGTTATACACTCAATATTTGTTGCATAATAATTTACCTTTGATTCACCACCACACTGATTTACACTTTGAACCTTATAAAAGAATGAGAATTGCTTTACCTGCTTTATCTTCATTCAATCAGCTTCTTAAAAAGTCTATAACTTCTAACAGATTCGAGAATTTACCATATAAAAGGTTCTCGATTTCTTCGGTAGGTTGTACCAAATCTGGTATCATAATCGGTTTCAAGCCTGCATTATAAGCTGAAAGTATTCCATTCCTTGAATCTTCCAATGCAATGCAATCTTTAGGCTCAACATCTAATAATTTACATACTAATAAGTATAAATCGGGCTGAGGTTTTGTTCGAGTGACCATATCACCGCTAGCAATCACCTCAAAATAGTCAAAAATATCAGAATCATGTAAATGCTTTTCAATTTCCCACTTTGGAGAAGATGAAGCAATTCCTAATCTATAACCATTTTCAATCAAATATTTGAGTAATTCATTAAGACCTATTTTTACAACAACTTTATTTTCCCCATAATAGTTTCTAATAAAATCAGATGTATGTTTTCTTAATTCATCTTCATTATATTTATCACCAAACTCATTAATCCAAAGAGACCGAGATTCTTTTATGCTCATACCCATTGCCTTTAAAGACATATATCCTGCTTTACCAATACCCATTTTTTCACCTGCATAATCCCAAGCATAAATAAATACACGCTCAGTATCAAACATTAATCCATCCATATCGAAAATAATCACCTTTTGCATTAATCAGCCCCCTCACCAAGTCTAAGCCATGAATATTGTATTATAAAATAAATCTGCGTTGTAATATCAAGAGCATTCCGAATTAATATCCATATAAAGTTCAATTAACGATTCAGTTAATTTTACCATCCATAAATATCAAATCGTACATCAGATATATAATTTTCAATTGCTCTTTTTACATAGGGTATAATATTAAAAGGAAGATTATCTATCTCAAACCATGATAAATCGTCACATTTTTCTGGCTCCATATTTACGATTTCGTTATTCCAGGAATCTGCTATAAGGAAAAAATCTATA
>Ga0209125_1002792_pt1 | contig 12860 bp, 15 predicted proteins | sample BarGraIncub1131A_FD_184503 | JGI IMG/M metagenome (GOLD analysis project Ga0209125, IMG submission 184503) | Arctic peat soil microbial communities from Barrow, Alaska - Barrow Graham LP Incubations 11-31A (SPAdes) (version 2) | ecosystem: Environmental > Terrestrial > Soil > Wetlands > Peat... | reverse complement strand
GAGCTCGAAAACTAATCTATTAGCGGTAAGTGCATCTGTGTAGACGCCACGATTGGAGCTTACCCCAATATTCTTACCATAATCCATCATTGAGCTATAAACGCAGTCAGGTTTAGGAAAGGAAGTAGCTGCATTATCCAAATAAATAGCCATTAAAAACCTCCAAGTATTAATCCATATATTATAACTTATAAACAACAATTCTAAAACACTTTTTATAAAGCTAAATATTTGATATAATAAATATATATTTAAAGGGTGTGAAGAATTGAAAGAATATTATCTGATTATATTTGAAAATACTATTCAGGTATTAATTGCGGAAGAAGAAATAAAAAAGGAAAGAATGAAATATAAAATAATACCAACTCCCACGGAAATAGTGAAAAGTTGCGGTTTGAGTATATTACTTCAGGATATAGCAAGCTTTAGTGAATTAAATTTGAAATCTGAAATAAAGGTTAAAGGAATATACTCAATTGAAAATGGAAAATACAAAGAGGTGATAGTATGAATTTTTTTGTATCCCTATATAATCATATTACTTTTCAGCAAGTAGAGGTTGTATTACTAACAACCTTGAAAATAGTACTTATAATGATTTTCATGTTTATCGGTATAAAACTTGGTAATATAATTATTGATAGATTTATTGAAAAGCAAAGTAAATTAAAATTCTCAATAGAAGAGAAAAAATCGAAAACAATAGGCACTATAATAAAAAGTATTATGAGATATTCAATATTTTTCTTAGGTATTATTGAAATATTATCTTTACTATTTAGTGGTATAAGCCTAACCTTTGCTGGTATAGGTGGAGTTGCAATCGGCTTTGGTGCTCAGGATGTATTAAAGGATATAATAAGTGGCTTTTTTATTCTTATGGAAGATCAATTTACTATAGGTGAATATGTTACTCTAGAGGATAAGAGCGGTTTGATTGAAAGCATGGAATTAAGGATAACTAAAATTAGAGATTTTAATGGTGACATTCATACAATCCCAAATAGACTGATAAGTAAAGTTACAAATCATTCTAGGGGGGATAAAAGAGTTATGCTTGATGTTGAAATTTCTAACGGCGAGAATGTGGACAAAGTAATTTCAATATTAGATAGAATATGTGACAACTATAATAAAACTTCCAATAGTATAATTGAGGGAACAAGTGTTCTAGGAGTCTCTGCCATGAAGGAAAATAGTTTTACTATCAAAATAGTAGGAAGAGCTATCAATATGACTCAAGGTGATTGTGAAATGCAACTTCGTAGAGAAATAGTAAGATCCTTAGAAAATGAAAAAATTAAGGCAATCACTTCTAAAGTTGATGTAACAAATAATATTAGTAGGTGAATTATGAATAAGGAATATGATTTAGCAGATATTGTACAAATGAAAAAGGGCCATCCCTGTGGATCAGATGAGTGGGAAATAATAAGAGTAGGCGCAGATATAAAAATAAAATGCTGTGGTTGTGGTAGAATAGTCATGCTACCAAGATCAAAGTTTGATAAAGATGTTAAAAAAATAATAAAGAAGAACAATAATAAAGAATAAATTTAATACTATTGCTTTATTGTTCTATATGTAGTAATATATTCTTGGTCCCTGCTGTGATAATAGTCATGGCCGTTAGTCCAAAGGGAGGAGGTGAATCTAATGAGAAAATACGAAACTATATTTATTCAACACCCATCATTAGACGAGGAAGCTGTAAAAGCTGGCGTTGAAAAGTTTAAAGGTGTTATAGAAAATGGTGGTGGCGTAGTTGACAATGTTGATTACTGGGGCAAGCGAAAACTTGCTTATGAAATCAAAAAAATTAACGAAGGTCATTATACACTAATTAATTTTAGTGCTGAACCAGATCTACCAAAAGAATTAGACAGAGTATTCAGAATTACTGATACTATAGTTAGACATATAATAATTAAGGAAGAGTAAATAGAGCTATTAATTAATTGGTGGTGTTTTTATGAACAAAGTTGTTTTAATAGGTAGGTTGACTAGAGACCCTGATCTTAGATACATAGCAAGCTCTGGTACCGCCGTTACAAATATAACTTTAGCTGTGGATAGATCCTTTAAGAAAGAAGGTCAGCCAGAAGCTGATTTCCTCAGATGCGTTTGCTATGGTAAAAGGGCTGAAACTATTGCAACGTATTTTTCTAAAGGAAAACTGATAGCTATAAGTGGTAGAATTGAAACCGGTAGTTACGATAAGGACAATGTGAAAGTTTTTACAACTGATGTTATTATTGAAGATTTTCAGTTTATAGAAAGTAAAGGCGCTGGCACAAATTCCCCAGCAAAAAATCCTGGTTTAGACAAAGCACCAGACAATTATGGAAGCGGTTCCAGTGACTCAAATTATATCGATGATATTACCCCAGTAGATGACGGGGATATACCATTTTAAGTTAGGAGGAGAAAAATGGCAAATTATAGAGATCAAAAGGGTTCTGATAGAGATCGAGATGGAAAAAGAAGCCCAGCTGGATCAAAAATGAGAAGAGCTAAAAAGAAAATATGTTCATTTTGTATGGACAAAGCGACTTCAATTGATTATAAAGATATAAATAAGCTAAGAAAGTATGTAACAGAAAGAGGAAAGATTCTTCCAAGAAGAATTTCCGGCAATTGTGCAAAACATCAGAGACAATTGACTGAGTCAATAAAGAGAGCAAGAAACATTGCATTATTACCATTTACAACTGAATAGCATAATAGCTTAGGCTGGGTGTAACGATATTATCGTTACACCCTATTTTATGTACCCAACTTATGTATATATAAAATTGGGTGCTATTTATTAATATTCTAGTGAGTCCAATATAAGAATCTTCTGTTGCATAAAGCATCAAATATAAGTAAAATGAATATAAAGACTTCTCGGAGGAATAGTAAATGAGAAAAGACGATTTAAATATCATGGCAAATATCAAGATTATTGAAGAACTTAAAGCAGAGTTACTTGGGTTTATAGCAGACTTTTATAAAGAATTGACCAAGGGTGGGAATATAGCCAAAGAAACGCTGTTAAACAGCTTAGCTTCTACTATGATAGTGCTATATATTTTAGGGGATAGACTAGGATTCTCTTACAAAGCCTTAGATGAGAAAATGAAAAATAAACTTAAAAAAGATTTAGATGTTAGCAACATACAAAAGGAAGGACAGGATTTCACAAGGTTAATAAATCATCTGGAAGAAAGAAGTTAAGGAACTTCAAATAGTTGATAAAAATAATAACAAATAGTAATAGTCCATAACCTTTAGGGTTATTACTAAACGATTTGATGTTCTCAAGTCTAAGTGAATGTAGGGTTGTGAAAATAATCTAGCATGATGAACTACGATTATATAAATGCTAAAGACATACCTTTAGATGTATTCATCAGTTTGAAGCTCTATGAATATTGAGGATGACCGACTACTAGGTTATGTAGTCAAACACCAAAAATATATGTGCATTATATTGTCATTGACAAGAAGAAAAATTCTTCGAAGGAAAGGATGGTCAGAGGTGACCGAAATTATTGAAAGAAAAGAAGTTAAAGAATTAAGACCCAAAGAATATGCTTTCGTGATAGATATAAATGGCAGGAAATTAGCTCCAACTAATATTAATAAGGCATGGATAATGATTCGTAAACATAAGGCTATTCTTATATAAAATATCCTGTAGTTATTCAGCTTAAAAGAGAAATAAAAGATACTGAACTAGATGTATCGGAAGAAGAAACAGTGTAATATAACTACAACTGAAGGGAAAATATTAAAAAGATATGGATTTAAAACTTTAGAATTAATTTGGAGATTTAATAAAATATATTGCTTTTAAAATCGTATAAATACGAATATAAAACACATAGAAAGGAGTATGGTTATAATTTGTTACGATTTTTATAACCAGGAAAACATGCAGCTCGATAGTAACAAAAACAAGATGAAAGAATCTATCTTATATGTAGCGATTCTTTTATTTATTGAATTGTTCATATATTTTATACCAATAGTAATTATTCCATTAATTTTCTTTGCTCCACCTATAGTAGCACTAATGTATCTACGATGGAATAAAAGGAATATAGTAATTTCCTTAGCCATAATTGCTTTATTAATTTTTTTCGCATCAAATTTTTTATATACTTTAAGCATAAGCAGTACAATAATACCATCTGGTCTAATTTTGGGATATTGTCTCAAAAAATATAAAAAACAATCTCAGGTCATATTATATTTGAGTATTGCAGTATTTATAAGTTCTATAATTAGTATTATTGCAGCAGCATTAATTAATGGGGCTGGTATAAATGGTTTATACAATTACTTAAATTCGACGGTAGGCTCTATTAAGAGCTTGGTAAATGATACTAAAACAACCTATATTAGTTTAGGTATGTCTTCAACTCAGTTGGAAGCTTGGGACACCATTCTAAAATTTATTACCACAGATAAAATACTTAAAGCTATTCCTGGGTTTATAGTAGTTATATCATTTTTATACGGTGTTGTAGCATATTTTATATCTACGTCAATATTATCCGGTCAAAAATATAATATGCGGAAAGGAGAACCCTTTTCTATATTCTATATCGACAATAGGATTGGAGCAACAGTTACGATTATACTTTGTTTAGGAATGATTTTAACTTTAAAAGATATATTGATAGGGGATTATTTACTTAGCTTTATTGAAATGGTGGCCAGTATAATTTTTTCTATTCAAGGCTTAGCAGTTTCCTACTATATTTTTCATACTAAATTAAAGCTACATAAAGTAGCAATCGTGATAACGTTTATACTTATGTTCTTCATTCAATTACAAATGGTGTTTATAATAGTAGGTTTTATGGACACAATACTCGATACTAGAAAAGTAGATCCTAATAGGATATTCAAGAAATAAGAGGCAGGTTTTATGGATAATAAATACAAGTACTTTACTCCTAAAAACGAGTTTTACATGATAGTATTAGCTGTTTTTGTAGGACTACTTATAATTTATGCTCCCAATTCTATTCGTATTGGGTCCTTAGTGTTTTATACCCTTTTATTAGTATTCCATGTATTTAATTTACGAAAGAAAACAAGAGATTGGAAAAGGTTTGTTGAAGATTTTTCTACAAACTTAGATAGTGCTACAAAAAATACATTAGTAAATTTACCCTTCCCACTTATTATTGCGGGTGTAAAAGGTAATATATTATGGTACAATCAAAAAATTAATTTAATTTTGACAGATGAAAATATACTAGGTAAAAATATTAATTCCATAATTAAAGAAATAGTTATAAATGATATCCTAGATAAAAAGACTAACTTTATATCCAGGATTAAAATAAAAGATAAGTTTTTTGATATATATATTAGTGCTGTTGATTCAGATGAAGGAGCAGATCAAAAGGTGAAAATGATTCTCTTTTATTTCTATGATATTACAAAGGCTGAAGAGATAAAGTTTAATGCAGAGGAAACAAGAGAAGCAGTTATGCTAATTGAGGTTGATAACCTAGAAGAAGTAGTTAAAACTACAGAAGATGATAAAAAGCTACTTTTGGTTGCTGAAATAGAAAGAACTATCAATACCTATGCTCAGGGTATTTCAGGTATGCTAAAAAAATATGATTCTAATAAATATATAGTATCAATGCAAGATAAATTCATAGTTAAAGAAGCAGAAAAGAAATTTGAAATTTTAGATATAATAAGAGAAATCAATGTAGGAAATAAGCTAGCAGTAACTCTTAGTATTGGAGTGGGAAGAAGAGGTTCCTCACCCCTTGAAAACCAAAAATTTGCGGTTTCAGCAAAGGAGTTAGCACTAAGCCGTGGGGGAGATCAAGTAGTTCTAAAGACTATAGAGAAGTTAGATTTTTTTGGTGGAAAAACAAAAGAGGTAGAAAAGCGTACTAAGGTCCGATCTAGAGTTGTTGCTCAAGCTTTATCAGATTTAATAAAAGAAAGCAGTAATGTCTTCATAATTGGACATAAAAATCCTGATATTGATTGTCTAGGTAGTGCAATCGGTATAAATAGTGCAGTAAAAAATCTTGATAAGCCCTGCTATATTTATTTAGAAGATATGAATAGTAGTATGATACCTATTTATGAAAAGTTTTCTAAGGATAATAAATTTGAAAGCACCTTTGTAAATTCGGATTTCTGCTATCATAATAGGTATGAAGATAGTCTGCTTATTTTAGTTGACGTTCATAGTAAAAGTTATGTTCAAAATTATGATCTTGTTAAGGGCTTTAAAAGAAGAGTAATAATTGATCATCATAGAAAGTCTTCTGATTATATTGAAGACACACTAATAAGCTATATAGAGCCATATGCATCATCATCATCAGAGCTTGTGACAGAGATGCTTCAATACATGGTAGGTCAGCCAAAGATTACAAGATTAGAAGCAGAAGCACTCCTAGCAGGGATAACAGTAGACACTAAAAACTTCTCTTTTAAAACTGGTGTCAGAACCTTTGAAGCAGCAGCATTTTTAAGAAGACAGGGAGCAGATACCACAGATGTAAAAAAATTGTTTTCTAATAATCTTATTTCCTATATTAGCAAATTAGAAATCATCAAAAATGCCAATATTACTAACAATATAGCGGTGGCAGCAGCTCCTAATGAATTGGAAGACTTAGTGATTATAGCCCAGGTAGCAGATGAATTGTTAAATATTACAGGTGTTCAAGCCTCCTTTGTTCTTGGTAAAATAGATAATGAAGTATTTATAAGTGCCAGATCTTATGGAGAAATAAATGTACAGGTAATCCTTGAGAGCTTAGGAGGGGGAGGACATATGACTATAGCAGGGACTAAGCTCAATACAACATTAGAAGAAGCAAAAATAAAACTGCAGGAATCTATAAATAAATACTTTGAGGATGGTGAAAAGAAATGAAAGTAATATTACTTCAAGATATTAAATCCGTAGGGAAAAAAGGTGAAATAATTAATGCTTCAGATGGATACGCTAGGAATTATTTATTACCAAAAAAATTAGCACAAGAAGCTACAGCTGAAAACCTTCATATTCATAATCAAAGAATTGATAATGAGAGAAAGAAAAAGCTTAACGAAGTAGAGGAAGCACAAAAGCAAGCTAATGACCTTAAAGGTAAAGAAGTTAAAATACAAACAAAATCCGGTGAAAGTGGAAGACTGTTTGGGTCAATAACCAGTAAGGATATAGCAGAAGCTCTTAACAATCAATATGCTTTAAATATTGATAAAAAGAAAATAGTATGTGATCCAATTAGGCATTTAGGTACATTTGATGTAGAAATAAAATTATATCCTGAAGTTTCGACGAAAGTAAAAGTTACAGTTATAAATCAATAGCATCACCGAGAGGAGCTAATTAGTGAACGCACAGAAAAATTACAATAAGATAAAAGATGTTGCTAAAGCATTAAAGGAAGACAAAGAGCTTTTAGGCATATATGAAAATGAACTAAATGAGGATATGTCCTTGGAAGTTAAGATAAATCTTATGGATGAAGTTGTTGAAAATCTTATTGAGGAAAATGAAATCAATCACAGAATAGTAAAATTTAGTTTAGAGAAATTTAAAAAAAGTAAAAGCGTATATCATAAGCTATATGCATTAAATAAAATAATAAGCAATGGGAAAGGTATAGAGACTATACCTTCTGAAGAGAATATATCAATTGCACTTGAGGATACCAATAAGTGGATAGCAGAAGGTCTTGCCAGAAGATATCTTCAAAGAAGGCTAGAGGATGATGTGGAAGACATTATGCTTGAAAAACAAGATAAATATATGGACGAGATAAGACTAGGAATAATAAAAAAACAGAAAGGTCCAGAAAATGCAAAAACCCTAAAAAAGTATACTGATTTAGAGGTTTTGGATAATAGAATACCGTCTAAAAATATTCAAAGCTTATTAAGACCAGTTAACTTTAGTGAAATAATTGGACAAGAAAGAGCGATTAAATCACTACTATCAAAAATGGTATCGCCTTATCCTCAGCATATAATTCTCTATGGCCCTCCGGGAGTAGGGAAAACCACCGCTGCTAGATTGGCGTTAGAAGAAGCAAAGGCATTTCCAGGAACTCCTTTTGATAAAAACGCTAAATTTGTTGAGGTAGATGGTACTACAATAAGATGGGACCCTAGAGAGATTACAAATCCACTTCTTGGTTCAGTTCATGATCCAATTTACCAGGGTAGTAAAAGAGACTTGGCAGAAGTGGGGATACCGGAACCAAAACCAGGCCTTGTGACTGAGGCTCATGGTGGCGTTTTATTTATTGATGAAATAGGAGAATTAGACTCAATACTTCAGAATAAATTACTAAAAGTTCTTGAGGATAAAAGAGTGGAATTTTCATCTTCTTATTACGATCCAGATGATGAGAATACCCCAAAGTATATAAAATATTTATTTGAGAAGGGAGCTCCAGCAGATTTTGTTTTAATTGGTGCTACAACTAAGGACCCTAGCCAAATAAATCCAGCGCTTAGATCAAGATGTACGGAGGTATATTTTGAGCCACTAGCTTCAAAGGATATTGAAGATATAGTCAAAAGTGCTGCTAGTAAAATTAATGTAATACTTGAAAATGGAATACCTGAGCTTATAAGCAGATATACCACAGAAGGAAGAAAGGCTATTAATATAATGTCAGATTCCTATGGGGCTGCAATTTATAACAGCAAAGATAAAAATAACGATAAAATAGAAATCAAATTAAAGGACCTAGAAGAGGTTTTGTCTGTAAGTAGATTTACACCTTATGAGGAAGTTCATAATGAAGGCTTAGCAGAAATTGGACATGTTTATGGTTTAGGTGTTTCAGGCTTTATTGGCTCAACCATAGAAATTGAAGCCATTGTTTTCCCAGCAAAAAAGAAAGGGAATGGAACAGTTAGGTTCAATGAAACAGCAGGAAGTATGGCAAAGGATTCGGTATTTAATGCTGCGTCAGTTATAAGAAAGCTCACAGACAAGGATATAAAAGATTATGACATTCATGTAAATATTATAGGTGGGGGAAAAATTGATGGTCCCTCAGCTGGTGCGGCTATAACGGTTTGTATTATAAGTGCACTTCTAGAAAAACCCCTTCGTCAGGATATTGCCATAACTGGTGAAATATCTCTTCGAGGTAAGATAAAACCAGTAGGGGGCATTTTTGAAAAAGTTTATGGAGCTAGAAGAAAAGGAATAAAACTTGTGTTTCTTCCAGATAATAATTATAAGGAAGCACCTAAGGATCTTACAGATATTGAAATAATTCCAGTTAAAGAAATAGAAGAACTTATGAAATATGTTTTTGATATATAAGGGAGATTTAAATGGATTCACCAATTAGAAGTCAACCACATAACATCGAAGCGGAGCAAAGTGTTATAGGAGCTATGCTCTTAGATAAGAACTCTATTGCCCAGGCTTTAGATGTACTCAAATCCGAAGATTTTTATAGGGACAGCCATAAGATTCTTTTTGATGTTATCTATGAATTATATCAGCAGGACATCCCTGTAGATATGGTTAATATGATAGAAAGATTGAGATCTGCGGAAAAGCTTGATAAGGTTGGTGGAATAACTTATGTTTCCGAAATATGTTCAAGTGTATTATCAACTGTAAATATGATGTCCTATGTTAAAATTGTAGAAGATAAATCCACTCTTAGAAAGCTTATTAAGGCTTCAACAGAAATAATGGAGGATAGCTATAATAAACAAAATGATGTTCCAGCAGTAATGGATGGAGCAGAAAAAAGAATATTTGATATATCGGAGAAAAAAACTAGCAGTGATTTTGAGCCTATGAATGTAGTTCTTGAAAAGGGATTTCTAGAGATTGAAAAAATATATAAAAACAAAGGTCAGTTAACAGGGATATCTTCAGGCTTCCCAGAACTCGACAAAAAAACTGCTGGATTTCAGAAAGGTGATATGATATTGATAGCCGCTAGACCTTCTATGGGGAAGACTACCTTTGCTTTAAATCTAGCGCAATATGCTGCCTTAAGAGGCGGTAAAAGTATTGTTATATTCTCCTTGGAGATGTCAAAAGCCCAGCTAGCTTATAAGCTTTTATGTGCAGAAGCTAATGTTGATATGACTAAGCTAAGAAATGGAGATTTGGAGGATAGGGATTGGGACAATATTGCAAGGGCTATTGGACCCTTAGCTGGAGCAAAGATATTTATAGATGATAGTGCAGGTGTTAGCGTTTTAGAGATGAGATCTAAATGTAGAAGATTAAAAATAGAGCATGGTATTGACATGATAGTTATAGATTACCTTCAACTGATGTCTGGTTCAAACTCCGAAAATAGACAGCAAGAGGTATCGGAGATATCTAGATCTATAAAGTCACTAGCAAAGGAGATGCAATGCCCAGTAATAGCACTTTCACAGCTTTCCCGTGCACCAGAGCAAAGAGTAGACCATAGGCCGATGCTCTCTGATTTAAGAGAGTCTGGTTCAATAGAGCAAGATGCAGATTTAGTTATGTTTTTATATAGAGATGAATATTATAATGAAGATACTGAAGATAAAAATATTGCAGAATGTATAATTGCAAAGCAAAGAAATGGACCAACGGGTAATATTAAACTAGCTTGGTTAGGTCAATATAGTAAATTTGGACGCTTAGACGTAGTACATCAATAAAAGCTGTAATGTAGCTAGAACTACATTACAGCTTTTTACATACTCTTAGTAATTATATTAATAGTAAAGGAATTAGTACATATAAAACATAAGAACTGTTAGAATATTGCAAGTAATATAAGGCTTCTGCAAAAGATATTCAAGTATTTATTGAGTTATAAGGAGTAATGCTTTCCTATTTTTTAATAATTGAAGGATTTTATGCACACTATCCACAAGTAAAAGTTAAAAATTGTGGTAAAAAGTATAAAAATGAATAAAAAGATGAGGAATAGAATTTATTAAAAAAATATTGTCTAATATATAAAAAGATATCAATGTACCAATATTTTCTCTTCTATTCCTACTTGGACTGATAATGATAATTTTTCTAAAACCTCATTATGATATGGAATATACAACGGAAACCTACATGTGGAAGATTGATATAGCCTTTGGTGCAATAATGGGTTTTGAATTTCCGTTGCGAGAACACCACAATCCTGGTAAGTGGGATTTTAATCTTCCCAAATTTTTGTTTTTTGGGCTACCAAGTATTCTAATTTCCTATTACTTGGTGGAGTTCACGAAAGCTACTTTTATTACAGGGTCAATTTATGGCTTATTATTTGAGTTACCCCCTGCAATCTTCATGAGTCATTTCAAATTGTTCAACATGATGAGTTATGTCCTGATGGGGTATATGCTGATTACATGCTTTACTAAGCAAGTGTCAAAAGGGGAAGCATTAAAACCTATGCGGTGGGTTGGCATTGCGCTCATGTCAGCAGTCGCCGTCGGTGCCATTGCTCACTTCTTAGCGCTGAATGAAAAAATTAAGGATATATACAGTTCTTCAATCCTCCTTTTCACATTTGTGATCCTGTTATCGGACATTGCTTTTGGATTTCTTATGGGTTTAGAATATAATATTTCAAAATTCAGAACTGGGGACAGGTTTAAGTTTGATCTACCACGGTTAGTCACCATGAGTCCACTGCCACTGATAATTGGACTTCTGATTATTATTTTTGGGATGTTCGTGCTACCTAAAGAGCTCTCCACTACCCTACCTCAAATGGATGTAAATAAAAAGGGCGTATTCCTTATCTTTACAATAAATTACATCGAGATGTTCCAGATATTCTTTGGATTGATCCTAGCCACAAATTTAACTACAGGAGGTTAATATGAATACATGGAAGGCATCACTGATTCGGTCTCTCATTATTTCCTCATTACTATTCCTTCTGGGATTAATAATGATGATATTTTTAAAACCAAATGCTGATATGAACTATACTGTAGAAACCTACATGTGTAAGATCGATATAGCCTTTGGCGCAATAATGGGGTTTGAATTCCTTTTGAGAGAGCGATACAGTCTTGGAAAGTGGAGTTTTAATATACCAAAATTTTTATTAATGGGATTACCTGGTATTTTTTTCTGCTATTATATCGCGGTGGTGAAGAAAGCAGTTTTTTTCTTTCAAGATGTTATGAATGCCTATATCCCTAATTTACCCCCTATTATTTTCATGAGTCATTTCAAACTGTTCAATATGATGATATATGTTTTGACGGGGTATATGGTGGTAACATGCTTTTCAAAGCAACTGACGAAAGGGGAATCACTTAAACTCAAACGCTGGATCAGTTATGGGATTATTGCAATAGTGGCCTTCGGCGCCTTCGCTCACTTCTGGGGGCTGAATAGAGAAATTCAACAGTTATACAGTATTTCGAGTATATTTTTAACCTTAATGATTTTGTTATTTGATGTCGCATTCGGCTTTCTACTGGGCTTAGAATATTATATTATCAAACTCAAAGCTGATAAAGGTTATAAATTTAATATATTCGACTTCTTTAAAGGCAAGGAATATCATATTCCAAAATTCAGAACCGGAAATAGGATCAAGTTTGACCTGCCAAGGTTAGTAAGCATGAGTTTTCCTGCAATGATAATTGGGTTGATGATCATCTATTACGGTTTGTTTGTGCTACCGTTACCTAAGGAATTCTATACGGACTTCTACAATATTCAATATAAAATCTATGGCAACAGAGATGGCGTTTACCTTACCTTCCTAATAAATTATATCGAAATGTTCCAGATATTTTTTGGCTTGACTTTTGCCACAAGTTTTTTAAAAAAGAAAAAGTCAGAGACATATCTGTAAACACAGAAACATGACCCTGCATTCGTA
>Ga0209125_1002790_pt1 | contig 12866 bp, 10 predicted proteins | sample BarGraIncub1131A_FD_184503 | JGI IMG/M metagenome (GOLD analysis project Ga0209125, IMG submission 184503) | Arctic peat soil microbial communities from Barrow, Alaska - Barrow Graham LP Incubations 11-31A (SPAdes) (version 2) | ecosystem: Environmental > Terrestrial > Soil > Wetlands > Peat... | reverse complement strand
GCGATAGCACATAAAAAATTATGTGTTGAGTCTTCTCTTTGGAAATTATATCATGCGAGACTTCCGAGACAAGAAAAAGGTGCGAAACTTTCTTTCCGTTTTATCGTCAAATTGGGAAAAGGTATGAAATAAATTTCTTGATGTTAGTAATAATTTGATTCGTATTATGGTTAATCCACGTAAGTGATTTCAATTATTTTCACCTTAATGTGCTTTTAGTCAGATCCTGTTTGAAATAAAACAGTCAAGTAATTCTAAGAAATTGAAGCTAAAGTCGGTATCATATCCGAGATGAATTAAGAGAAAAGTCTACTTGATTCACTAATTTTTAATGAAATATGTTATGTCTCATTCACAAGAGTAGTTAACCATTTAATAGTATTACCGCTCTATAATATGAGTTTATGATCTCAGAAAAACCCACTCATTAATTTGGTAAATTCAAACTACACTTTATGAACCTTTTTTATCAGTGCCTCTTTCCTATCAATATAGTCCTGAGAGTTTCCTTTTACATTTATGTTGTAAGTTATTGCTTTATCACAAATTTCTAAAGCTTCTTCTATTTTGCCTTGCTTTTCGTAAATAATAGCTAATCTTTCAAAGGCAGGAATTCTCCCAATAAAACCTTCCGTTTCAACTCTTTGGATATCTTTCTTAATTTCAGTAGCAGAATATAGATATGATGTTTTTTTTATATTCTTTATCTCTTCCTGTTTATAGTAGTTTTGCAAATCTTGTAGCATCTCAATATCTTGATTGCAATATTCAATACACTTTTCAAGATATTTCACATCTATTGATCGATATCTATAATAAAAATCTTGAAGGTTAATTAATGAGAAGTGTTTTGAAATCAAGTTACTTTTCGAACTACGCAATTGAATAAGCAACTCCTCTTCAACTTTCATATCAAAAACCAGTAGTTTCAAAGGTTCTTTTACAACTATTATTTCTGTAACTGCGTTAGTTTTTCTAAGATTTGGCAGCTCATTCTTAACTTTTTCATGTGTCAATTCGAGTATATCATACATACTTTTCTTAAATTTAAGATTATCTGTATAGATAGGTACATTAATTTCGTTATCAGATAAGGAAATATTACTGAAAATATTTAGTTTTTCTGTTTTTAGTTTTTTAAGATCTGAGGAAGAAACGAAATCACTAATCATTATCTCTTCCTTTCCATATTTCTCGATTAAGATTTCAATCATTGTATCATTGAATAGTTTTGGATACTTTTTGATATAATTATTGTTCTCGAACCCAAACGTTTTCGACATTCGGATTATGTCTTTAGGTTTAATGGGGATTTTGAAACCAAAATAAACCATAAGGAAAAGATTATTAGAAAAGTTTAGTTCATGTTCCTTGTCAAGCGATAATAAGAATTTCATAGCCATATCAGGTCTTTGATGAAAAAGGCAAGAGAGCACTAATGCGTTCCCAGAATATGATTGAAATGACTTATTTGAGTGAGCATCACGAAGTTTTAAGATTACATTAAAAGCTTTTTCAAATTCACCATTTAGTAAATGTCTTTCAAGGCCATAATAAAGTATAAAAACATATCCAACATCAATTGATGAATTATATGGATCTGCAAGTAAGCTCCAATACACACCTTTTTGTTCATTGGTTAAATCTCGATAATTGGGGTAATATGAAGGCCTCTCTACTAGTTTATCGTTCACCTTTTGAATTGGTAAATTAGTAAAAATTACGCTAGGCTCGGAGGCTCCAGAGAACGTTAAAGTATAAATCAAACCGTTAACTTCAAATTTGCTAACCGATATCGGCTTCTGAGAATAATTCTTCATTGGACCATCCGCTATCCACAACAAATCTAAAATATCCGGATGAACTGGTAGATAATCAAATGCATTCTTTTTAATTAAACTTTTTGAATCAATTAAATCTAAAATCGAACCCTTCTTGATAGAAGTCTCATTAACAGCACGTTTCTTCCTAATTATGTCAAACAGTCCAATGTTAACCTCCCAATTCTCTGTTTTCATTATACCCATATTCTCAAAAAAATAGAGATAAGATTTCAATGTTATACACAGATAGTTTAGTGTAGCCTATCCACTTTAACAAATATTTGAGAGATAAAATTCTTACTATTGTGATATTATTATTACCATTTATAAGAAGCAAGCAATAATTGAAATAACAAACGATACACTTGCTATGCCTAGCACAATTCCCAATAATGTGTAGTTTGCTTTTGTATCTAGTACTAATTTAAGTTTGCTTATTTCATCTTGCAAGTCATTTAAATTGATCTCTTGTTTTTTTACTATTTCGATATTTTTCTCGATTTGTTCTTTCTGCTTAATACTTTCCTTAAACAATATTGCTATTTGCTCTTCACAATTAAGTACATTTTCATTTTGGGTTCTTAATTTTTCATCATGCTCTTTATCATTTTCCGCTTGGGTCACTAACAAAACTTCAAGTTTATTATCATTTTCTGCATGAATCTTCAGTTGTTCAGCATGTACCCGATCAACTTCTTCTTGCTCTTCTAATTTTTTTACAAGTTTCTTTTCATTCTCTGCATGCAATTTTATCTGTTCATCATGGAGTATATCAATTTCAGCATATGCTTGCAGTTGTTCACTTTGCAACCTATCAAGTTCTACTTGCGCTTGAACTTTTTCCTCTAACTTTATATTGGCTTCTTCATGTAATTTTAACTTTTCGTCATGTTGCCTATCTTTATCTGAATGTGCTTTTAATTGTTCAGTAATTTTTAGGTTTTTAATATTTTGGTTTTTTAATATCACATCATGACTTTTAACCTGTTTCGTAATATTCTCTTGTCTCATCAAAATGTCTTCTTGATCTTTTAATTGTTTTATAACGGTAAGCAATTCTTGTCTTGCTAAATCTGATAATTTTTCTTGTGAGGCACCTTTTAACATTATTTCAAGTTCACGTATTACAAATCTGTTGCTTGCTATATTACTTACACCAATACTGAATAAGTACTTAGTAATTTCAGCTAATTTTGATTGAAATTCAAAAGATAACTTTTGTGCTTCAGCTCCAAATTGAACTGCTTCAGCAATGTCGAGTCCTGCAGATTGTAGTTCTTCAATAGCCTCTTTATTCTTAAAGGTACCTACAGACTTTCTTTTTGCTAAATCAGCAGAATTTTTCGCTTTATCAGCGGCATCCTTTGATTTTTTAACATATAGATCTAGCTCATTAAATTTAGCTATTTGGCTAGATATAATTTCAGGTAAATCTTTTTCATTAATGCTATTTATGCCTGTCGTAAGTATTTCATCAATTTCTAGCACGGTTATTTCTTCGTTCATTTAAATTACCCCCCATGTTAAAACATCGCTAATATCCTCTATCAAATTTTCATTTAGTTGCTTAATCTCTTCACTTAATTCCCCAATTTCCCCTAGCAACTCTCTTTTTTCTTTCCAAGACTCAAGAAAAATACCCGATGACATTTGCATTAGTTTATAGGCTTCATCTATTGTTTTTTTTGTTTCTTCAGCTAAAATCCATGAATCAGCTTGCAAATAGTAAACCTTAACATTCATTAAATGTAACTGTTCACTAAAAATAGCAAACCTCTCATATCGAAGTTTTTCTCTCTTTACATCCATTGTAGCATCCGTTCCAATTCCAATTGTAAAACGACCAAGCCCCACAAAATTTACATGAAGCAAGAATTCTTTAGGAAAATCAGCAGTGTCTACTTTCCCTATAAATGCACTTCTAAATGCTGAATCAGCTATATCTACAAGAGTAAATGTGCCTGTTGCAATCGTCAACATACGCACGATAGTACGATTCTTAATAGGCATGATTTTATGCAAGTCAATATTTCTCAATTCTTTAAATCGAATTATTTTTTTATCTTTTATTTCTCCAGAAAGTTTGCGAATGAAATAGAAACTACGAACTATACATTCATTTAGTATGACAGGGCGGGACATCCGCCCTAGTTCATATGCAACACCAAGCTCTGCACGTAGATCAAACTTCATAAGTTGTGCAGACTCTTTAACAATTTTGCCGGTCTCATCATGTTCTGAAAGCAAGGTTCCATTAAATAATTTTGAAATCCATAAGGAAAAATTTTTAACTCCATCATCGTTCTTTAGATTATCAAAGAATGGCAATGCAGAAATTTCCTTCAAAAGAGAAAGTATAGGACCAGGCAATCCGGTTCCAGCACCAGGATTAGAACTTGATCCTGCCATATCACTAATCATATGTAAAAACCAAAACACTGTGCCAAACAAGAATTTTTGTGGAACATCTTTGCCAATAAATACCTTAATCTCAACATCAACAATAATAAATAGACCGTTTGTATCTGTACCATATGACTTCCCGCTAAACTGTGTGAACATCGAAAAAAATAGACCAACAAGTGTGGGGTGATGCGCAAAATCACGTAAATGGTGCTGCAGACCTGCACCGAATTTATCTTTGACGCTATCACTGGGTGCTCCAAACCCCTTTTCCAGATGTCTAATCGCACCTTCAAGATTATCACCAGTATAACCATTCATTTTTGCTGCTTTCTTAACTAAATTATTTACTTTCTCAACGCTCAAATCTTTACCTTTTTTAAAGTCAAATTCGCCAATACAAAATGAGTCAATTATACCAGCAAGCACACCACTACACACTGCAACCACATAGTCGATACCATCTGAACTATTAGTTAATCTATTTATCTCACTATTTAGTTCACTAAAATGCTTATCGTTCAAATCAAGCGCAACATTAACTTCACCAAGTTGTTCTGAATTTTGACTGATTCCTATATATTTTTTGTAATTCTTAGTATCTTTCAGACAAAATTCAACTCCAAAATCCACCTCAAAATCATTATCAACTAACTTCATATCAGGAAAATTGATAATATTCACTTCTTCCATTTCATGTACCACCTTGTAATTAATTTTTATTGATCGTGATTTATTAACTACACTACAATAAGTTATTTAGATTATACAAGTATTGTAACTGCCGTTCAAGTTTCGACTTAGTTTTCTTATAAGAAAATAATTCTCTTTGTGTACATACTTTTTGTTTGTAAATATCAATATATTCTTCTCAGATCTTAGAAGCGAAAACGGTATCTTGGTAGTCTAAACACATATTGAATTATAAATGTTCTAATATAATTAATCAAATATTTTCATTGAAAATTCTTTAACATAATGGTGTAGAGTGAATATTTGGTGCTAACAATGAAAACTATGTGATGAAAGATTTCAACTTCGAAAAGAGTAAAATTTGTTTGGAAAAATGAATTACACTAAACTTCTACTGAATGAAATTAGTGCAAAAATTTATAGAAGCGAATATTTATTTCAGTATTGTCATATTTTTGTAGAAACATATATTTTACTCTATAATGAATAATTCTAAAATAGAATCAGTTTTGTCTTTATAGTTGTGCAATTTGATTCTATTTGAATTAATAATGATAAAATTTCCGCTTGAAGGTCCTTTGTTATTTCAAGATCATTATCACTAACTCGAGAGACAAATTCATTGAATTGGTTAAATGTACATAATAATGTGGTATATTCACGATCAATTTTAAGTTTCTTTTGGAAACTTCCAATGAATATAATTTTTAAATCGCAAGATTTCAATTTAATGAGGACTTCATCTCGAGCTTGTTTGTCTTTAAATTTTTTGAAAACATCATTGCTTATATCTACTAATTGATCTAGTGTTTTTTCTTGAGCAGTTATTAAAATTCGTTTATCGATTTTTTGCTGAGTAATAAAATAAGAAAAGAAGCAACCTATTATTAAAGTAATCGAATTTCCAACATTCATTTTTATGAAATTTGAGTAGTCATTTAGTAAATTAATAATTGAAAATAGTATTATTATACATATAAGAATTGTGAACATCCAATCTCTCAATTTGATTCCCTTTATGAATCCGGAAATTAGTTTTAATAAACCGATTAGACTTTTTTTTGCTTTATTTATCGTTTCTCGACTATTCTTATTTATCTGCATCATTCATATACCTTTTAATTCTATCAATTTGAATGGGATTTTCCTCACATACAAAATCGATTGTCGAAATCAATTGTTCTTTTTCACTACGGAACTCACGAACTAAACCTCCAAACGCCTCTTCAAAAAATGAACTTGGATATGCAAATAGACCATCTAAATCAATAATTAGTTTTTCTTTACTTGATTTAGCTAAGTTATACTTTGGTATAAGTAAATCTTTTCTAAATTCTTCGCCAGATTTATCACTTTTGTTTTGATATCTTCCACCAGGCATTTTTGCAAAATCCTTGCTAATTTTAATTTTCATAATGTTATTACCCTTTCATTACTTTAGTTTTATCTATCTTCCAACAAAAAATTGTTCCTCTTATATCGCTGCCTAATTCAATTAAGTCAGCATCTTCTTTATCAATATTGTTGAATATACACATACCTCTCCCGGATATAACTTTAAAATCACGTATACAGTTTTCGCTTTTGAAATGACTATAAATCTGCAATAATCCTTTACCTCTGAAATTATGTCCAGTTGAAGATCTTGGGTAATCACCTTTCAATGCAGAATTAATTATTTTTGAATTACTAAACCCGTAAAATTCATTCCATTTTCTCATAACGGTTTTGGGAATTCCAAGTCCTGTGTCTAGAAAAACATAGCTAATACATTTCTCTTCGTTTTTTGCACAAATATACCATCTTTTTAAAACAGTTCTTGTTTTTTCAATATTATCATAAGCATGATTACATGTATTATCCATCATTTCGATTATCATTTCACACATCGATGCTAAATAGCTTCCTTCAGTTTTACTACAATTATTCTTTGTAAATACTCGAATTTTACTAACTAATTCTGGTTTAGTTCTATCGTAACATTCCACTGCTAAAATACTTTTATCATATTTCAATTTTCCATCCATAGCCACATGATTATGAAAACCATAGTATCCAAGATTTTTTTTTAGGTTTGCATCATTAGGTAATAGTCCCGAATACATTACTCCGTGATGGTTTAATAAGCTAATAATTGCAATAAAGTACACTATAGATTCTATAGAAAAATTATTTAGATTATCAAGATTAATCACCAAATTAGTTCCACTAAGATCACTATCAAAAATTGCTTCTACTATATCAGAAAAAAACTTTGTAGTTGCCTCGTTATTATTGCCAAAATCCCAAATTCCAGGTACGAAAATTTCGCGTTTCAAGAGTGTTGCATCGAACCTCTCTCTCTCAAGTATTTTTTCTTGTCTTTTAACCATTGATTTTGCTAAAATATTTTTATTGAGATTATTTTCGTTTAATCTTTTCCTGAAGTCCACCAAATTTCCCCCCAATCATTCTTGCTTATATTTATTCTATCACTTTAATGTAAATTAAGATGAATTACTAGCATTATTAACTTTAACAAAATTGTACAATATAAAATGTCATTAAATCATAAGTATATACTAATTTGAAAATAAGCTATTATTTTGAATTTATCGAATCAGTTTTATTAATTACTCTAATTTTAACTCTATTTATATCGACAAGAGATAGAATCCATTGCTCTAGCTCTTTAGAACTACCCATAACAAATTCTTGACCTATCATAGCCGATTGAAAGTATCCTTCTTTGTGACTATTGATGTCATGATATGTCATTTCAACATTCTTCAAACATTCGGGTAATTCCCATTTTGATCTGGAAAGCCCCTTCTTTGTTAATACCAAATCTTTGGAGAATTTGAATGTACCGAAACCTGGGTATTCACTCCCCAACAGATGATCTGCTGCAACGTAAATTGCGTTTGGGAATCCTATATGTGTTTGGGAGTGAGGATGCCAATCAAACTCTTTGACTTCATCACCTCTTGCAATTCTGCCTACTTCAAGATATCCGAAAATAATATGTTGATCTGGTGCATTGCGTGCATATCTTATTTTCCCATTATTATCCACTGTTTGCTTATACCAGCCAAAGAATAAGAAAATATCTCCAACTTTCACTTTGTTATTATCAAGATGCGTAAGTGCAACTCCGGATTGTCCAAAGCATGCTTTCCAACCTACTGGTCTATCCTTTACATATTCAAAGATATCTGGATCTAGATGACATTCTTGAGAATATTCAAGATTCGGTTTTAATTGACTAATAATTTCTGAATAAGAATTCCCATTGAAAAATATCCTAGAAAACATATTTTTTTCATCTTCATCATCAGGTATTGGTAATGATAGTAGAGTTCTTTCTGGATTTGGCATTATTGGACTAGCTATACCCCCATTAGCTGAATCAAAACCTTTTCGGCTTAATATTACTTTTCTTGTCACAAAATTTCCCCACTTTATCTAAATAAATTTTACAGTCTTTTTAAACTAAATGATATGAAATATTCTTTGATTCTATGAGAAAAATTGGCAATAAATCTATATTTTTTATCAATTTGATTTTGGCTGTCTCATTCTTTATAAATCTTTTAGAATTAGACTCAATGATCATATTGAGCTAAATAAACCTATTTATATTCACGCCAAAATAGTAGAATAAAAAGTAAGGGTGGGCGGATCAATGTATAAATATAAAAATGTATTACTAGATCTGGGATTCTCGCATATTGAAGACTTCTTTTACTATTCTACAAGTGACGAAATTTTCTCGTCCTTCTTCAAAAAAGATCAACTATCGATTATTGTTGATTTTAATATCTGTTCTCGAAATGTTAAGAGCATCTTTAATTATGAACTTTATACTCAACACCAAAATGAGTATATGAATATATCTAAACGTTGTTATCGAATTTACTATAATACAGAGACCTTCAAGAAAGAACTGGATGCCTTATTAAACAATAATCAAATTGTCGAGTTTACTCGGGCAAGTTATTCGAATCGCGAAGTCTCAGCAATCGACAACAGTGCTTTAGAATCAATCTTTGAAAATCGTTTTGAAGATGTTTATGGATTAGATGCGCTTGAATATGTCTATAAAGAATTCGGAATTTTGGATTATAACGGAAGACAAGTATTTATGGATTTTGTAGTTGAAACTAATAATGGATATATAGCTGTTGAAGAAAATGGAGTAACATATCATCATCCTCAATTAATCGGAATCGATGATTATAAAAAGCAGCTTTCAAAACAAAATGCATTTTGTAAGTATGGTGCTAAAGTCTTTCGCTGGTCTTCAAATGATTGCCTTAACAAAGATAAAATCAATGATGATATTCTGAAATTCTTTGGCCCTAGAGAGAATTTTATTCATAAGGGATTGTTAGTTGGTGAACGTTCATTCAAACTTTATCAACATCAGGAAGATACACTTCAACAGATCGTTGAGAACAGAAAAAATGGGGTAAACTCATTTTTGGTTGTATTCCCGACTGCCACAGGTAAATCTAAGATTGTGGAGGAAGATATTAGACAACTTCTACTGGATAATCCTTTACTGAAAATATGCATAACTTCGCCGACAGTGTCAATTTCTGATGACTGGATCGATCGAATGTCACAATTGACTAACTCAATAAAGACTAACCTCCGTATAGGTAAAACCCCTGAATATCAAATATGCTGCAGTACTTACTATGTGCTTTGGAGTAATATTCATAAACTACCTGCTGACTACTTTGATTATATTGTTGTCGATGAAGCACACCATGCGGTTGCTCCGATGATGAAACGTGCATTGCAGTATTTCACACCTCAATATTTACTTGGGATGACAGCAACTCCTTTCAGAAATGATACTTCTTCGCTTGAAGATATCTTTGGTTCATACCAAGTACAATTAAGTCTTGAAGAAGCCATGGGAAAAAATATTATTGTAAAAGCCCGAGCCTTTCGGATTGTTTCAAACATTGATTTAAGTGAAGTTCGATTTAACGGAAAACATTTTATTAATTCTGACTTAGAAAAGACAGTGCGAGTAAATTCACGGAATGAACTGATTGCTGATGTCCTTAGAGAATATTTTTCAAACGGACCCGTAAAAGATATTCAAGGTATCGTTTTCTGCGTAAGCATATCGCATGCTGAAGAAATGGCAAGAGTTTTAAATTCAGTCGGTCTATCCGCTGAATCTTTGAGTTCAAATTCGAAGAATGCTTCAAAAATCCTTGAAGATTACAAAAACAAGAAAGTTCGGTTTCTCTGCAGTTGCTCCATGATTTCTGAAGGTTGGGATAGTCCGCAAACAAGCATTGTAGTTATGGCTCGACCAACATTATCAAAAACACTGTATATCCAACAACTGGGAAGAGGTTTTCGAAAGTATCCGGGGAAAGAATGCTTATTCGTAATTGATGTAGTGGATCAGTATGGGTCACTCGCAATTCCTTGGTCGATGAATTCACTTTTTAACAATCCCTTCTATATACCATTTGGTAATATCACTAAACCTGGTGACATGACATATATCAACGGTTTATCTGAAAAAGTCCAAAAAATTGAAGAGATCAATTTGAGTACCTTTGAAACCAATTATGGCGATTATTTGAGTCTGGAACAGTCAGCTCGGGAATTATACATTGGCACCAAAACTCTTCTAAGCTGGATACAAAATGAAGACGTTACTTGTGATTTGATTATTCCTTTTGGATCATTAAAACTTTACCTGTTTAAACCTGCTACTATTGATAATATAAGAGTTATTAAGAAACTAACTGTTCACAGTGATGATACAATTCATCACGATTTCTTTGATTTTCTGAATGAAAAGAAATTCACGCTCTCATTTAAGTTGATCTTTATGTTAGCACTGTTAAAATCAGTTGATCAAAATGGTGAAGCAGCACTTGATGATATTAGAGTTCTCTATATAAAATTCTATCAAGAAAGAATTGACCTTGGACTAAAAGTTGATCGAAAAACCTGTAATTACACAAAAGAGAATTTAGGAAATAAGAATGAAATGAAAAACAGTATCTTGACCAAACCTTTTGAGAAATTCGAAAGAAAGAGATTCATTTACTACAGTAAAGATCTGGCTAAAATATCATTCAATACAACACTTTGGAATTCTTTGTCGGAAACTGATATGAAGGAAATTGAAAAGATTCAATTAGCTAATTTAGATGAGTATTATAAAAATATGGATCATGTTCAAGATATCCATTACTTAAGGAGGTTTCAATGAGCTACGAGTACTACAATAAACATGCATCTGAATTCTTTGAAGGAACCATCAATGCGGATGTATCTGTTTTAGTCAATAAATTCTTATCTTGTCTTAAACCTGGTTCAACGATATTGGATGCAGGTTGCGGCATCGGACGTGATACAAAGACATTTCTGGATGCTGGGTTTAAAGTTATCGCATTAGATGCCTCTTCAGAGATGGTCAAAATCAGTTCTGAATATTCAGGTCAAGAAACACTATTGATGAAATTTGAAGAGATGGATTTTGATAACCAATTTGATGGAATTTGGGCGAGTGCTTCTTTACTTCATGTAAAAAAACATGAGATGGGTTCAATTTTTACTAAACTTCATAAAGCATTAAGAGAAAATGGAATTCTCTATGTATCTTATAAATTGAAAGATCAAGACTACTCAAAAGATGATCGTGATTTCAGCTGTTATACAGAAGTTGGATTTACTGATTTTATTGAGCAACATCACCTGTTCAAAATAATTGATTTATGGACAAGTAACGATGTTCGAGCTGATCGAAGTGACGAAAAATGGTTGAATTGCTTATTAACTAAATATTAATCTGAATAATCGGATTATCTGATTCATTGCTGTTTGCATAAACAAATGGGGGAAATGAATATGGCATTAATGTTTCCGGATATACTGCCCAGTCAATTAGCTGAAGATAATCGCGGCGAGACGAAATTATTCAATGCGTTAAAGACTCAACTCAATAATGACTGGATCATTTACCATAATGTGTATTTGCATGAACTTCCTTCTCAATAGCCAAGAATCATTTAGTGATTCTTCCACCGGATAATATCCAGATCAACTGACTCATTATTGAATGATAATAAACACCAACTTTCACAGCGAAAGTTGGTGCTTGTTTTTTATATCCTCATTGGTATAATTGAACGTATATCCGAAAGGTAAAGGGGAATTGTTCTATGCGTGAATCACGATTTGACGGGGGCTTATTAGGTTTGGTCGGTTGGAGTATTCTGGGTTATCTGGTGACGATATGTACCTTCGGGATCTGTTTTCCTTGGGCATTGGTCATGGTATATGGATGGAAAGTCAATCATACGATCATTGAAGGACGAAGATTGGTCTTCAGGGGAAGTGCGATCGGTTTATTCGGTAATTGGATCAAATGGCTGTTTCTGTGCATCATAACGTTGGGGATCTACAGTTTTTGGTTAGGAATCGCTTTGGAGAAATGGAAAGTCAAAAATACTTTCTTTGCAAATTAGTATTATTTTTTAACTGAACGATGTAAGATAAGGACACTTTCAGAAATGAGAGTGCCCTTATTATATCATAAAATATTTAATAAGTTCATATTGTATTCATAATGTTAGTGTACTATGATGTAGATTAGTTGCTGAGTCAACTACACACAGAGGATCAATGTCATGCAAAAGATTAAAAATTGGTTATATCACTTCATGTATGGCCGTTACGGTCATGATTCATTGAATATTACGATTATAGTTGTTGCGATGCTGGTTTCGATCGTATCGAGCTTGTTCTTTAAGAGTTCGGCCATCAGCGGAGTGATCTTCTATGCCTTGTTTCTGTTGTCGTTCTTCCGTATGTTTTCTCGTAATATCACCAAACGACAGGCGGAAAACAGATTGTTCCGTAACTATACGCGTCCGATCCGTGCCCGCTATAATTTAATTAAAATGAGATTGAAAGATAAAGATC
>Ga0209125_1002789_pt1 | contig 12867 bp, 10 predicted proteins | sample BarGraIncub1131A_FD_184503 | JGI IMG/M metagenome (GOLD analysis project Ga0209125, IMG submission 184503) | Arctic peat soil microbial communities from Barrow, Alaska - Barrow Graham LP Incubations 11-31A (SPAdes) (version 2) | ecosystem: Environmental > Terrestrial > Soil > Wetlands > Peat... | reverse complement strand
GGATCTCAAAGAGGATAATGAAATATTAAAAAAAGCGGCAGTCTACTTCGCGAAAAACCTCAAATAGAAAGGTTTAATTTCATAAAGGCTAACCGTATACATTACCAGCTAGCGAGGCTATGCAAGGCACTCTCCTTATCCAGGAGTACTTACTATGCATGGGAAAAACGGCCGGAGAGTACTAGGACAAAATCGAATAAAATCCTGCTAATTAAAATACAATCAATATACGAAAAAAGTAGAAAAGTTTATGGTTCCACAAAGATTATGAAGAAATTAACCACTATCAGCAATCAACCTATAAATCATAAGAGGGTTGAACGTCTTATGAGTGAGAATGGTATAAGATCTAGGGTGTCACGCAAATTCAAGGCTACAACCAATTCAAACCATAAACTCCCTGTAGCAGAAAATATCCTTAATAGAGACTTTATTGCGGACAAGCCAAATGAAAAAATGGTAAGCGATATTACCTACCTGTGGACCGATGAAGGATGGCTTTATATAGCCGGGATATTGGACTTATGTGGGCAGAAGATTGTTGGATTATCAATCAGTTTTGAGAAAAGATATTCATCATTAATCTTCTGAGTAAATGAGAATGGTAGATCATTATCAATAAACTTCCATTCATTATCTATATAAACAGGGCAGGTATAAATGAAATCTACCCCAAAACTTTTCATTAAATTATCTTTGTATGTATGTGCTTTTCGAATATCTCCTGATTTATAATAAATCAGATCCCCTCTTGACGCTTGGAATTTATTATTATTACATATAAACTCTGCCTTACCATCATAAACCAGCATAAGGTTACTATTACTCATGCGGACGTTAAGTGTCCAAGTTGAAGTGGAGTTTCTATCAACTACATATAACATCTCTGGAAGTATTTCATATAAATACCTTGTTGAATTTATATCCATAGCATGCCTCCTAAATTAACATTGATATAATACAATACAACTATATATTATATCACCAATTAGTATTATTTTTCATTTGCAGTTCAATTTATACCCTTTTATATATTAAACTTTTTAGCTTCTTATTACAACACCTTTGCTGTTTTCTAACTATAAAGTAGTTTAATTATAAATTATGAGATCAACAGTTAATTTATTTAACTGTTAGTAAAATAATATTTATAAACTAAGAGGCCAACCTAAAATTAGGTTGGCCTCTTAGTTTATAAATATCTTAATTATTCTATTTTAACAGCCTCACTTTGCGCTATTAAACATAATTCAACAGCTTTAAATACATGTTCCTGAGTCATTGCATTTTCTGTTCTGTTTAGTAAATCAAGAATTAGCTGCCCAAAGAATGGGAAGCCTACCTTACCTTTTACTTCTATATGCTGTTCGCCATCTTTGTTTACAAGATATACATGATCTGTTGTGGACTCTCTGGCTACATCTATATATTTTCTAAGTTCAATATATCCATCTGTTCCTAATATAAATAGACGGCCATCACCCCAAGTACCAAGTCCATCTGGTGTGAACCAGTCTAATCTAAAATATCCTGTTGCACCATTATCTCCAAGCAAGGAAACATCTCCAAAGTCTTCAAAGTTAGGATGATCCTTGTGAGTATAATTAGCTACTCTTGGATTTTGAATTACTGCATCCTTTGCTCCAGAGAAATATAAAAATTGTTCTAATTGGTGACATCCTATATCACAAAGTATCCCACCATATCTGTCTTTCTCATAGAACCAGTCATCCCTCGTATTCCCTTCGCGATGAGGTCCTAGTCCCATAACCTGCAGAACTCTTCCTATTGCGCCCTGCTCAACTAATTGACCTGCATATACTGAGCTTTCATTATGAAGTCTTTCTCCAAAGTATACTGCAAATTTCCTTCCAGTCTCTTTTACTTTTGCTTTGGCCATCTCAAGCTGCTGAAATGTAGTAAGTGGTGCTTTGTCCGCAAAATAGTCCTTACCTGCATCCATTGCACGAAGTCCTATAGCACATCTATCTGAAGGAATAGCTGCACTGGCTATTAATTTTACAGAGCTATCCATCAATATTTCTTTTTCAGACTGAGCAGCCTTAACTTCAGGGTATGTCTCACAAAATTTTAAGACCTTATTAATATCCTTATCATAAACCCATTTAAGCTCTGCTCCTGCTTCAATAAGTCCATTACACATTCCATAAATATGACCATGATCGAGTCCTATAGCTGCAAAAATAAATTCTCCCTCTTTGCATACTCTATTTGGTTTTCCCTTTGGAGCATAGTTCATTCCACTTTCTTTAGACATAATTATACCTCCCTACCAACTGTTATATCTTCATTATCAAAATTCTGAAGACTAGTAGATTTTTCGTAAAAATGTGGTACACTAACCTGAATTCCTGCTACTGTATAAAATGGATCATCCTTAGATAGTGGTAGCTTAACAGGCTGCTTTAGCGTTGCCGATTTATAAATTGCAGTTATTAATTCTAAAGCTGTCCTTCCGTCTTCTCCTGGTACTAATACCTTTTCTCCAGTTTCAAAATAGTTAAGTACATCATTAATTTCAGCTGCGTGCCCTATGTACTTTGTTTCTGGAAGACTTTCATAATATTTTTGTATTTTTTGCTCAAGACTTTCATTTCTCTCAGGAAATCCATTAGATTTTGAGGTAGAAGCATAAACCTTCCAAGGCGCCGATATTCTTGCATTTTTGCCTTGGAATATAACCTGTTGCTCTTCACCATGATGAACAACAGAACTTGTTATTTGCCCAAGAGCTCCGCTTTTATATTTTAGAATGGCTATAGAAATATCCTCTACTTCAGCATTATCGTGAGAGGTATTACTCATAACAGCCTGTACCTCTTCTGGAAGCCCCATCATCCAAGATACCATATCGATATGATGTACTGCATGGTTTAATGTACATCCGCCACCTTCCTTTGCCCATGTACCTCTCCACCATAAATCATAATAACTATGTCCTCTCCACCAGAATGAGTCTATCTGCGCATGTACTATTTCACCTGCAAGTCCAGAATCTAATGTTTTTTTCAATTTCATAAATGCCGTTCTATAACGATTTTGAGCCACTATTGCAAGGAGTTTATTATTTCTTTTAGCTGCCTCAAGCATATCATCGCATTCTTTAAGTGAAGCCGCCATTGGTTTTTCCCCTAATACATTCTTACCAGCATTTAAACTATCTATTGCTATTTCAGCATGTACATAAGGTGGTGTGCATATGTCAATTAAATCAATATCTTCTCTATCCAAAATCTTTTTATGATCATCATATACATCTGCATCCACCAGATTGAATCTCTTTTTCTTTTCTTCTGCCTTCTCAGGGTATATATCCACTAGGGCCACAATTTTACACCTGTCAGGAAACTGCAAATAACCCTTAATATGCTCCTGGGATATACCTCCAGTACCTACTATTGCTACATTTATCATAAAAAATCATCCTCCTAATTTTGTATTCTCATGTAAAATTATAATTGTTTTATATATAATGGACCATACAATATATAATCCCATTTGTACTATTTAGCTATTAATTTATATATTGCAACTAGAGGATTTTTATATTCCTCATAATTCTTCGCCATATTAGATTCTTCACAACTTCCTGTATGGATATAGATTCTTTGTTTGAATGTATATTTATTACCAGAAGTTAATCTATATCCATTTCCAAAGTGAAAATTGGATGATGTAAATGCACCGGAGTTCCTTACAAACCATTTAGTCGGATAGTCATCAGAATCAGGATGCAAAAATATTGCTATACCTACATCAATATTAGTTTTAACTGGTACCTTATCTTTTAATTCAACTCCGTTCAAGAAAATCCCACTATAATCTACATCTAAAAGCTTTCCACTATAATCAACCCAATCAGCTTCCTGACCCATTAATTCTTTCTCACCCTTTTTCCCCGTTGACGAAGTAATTGTTCCTGTATGTAAAACACTTAATTGTTCATTAACACGAATAAAAGGAAATCCGCCTTCCTTAGTGTTACTAAATTGTACATCTCCATCTGTTGCATGAAGCTGTGAACAAACATCAATATATCGAGCTTCATTTGGAAGATTGTAAATACGCATAGTACGTGTCTCTTTTAATAATCTCTCACCTTTTGCAGAACACCAATCAATAACATCAGTAATCTGTCCAATTACTGTTCCTCCGAAGTGGGCAAGAAATTTAATGTGACTTTGGCGTCCTTCTCCACGAAATTCGTGATATAACTGATGCCCATTAACACCATCATGTCCCCACCATAGACCATGATGATGGAGATGATCGTCTGGTCCATCCTGAATTAGACTTTTCGCCTGCGGTCCTATTAATGGATAATAATATGGTTTCATGAGTTCGTGAGAATAAAGATATCTTGTAAACAATTTACCTCCAATGCTCACAATTGTTCTTGCATTACTTTCCTGATTATCAAGGAAAACACCAGTTGTTTTTGCCCATGGATTATATGCATGACCATCAGGTAGCACGACCTCTTCTTTCTCTCTGCTCATTATTAAAAATGTATAAACTTTCTCATCCATATTTAAATCCATGTTATTTACAAGTATAAACATATTGTATTCAGTTTCAATTTCTTCTGGAGTTGCTCCCATCCCATAAGGACTTATCTGACAATTTAATTCAACATTTGTTGTTTCATCAATTAAATAGAGTTCATTATTGATTCCCTTCCAACATTCAAGCTCTTTGTATTCTTCCTGTGTAAATTTAAGTATAGCTATTGATGGCTGAGAAATATTCTTTGAAAGCTTTATTTGAACCTTTTTATTAAACATTTATAAAGTACACCTCCATATATTAATATTTATAAATTAAGAAAAAGGGAATAACTCTTAATAAATTATCCCCATTTTCTAGTTATATTTATTTTTTCACTTTTGCCTGCATTGCAGTATAAATCTTAATACTTTCATCTTTTACTGCCTGACCACCATTTGCCATGTATTCCTTTACTTGCTCATCATATAACTTGTCAAAGTCAGCAGGTTTTGCTGTTACAAGTTTAGCATACATCTCAGCTGTTTTATCAAGCAGAGATTTAGCATACTTAGCATCTGAGTCTCTTGGAGTATCAAACCAGAAATATTGGAAAGCATCAACAGAAGCTATTTGCATTGCCTTTGTCGCTTCAGCTTCATATCCTGGGTAACTTTTTGCAATTGCTTTTACATTTTTAGCAGGGTCTCCAAGCTGGGTGCCGTTATAAATTATACAATAGTCAACATTTGATGGAGAGTACATTTGTTTATCACCTGTTTGTGGAAGTAGTTGTGGAATGCCATCAACTAATTTATAGCCAGTACCTTCTTCGCCGTTTTGTAAGAAGAACGTAACTTTAGGATCTGCCATCCAATTCAAGTATTTTACTGCTTGAACAGAATTCTTACTAGCCTTTGGTATTATTATAAACATACCATTAGTTGTGTATTGATTCTTATAGTGTTTTCCATCATAATTTGTAAATGCATCAACTGGAGTAAGTACTGCCCCAGGTACACTCTTCTTTAAATTATCATATATACCAGGAGTTGATCTTAGAGGGGTATCAAAATTTCCAGCCATGAATCCAGTTTTACCATTTGAATTATCACTATCAGATTGTTTTGCTGTTTTATCTATAGCAAAATCAGGACTTATTAATTTTTCATTATATAACTTATTAGCAAATTTTACTCCTTCTTTGTTACCCGGTTTCTGCCAATCAGGTAGGACTGCAAAATCTTCTTCACTCATTTTCGTCCAAAATGATTTAATTAAGTTTGAAAAGTTATAATTAACATCACCACCAACTCCCCAAGGAATAACTCCTTTTACACCACCTGGATTTTTATCTCTAAATGCAACCAAAGTATTGTAGAATTCATCTGTAGTTGTAGGTGCCTTCATCCCTAATTTATCTAGCCAATCCTGTCTTATATACTCTACGTTATTAGCTAATATGGTTCTCATAGCTGGTATAAACATCTGCTTGCCATCAAAAAGTCCATAACTTAATACATCTTTACCAAGATATTTAGTTAGATTCTGGCCATATTTTGACATTAGACTGTTAAGTTCTGTTACTCCTCCTTGTTTAACAAAATTATAAACTACACTTTGAGTATAAGTAAAACATATATCTGGTGCCTGGTTCGCTGCCATCATTATATTTAACTTCTCAACTTCTTGAGTTCTTGGCACAGGAATATAATGAACTGCAACATTATTATCTTTTCCAAAATTATCATTCACATATTTTGTCCAATAGTTGTTGTCAAGTGGAGCTTGACCTGCTTTAGCCCTATCGAAAACCTCTACATTCAATGTGGTTGGTGGTCCAGTAGTTTTATCTGATTCATCTACAGCAGACTTCTTTGAGTTACATCCAGACATTACACTTACTAAAACCAATAGGGATAAAGATAGACCTAGACATTTTTTAATACGATTATTCAAATAGATCACCCCTTAACTTTATTTCTTTGTAAAATTCCTATAAAGCTTTAGAATATGTTTAACTTTATAAGAAGAATATATTATCCTTTAACTGCACCTATCATTACACCTGATACAAAGTATTTCTGCAACCAGGGATATACTATAAGTATTGGAATTGTAGCAAACATTACGCTTGCAGCCTTTAGAGCCTCTGGCGCAATACCTGCGCCTCTACCCCCTTCTGCCTGTTGAATATCCAATTGCTGACTGATACTTATAATTTGATATAGCTTTAATTGTATTGGATAAAGAGCAGGTTTACTAATGTAGAAAAGTGCATCCATAAAACCATTCCATCTTCCAACTGCATAGAAAAGACTAAGTGTTGCTATTACAGGCATGGATAAAGGTAGTACTATTTTTATAAGTATACCTATGTCAGTGCATCCATCAATAGATGCTGATTCTTCCAGACTATCCGGAAGAGATGTAAAAAATGTTTTAAGTATTATCATATTATAAACGCTTACTAATCCTGGAAGTATTAGACTCCACGATGTGTCTAATAAGTGCATATTTTTAACTAAGAGATAATCAGGTATTAAACCTCCGCTGAAATACATTGTTATAACTATTATGAGTAATAAAAAATTTCTTCCCTTTAGTCTCTTTTTTGTTAGCGGATATGCAGCACAAATGGTGAATACCATGCTCAGAACTGTAAAAGATGCAGTGAGCACAATAGTATAAAAAAGTGAATGTAGCATTGCACTATCCCTAAAAACAGTTTTATAAGTTTCAAGATTAAACCCAATTGGGAATAATGTAATTTTCTGTGAAACTATGGCACTATTTGAACTAAAAGAAACTGCAATAATATAAAGGAACGGAACTAAGCATACAATTACCCCAGAAACCGTAAATAAAATAATTATTAAATCAAATATTCTTTCTTTTAACTTAACACTCATAATGACACCTCCTTTACCAAATTCCTTGTTCGCCACTTTTTTCAGCTATAAAATTAGCGCCAAGTAAAAATATCAAACTTACAACGGACTGAAATAGACCAACAGCCGTCGCTCGTGTAAAGTCACCTGACCCAAGACCAACTCTATACACAAAAGTACTGATTACATCAGAGAAGTCTTGCACAAGTGGATTACCAATGATAAATGGCCGATCAAAACCTATGGATACCATTCTTCCAAGTTGTAATATAAGCAGAATAATAACTGTAGGCTTAATACATGGTAACGTTATATGCCATATTCTTCTTAATCTATCCGCACCATCTACTTCGGCAGCTTCGTATAGTTCTTTTCCTATGCCAGTTATAGCAGCGAGATAAATAATAGTCCCCCATCCTATACTCTGCCATACTCCTATGCCTAGGTATGTAGCCAACCAATGCCATTTATCAGATAGAAACGGCACTGCAGTACCTCCAAGCGACTTTATTACTCCATTTACTAGACCATTAGATGAGAATATTTGATAAGAAATATCTCCTACAATAACCCAAGATAAAAAATGTGGTAGATATAAAAGAGTCTGAGTTGTTTTTTTAAACGTTAAATTCTTTAGCTCATTCAATATAATTGCTAGTATTATTGGTGCAGGAAATCCAACAATCAAATCTAAACCGTTAAGCATTAATGTATTTCTTACTACCTTGTAAAAATCTGCCATTGCAAATAATTCCTTAAAGGCTGTAAGGCCTATCCATTTGCTTTTTAAAACTCCCTGAAATATGTTATAATCCTTAAAAGCAATCAATACTCCATATAGAGGTCCATACTTAAATATTATAAAATATGTTATTGGGAGTAATAATAAAAGATAAAGAAATTTGTCTCTTTTTAAATAGTAGATAAATCCCATTTTATTTTTTTTTCTTGGATTAATTTTGAAATCGTTTACCACAATAGCGTCTTTCATTTCAATTCCTCCTTTATATTAGTTTATTTCATAACTCTGAACTTAAGTGATTAAAAGCGATGGAATAATATATACAAAGATTGACCAACTCTTATTTCTCCAAACATTGTATGTATTTGGTAACAATAATATAGCAGAAATTAGTATTTAGTTCAACAATGACAATTACTTTAGAATTCATTTTTAATTATATTGGCTAATTTAAACACATTTAAGTAAAATTAATGGCGTTTAAGCAAGTTTGTATATATATATGTTACTTTTGTTTGTTAAACTCCTTGGAATTCTAATATTACGAGATAACCAAATGATAAATCGACTATGGCTAACAATTAAAGGTAAAACAGAAGTGGCTATATTATCCATACAGCCACTTCTAATTTAAATAGCTACAACATTTTTTTATTTCTATACTCGCCAGGAGTTATCCCTTCATATTTCTTAAAGAATCTTGTGAAACTCTGATCATTATTATAGCCAAGATTTGTTGCTATATTTTTAATGCTCAATTTCGTTTTTATTAACAATTCCTTTGCTTCTTTAACTCTTATATTATTTATATAATCAATAATACTTTCTCCAACTTCATCCATGAATATTTTTCTTACATGAGAATAACTTAATCCAATGGACTCTGAGATATCTTTTATACCTATATCCTTTTGATAATTATTAGTAATATACTCAATAATACTATCTAGTTTTTCCCTATTAGAATATATTGTATTATTATGGAATTCTATTATTTGTGAATAAATGTCTGACAACCAACATCTTATTTCTTGTATAGTCTCCTTTGCAGAGAGTTCATAATATATATTGAATTTGGCACCAAAGATATCATATATATTTAAATGTTGTTCTAGAAGATACTTAACAATAGTGTTTCCAACTAGTTGTGTAAATATTTGTATAATATTTTCACTCGATAAGCTGCACTTATGAACCAAATCATCAACTAATTCATCTAATGTCAACTCTAGACATTCTTTAGACTGTGATTGTAGAGAATTCAATAGATATTCTTCTATTTTAAAAGGGTAATAATAATTGAAACTAGTAAAAAATTCATTCCATAATATAACATTATTACTACCTAATTTCAATTTTTGCTTTAAGGCCGTCTGTGCTTCAAAGTATGAATCTTGAATTTCTGCTACTCCACAGTGGCACATACCTATACCAATAGTAATGCTATTTTCAAGTACCTTAGCTATCTCTTCTTTTACCTTTATGAAGCTTTGCTCAAGTATTTGCTGAACATTATCACATTTATCAGTATTAACTATAAGCACTGTCTCTCCCTTGCTTAAATTTAGGCTTTCACAAAGAAAATTTACCTCTATAACTTCACTTGATACCTGTGATATAAGATTTTTCATGTAATACTTCTCTTCACGATATAATTTGGTAAACTCATTATATTTATCAATTGATATTACAGCACAGATGTAATAATTATATATAAATCTTTCATTAGCTATACTTATATCCATTTCACCGGATATATCGCCATTTAATAAATTTTTTAAGCAATTATCTTTAATATCTATTTTATTTTTTTCTAGTATATCGAAAAGTGCCTTATCTTTCTTAATTAGCGTGTTAAATGCTCTATGAAGTATAGACATTTCGTCCCCATCACCTATGATATCAATACCTTTTGTTGTCTTAATATCATTAATAAGTTTCTCTAAAGGACTGGATATTCTTTTAGATATAAAAAAAGAAATTAATATTCCAATTACCATAATAAATAATGACATGTAAACAGTAGTTATTCTAATTGAGCTTACTTTATTTGACAGAGAAGTAATGGGAAATACTCCAATAAATATCCAATTATTAAAATTAGATTTTAAAAATGATACAATAGACTTATTTCCATCTATAGTTGTTGTAAGATATCCCTGTGAAGACTTATTATTTAAAATCTTTGACATATAATCATCTTTTGATAAATTCTTAGCCAATAGTTTCGTATTAGAATTAGTAATAATGTCCCCATTATTATTTGTGATAAATATATAGCCCTCTGTATTAGCATTGCTGCCATTTATAATATTATTTACTGCATCTTCTTTTATGTTTACCACAAGTGCACCATTTAAGTTAGTTGTGTATGGAGTTAATGGATAAATATATGTCATAACATAATTCATTGAAGAGTTCGTTTTATCATTTTTAGAATCATTACTTGGAATCCTTGTTGTAAGCATGGATAAAGGAACTTTCTTGTTTTTGTAGTCATCATAATACTTTATCCACCCTGTATCCCCTAGTAAGTCTTTTTTAACTAGATCATTATTAGAAGTGAAGGTGTAATCAAAATCATCAAGATACAGGTATACGGAATCATATTTATCATTTACTCTTACAAGTTCTGATAAAATATCTAATACATGTAAAACCCTAACTATATTATTTCCATTTGTTATGTCAATTTCTCCATGGAAATTATTTAGTTCATTAATTGTAGTATCAACTGAAAGCCTTACTGCCTCTTTAAACACACTATCTTCTAACTGCACTAATGTGTTCTCAGCTACTTTAAGCTTACCAATGCTGTTATTACTAATTTCCATTTCAGAATTCTTTAAAACCTCATAGTTAGATATGGTATTAATTATTATTACCGGCAAAATCAATAGAAGCGTTAGGCAAATAAAAAGTTTTTTAAAAAATGAGTTTGCTTTCATAAAATCCTCCAACCATATTTTATAATTTTAATACCTCTTATGCTGATACAGTAATCGATTTCTTTTTTATCATAAAGGATTGTTATTATACACGTGAATAATCAATTAAACATTTAGCGAATGTCCTCTTCTTAATTACTAGTAAATTTTTTTATCTATATTATATCATACAAAGAAGTAAACCGACATGAACTATATAGCTAAATTTGTAGTATATAAATATATCTTATTTTTTAATTTTGTTATAAAACATGTTTAGAGGTAAATTAAATACGCAGCATTTCCAATTATTTTGATACAGAAAAACATCACATCTCATAAGAGTGTGATGCCTAAATTATAGCATTGAGACCTGAAATATAGAGAGACTTCTTTCAACAAGAGTTGCACTTCTCTTTCCGATACGATTTAACAATGTTTAATGAAACTATATGTTAGAATACTATACTAATTTACTAGAGTAGTCTTTTTATTTTAAACTTTGTTTTATTATTTAATCGAAAATTCTTTCTTCGCTTATTCCCATATTTAGAGGTTTGGGTTTTTCACAGGTACTTTTTATTTTATAATGTTTTTCTTCATTGGAAGCATCATAAAATCCCTGCATGATATCCAATACGTGATATGCCAATTCACCATTTGCCCTATTAACACATCCGTGTAAAATTCAGGATCCGGATGCCAGCCTTCATGACCATGATTCATCATGAAAGCAGTTGCAGCAATAGGCTCCCCTATCCTTTTACCTGCTTCAATTGCAGCTATGCAGACTTCTGCATGTACTCTAGGAATCGTAAGATTTAATACGATTTTTATCTCAGGATCGGACAATAACTCATTAATAGGACATGCTTTCTGAATCCCAAATTCGGCAGCTCTTGCTCTTGCCTTATCCATATTAATATCCGTACAGGCAACTACTTCTACTGCTTGAAAATCATTTTTAAGATTTTTAAGGTAAATTCCACTTATAGTGCCACAACCAATTACACCAACTTTAATCCTCTCCAAAATATTAATACACCCCAATTTTTTCATATTTCAATTCATCACAGTGAAGTACTTAATATTATTTTACATAGTCTCGCCAGCAGTGTACAGGTTTCCACTTCAAAAGTCTTTTGGCTTTATCATTACTTATTAAGGTTTCAAATCCATTTAGTGATGTTTTAAATTCTTTCACCTCTGGAAAAATAGCTTTCATTAGATCTCTGCTTTTAATATTCATTGCATTTTCATTTGCAACAATGTTTATATTAACTGCCCCAAGATCTTCTGCCTCTACTGCTAAACGGCAGGCATTCCCTATATCACGGGCATCGATATAATTCCAAAGATTCCTTATTTTCTTTTTGGGATCATTAATAATATCATGAAAATCAGCATACATTTCAGGGGTAATGACATTACCAAGTCTCATTGAAACTACTTGCATACCAGTTCTTCGATTAAATGCAGCAGCCATTTCTTCTCCTACAACCTTTGAAAGTCCGTAGCTATCCTCCGGAAGCTGTGGATGTTCCTCATCTACTGGAACATATAGCGGTGGGAAAGAATTACCTGCAAAACAAAAGCCATATGAAGATTCACTTGATGCAATTACTACCTTTTTAATTCCTAAGACTGACGCAGCTTCAAGTATATTGTAAGTACACATAACATTGTTTTCAAATACTACTTCATTCGGATACGAAAACGCATTAGGAATGGCAGCTAAATGTACCACCGCATCTGCACCTGATAATACACCATATACCTCACCTAAATTTCTCGAATTTAC
>Ga0209125_1002787_pt1 | contig 12868 bp, 12 predicted proteins | sample BarGraIncub1131A_FD_184503 | JGI IMG/M metagenome (GOLD analysis project Ga0209125, IMG submission 184503) | Arctic peat soil microbial communities from Barrow, Alaska - Barrow Graham LP Incubations 11-31A (SPAdes) (version 2) | ecosystem: Environmental > Terrestrial > Soil > Wetlands > Peat... | reverse complement strand
CAAGCCACTGCCATGCTCCCGGGCGATCACGGGTAACCCAAACCGGCAAACCAGTTGTGCGCTTGAGCCACACAGCTTCCTCGGACGAATCCTTCCAGGAGGAATTGGACATAACCATACGAGGACTCCGTGGATCGTAGCCATGAATCCCATAGGAAAGAATCCCCACGCGCAATCCTTGTTCAGCTAGGGCCTTTGCCACAAGTGCGGTTACAGGGGTTTTGCCTCCCCCCCCCATGCGAAGGGAGCCGATCACAAGCAACGGAAGCGGACAATCGAGACAAGGACCGCTCCTATGCAGCCACCACTTATGCATGAGACTCCCAACTCTCCAGCTAAGCGCAAATGGGAATAAAAGATTACGCAAACTGAATTTCGGGGTTGCAATGATTTGCCATTTACTAGATAATAGATATATATGCCTGATCTGCAAACGAATGATTTAGAAGAAGTACGCCGCCGTCTTGGTTTGTTCTTTGCTCAGAACCAGGCGATGGTTGACCGTTATATCCAGCTTCATGGCACCAAGATCAACATGAAGGCTATTCAAGACGTCCGTGACGAGATTGAAACCATGCCTAATCTGGCTCCGATTACACAAGAATTAGCCAGCACCCCGAACTACGCAGGTCTCGATCTCCCCTATTTTACGGTCGAAGTCGATTGTCCATGCTGCAGTCAAAAAGGGATTCCGCATCGAGAATTGCGCGCAAGTGCCATGGCGCAAAAAAACGACCCATTCCTTGCTCCAGTTTATACTCCTCTCGCGAAGTTCCAACCGCTCAATTTTTTAATGGTCAACGTTACGGTATGCCCACGTTGCCTTCTCGCTAGTCCCGACAAAAAAGACTTTATACAGTTTAACCGGACAACTAGGCAAACAGTTCCTAGCCAATTATCTTCGGGCATTATCGCAGAGATACAAGATAGCATCGCCGAAAGACAGGAAATGCTGGAACGAGCCCACATCAAACCGGAATTTCAACTCTGCCCCCGAAGCTCTGATGTCGCCATTCTGAGCTATCAACTCGCCGATCACCGGGCCCGGATAGAGGCAGAGAGTAAGCATCAGTTCTCGATTTTCAAACGCGCCAATTACCACACTCGCATTGCACTACTGCAAAGGCAGGCAGGAATTGACGATACAGCAACTCTTCAAAAGGCGCTCACGCTTTTCAAAGAAGCATATTATCGAACCGATTTTCCAAATGCCAATGCGGAATTTCAAAGTTGTTTTCTTATTTTCAGCATTTTCCTGCGCTTTAACCAGCTCAAGGAAGCCCGCGAGTACATCTCGGTGATGGAGCAAAGCAAAAAAGATGTTGAAGCCCGTAAAGACCCCGCTGCGGTCCAAGCTTTGAATACTTGGCTAGGCATGACCAAAGCACGTTGGGATGACCGCGATAACCCTCGGCTCTGGGAAACCCCAAGCTGAGACTATGTGTAATTCCTATAGAAAAAGGATCCGCCCAAGTCATTCTTGGATACGGATCCTGATTTCGGTCAATTTATCAGTTCATCAAACAGCACTGAGCGTTATTGTATCCATCGCTGAGCAATAGCCGTCCATACGCTCACGTAAATGGAGACGGTGTACGGAACGTCGAATCCGTTTAAGGGCCTGATCACGCAATTGGCGAACCCTTTCATGGGAAATATTCAGAGCCTCACCGACTTCGCGCAAATTCAATGGCGAATCATGATCCATTCCGAAAAGACCTCGGATCACCTCAGCTTCACGATCAGGAAGATTTACCAAAAGACTCTTGGTGATATCTTCGATGCGTGAAATTTCAGTTTCCGCTTCAGGATTCAGATTGCGCCCGTCAGCCATTAGTTCACCAAATGACTTGCCATCGTCCTGGCCCATAGGTTCATCAATACTCACGGCGCCATCAGAAATCTGGATCAAGCCGCGAATATCATCGCTCATCTCTTGATGGAATTTCGTCTCGCGAATGGCTTTTTTTACGCGTAGATGTTGGTTGGCAGGCAAACGAATCAGACCACTTTGCTCGTTGATTGCACGCGTGATATACGCTTTAATCCACCAAACGGCATAGGAAATGAATTTAAGTCCCCGAGTGTGATCGAAACTTTCAATGGCGCGGATAAGCCCCATTGACCCCTCGCTCACCAGATCCTGTAAAGGAATATTGCATCCTCGGTACCGAAGCGCAACCTTCAATACAAAACGCAAGTTCGCGGAAACAAGCCGCTCGCGAGCGCACTTGTTGCCAAATTTAGCCATCTGGAAAAAATACTGCTCCTCAGAGCGAGTTAGCGGGCTTGTTTTACGAATGTCTTCCAGGTAGCGCTTAAGAACATCGTCTTTAACTGCAAATGCCATATTCCTCCATTTTCAGGAGCATCCCTCCATTGAATGGCGAGATCCCCCGAGATCCTGACTTGTCCTCTTCGCAAGGACTCAACACTTACCAACAAAGTTATACACATTCAGTTCACTTTGTTCAACATCTAGAACATTTTTTTTGATGTTAGAATTCATTATCCCCAAAATTCGCAAGGATTGCAAGGAAAATGTAAAAGAAATAGAAATTGTTCGTTTGACTCCACCTCCCAGCAGTGTGGGGCTGCAGCAGAACCAGGTGTACCCGACAGTGCGCAAACAGCGTATTGTTGAATCACAAAGCACTGCGGATAACCTCCCCATTCTGCTGACAGGCGTTATTGGGAGGTGGGCAATCGCGCAATTCCCAAGATACGCGGTTTTGAATCAAGAGCAGAGTCAACCGAGTAAGACCCCAAAGAAAACCTTGACGAACTTCTCAAGGTTTGAGTCGCATAATCCGATATGCTTAAAATAAGGAAGGTATTGTATGGCCACCACATCATCTACAGGTACGGGAATCCAGGTCGGAGGACTTGTCTCTGGCATTGATACCGGTGCAATCATCGATTCCCTCACTAGCATTGAACAAACCCGTGTTACGCGGGAACAGAACCAAAAAGCCCTGGTTGAAGATACACAAACCGCTTTCACTGATCTAGCAAGCAGAGTCTCCTCACTTTCCAGTGTTGCAACAACTCTTTCCAAGGCCGCTTCATTCGCTCTATTTACTGCTACCACCAATGACGCAGAACTCGCTACGGTAACGGGCTCAGAAACGGGCTCGGCCGGTGCCTTTGATGTTGTAGTCCAACAACTCGCCACAACCGAAAAAGTGGCATCGTCCAACTTCGCGACAACCAATACAAGCCTGAATTTGACTGGCACTTTTGAAGTGTCCCGTAGTGCTGCAGCTATTGCAAGCGATCCTACGAAGAAGACAACCACGATCGATATTAAGCCCACCGACGCCCTCAAGGATATCGTCAATAAAATCAACGCAGCAGAAGGCTCAGCGGTAAAGGCCTCTATCCTGAATTCAGGAACAGGTCAAAACCGGCTGGTACTTACAGGTGTTGAACAGGGTTCCGATGCTTTTTTCCTTAAGGAAACTGCAGGGACTGCTCTGAGCGCAGGCCTCGCGTTGATTGATCCGGTGCAGTCTGCACGCACAGAATTCAACTTTGTGAAAGCTACCGGTGGGGCTGCAGATTCCACCACATTGTTCAAAGATCTATTTACATCGATCGGTGGAAATAAGCTCCAGACTGGGGATAAAATATCCATTTCTGGACAGAGTGCCGATGGAACTGTTGCCACGACCGATTTTACCATTGATGCAACGACAAGCACTGTGGGAGACTTATTAACTCAGATCCGCTCGGTTTATGGCGCAAATACCAATGTGTCACTCAACCAGTCTGGAGAGATTTCCCTTACCAACACAGGCTCAGGAACAGGGGCCATTTCCATGACTTTGGCTTACACTGGCCTGAACCCCACGAGCACGATGAGTTTAGGGGAAACCAAGGCGCAGAACCAATTCACCAGTGAAATTAACGAGGGATCCAGATCCTTTTATTTACTCGATGGAATGGCAGTAAGCTCTCAAACGAATGCCGATGCTAAGACCGTAGTTGGCTCAACAATCAACCTCATCAAGGCTGACCCGACTAAAACGGTCAAGCTTGCGCTCGCTGTTGACAAGACGAGTATCAAATCCAAGATCCAAGACCTGATCGACCAATACAATTCAGTCCTTTCGTTCATTGCTGAGCAATCCAAGGTTGTGGTCAAGAACACCAAGAGCACAGCAACAGATACCGGCGTTCAATCCAAGGGCCCATTGGCCAACGATTCTACAGTCCGGCAATTGAAGCAACAGCTCACCACCCTGATGACCTCCCCTGTAGAGCTCTTGAAAGGGAAAACCCAATACAATTCGCTGTCGCGCATTGGGATTACCACCGACCGGACAACAGGGCTGCTCACCGTCGATGATACAACGCTGAACAAAGCTTTGGACACCGACATTGATGGCGTAAAATCCCTGTTCATGGCTTCTGGATTTTCTTCTAATCCCGCTCATGAAATGGGCCGTTTTGACGACAAGACGACCAAATCGGGCGTGTATGATGTGGATCCCGACGCAAATACAATTTCAAAAACAAGCCTCGCCTCGGATATGGCAACCGCGCTGCGCTCAGACAATATTCTGATGTCCAAAGAAGGGGATTCCAAAGGTCTTTCCATCACGGCTCCAATCGGAAGCGGAACGGGAAAATTCACCTTTGTGCGTGGTATCGCAAGCCAATTGAAGATGTTTGTCGACAACGCCAAGGATTCGAGCAAAGGCTTATTTACCAAGGCTCAGCAGAGTTTTCAGTCCCGGCTTTCTGATTTCGATGATCGAATTGCCACCTTGACGACCCATGTCGAAACAGTTCGCCAACGTTTGACTACGCAATACGCGGCCCTCGAGCAGAGCATGCAAAAACTGAAGACCCAGAGTTCGGCATTCACGTCTCAAATTTCTTCGTTGTAAACCAATTCAACTCGGATCCATTATGCAAACTACAATTGACGCATATAAACAGACGGATATCAGCACTGCTGACCGGGGTCGCTTGTTGCTCATGGTCTACGATCATTGCATAAAATGGTGCACTGCCGCCCGTGAAGCCATCCAAAAGGGTGATATCAGCAAGCGCACCCAGGCGATCTTCAAGATCCAAGATGGAATCACAGAACTCATCTGCTCTTTGGATATGGAAAAGGGTGGAGATATCGCCAAAAACCTGTATCGCCTCTATGACTTTTACAATCAGCACCTGACCGAAGCCAATTTGCGCAATATTGCCAAGAATGTCGAAGATGTACAAGGCATGCTAGAGAGCTTACGCGAAGCATGGGTTGGAGCCATTGCCAATCTCCGTCAAAATCGAGAACTGGCGGCTCGTCTGCAACCTAGCCAGCAACGTTCCTATGTGAGCATGGTAGGCTAATATGCATCCAACATCACAGGAATTGACTACCCACCTCACGCAGCTACGCGAGCTCTATCAAAAAGCATTACATCTGGGAAGTGAAATACCGATTCAGAACGAGGAACAAATCGAAGCGATGCTCGATGAACGGTTTCGGATTCTGCAACGTTGCACAATTTTAAGCGCGCGGGCAAAAGAACTCGGTGAGTTTATTGACACGCTAACTCTCCCTCAGAGCGAACGGGCTTTTTTACGCGAGCAACTTAGTTTGGTAAAGGATCTTGCACCAAAATTTGCAGCCCAGGACCGCCAGATGGGTCAAAATTTGCGCATCCGAGCCACGCACTTGCGCAACTCAATGGTGAGTCACAATCAACAGGCAAACGCGATTCACCAGTACCTATCAGCGCCCCAGGCGAAGCCTTACGTATAGCGCCAATTGCTTCGCGACAATGGTATTCCAAGAGAAATACTGCTCGATATGTTTATGAGCGCCATGAACGAGCTGTAGGGCGAATTCCGGATCATCAGCAAGCTTTTGAAAAGCTGCAGCCAAAGCCTGTGGATTTTTTTCGGGAACGAGCAATCCCGATACCCCATCGACAACGACATCCCCAATCCCGCCAACTTGACTTGCCACCAAGGGCAAATTCAGTTCCGCAGCCTCAATCAGAACAACTCCTAGGCCTTCGGTATCGCCTTTAGAATCAACGATGGCAGGCAAAACAAAGCAATGGGCGGACCTATATTCTTGCTCCAAAGCGGCTTTGCTTAGCTTACCGGTAAATACGACATTCGCCAGGTTAAGACGTGCCACCTCACCGACCAATGAATTCGTCAAATCGCCATGACCGACAATGCGGATTTGGAAGCGCAACGGATCGAGAAGTGCCGCAGCTGCGATCAAATGGATCAAACCCTTGCGCTCGATGTGACGCCCAACGAACAAAGCGATGAAAGGCGCAGCGGCTTTTCCTGGTACGGGCTCTGCACTCGAAAGGGTCGTTCCATAGGGGCTGAGCTCCACAGAGCATGGGTAAACTAGCTTTACCTTCTGGGCAGTAAAGGAACTATTGGCGAGCACACAATCAGCACGACGCAAAAGGAAACGCAGCACCGTGGCTACCCAAGGATGCTTGCGAATTAGCAGAAGCTCGGCTCCATGGAAGTTCAGGACCACGGGAATACGGAAAATCCATTTCCCTGCAAGTGCGATTAAACCGTGGGGAAAGGGCCAATGGGCATGGATCACATCGGGCCGAAAGCGCCAGCACCGCCATAGACATAACAAAAAACCGCTTAGAATGTACGGAGCCGCGAGCAACTGCATCCAAGGCCGATTGGCCATTTTGGAGGGAGCACCTTCGTCATGGGTGAGGATTTCAAGAGGAGCTGGCGCATAACGGAATCGATGTACCGCAATACCATCAATCGCGTGAGAAGCAAGTCCTTTCCATGAAGGAGCAAGGACTTCAACTTCCACACCCTCGTCATGCAGTCTTCGCAATGATTCGCGCATCCATGGGACCTCCACATCGGCATCATGGCGTGCATAGACGGAAGAGATCACCAAAAGTTTCAAGTGAGCTTTTCCAGGGGGTAACCGGTGATTTTGAATAAACTGGGTTCACCGCAATCAGGAATGAGCCAATCATTTGCTCCAAGCATCATCCATAGGCGGGAACAACATTCTTCCACTCCCGCTACCTGAGAATCCAAAAAGACCAATCCAAGACCACGGTCCTGCGCAAGAAACCCTTTGATATCAGATCCTCTCATGGTTTCTGCGAGAAATTTGAGAATCGCCCGCCATAATGTGCGGTCATCGACATTCTCCCGAATCACCTTGCGCAGTGCTGAAAAGGGGATTTCCATATAGCCGAATCCCGAGCCACTCCGATCTGCCCGAACCATTTCTTCTTGGATGCGAAGTTCGAAAATATCCCACGGGTACAGGAACAATTCGTGATTAAACTCTAGCAACAAAGGTTCAAGGTATTCCAAGGACATCACACCAATGTAAAAAAGTTCGTATCTTTCGCGTATGCAGACCTTGCTCCGCCTTAAAAAAGCCCTCAAAAGTAGCCCACTTACGGCATTTTCCGAACAAATGCTCAGCGGACGCTTCCCTGGATACCGCTTCCGCCCTCTGACACCGGACGAAATCCTCCATTTGGAAAAAAATGGGAATTCCTGTGATGATTGGAGTACCATACAGGTTGAACACCCCTTCGACCCGAGTCGCGTCCGCCACTCCGTCTTTCAGGGCTTTGTCCGATTACCTACTTTCTACGGCACGGTCCTCACTCCTGGTGGTATTTCCGTTCCGACTGGAGTCTATCGCTCGACCATCTATGACAGCATCATAGAAAATAGTCATATCCAGGATGTTTCGCATTTGTCTGGAGTGATTGTTTCACAGGGTGCCATTCTGCAGAATATTGGATCCTTCGTTACCTCCGGGCTTACAAGCTTCGGAGCTGGAAAGCTGATCCCGGTTGGAAATGAGATGGGCGGCCGCACAATTCGCCTAGTGGCAGACCTGAGCCTCGACTTGATCGAAGAATTTCTTCTGAACCGCAAAGACTCGGAAGGAATTTCCGCATGCTGGCAGCAGGTGGATGCATGGACATTGGAAGTCCAACAAAAGGTTTGCTTTGTAGGAAAAGGCGCCAAGATCTGCAATACCAATATTGTGCGGAATTCTTGGATTGGTCCTCACGCCCGGGTGGATGGCGCGGCCAAAATCCGCAATTCCTTTCTCTTTAGCTCCTTGGAAAACCCAAGTGAAATTTATGACGGCGTCATTTTAGAAGGTGTGCAAACCCAAGAAGGCGTGCGCGTTCATTCCTTTGCCCAAGTTCGGGATTCGTTACTCATGCGTCAGGCAAAAATAGGTCGCATGGCAATGATCAATTCCTCGATTATAGGACCCTGCAGCCACATTGAGGAAGCCGAGGTAACTTCAAGCTTTGTGGGGCCTTTGACCCAGTTGCATCATCACTCGCTCTTGATTGCAAGCCTTTGGCCCGAGGGTAGAGGTAATGTGGGTTATGGCGCCAATGTCGGCAGCAACCACACCGGACGTATGCCAGACCAGGAACTTTACGCTGGTTTAGGATTATTTTTCGGACTGGGATGCAGCATTAAATTTCCCGCGAATTTTTCAGAAGCACCCTTCACGATTATCGCAACTGGGGTAATCGCATCACCGCAACGACTACAGTTTCCATTCTCGCTGATCCAACAGCCCAGCACTTATGTCCCGGGCCTTTCGCGCAATCTCAACGAACTGATTCCCGGTTGGACCTATTCGAAAAACGCCTTTGCTATCGCACGCAATCTGTACAAATATGGCATTCGCGCCAAGGGATTCGTGGGCGAGGATCTCAGCTATGAGCTGCTCAATCCGGTCATGGCGCGTCGTGTGCTCGATGCCTGGGATAGACTGCAAGTCCGCAAGATTTTGGATGCCTATACGGAGAAAGAAATCCCAGGGCTTGGAAGTAATTTCCTGCGCGAATCAATACGTCAAGAAGCCCTGCGCGCGTACTCAGCCTACCTTGAGCGCTATGCGGTCGATGCGGCGCTTTCAATTCTCGAACATAGCCCATCAGAGCGTCACGATATTCGCCGCTTGTTCCAAGGGGATCTGCTGAAAGAACTCTGGAAACTCATCCCTGTTCCCGATTCAACTCCAGCCCTTGTCCGTCGTCATCGCACCCTGGAAAAGCGCTGGCTTGAGTCCATATTACAGAGCCTAGGACGCGACGGTGAGCGCGGCCGTAAAATCTTTGACGATTACGACCTAGTGCATCCTGAACCGGAAGATTTCCTGATTTGGGCTCAACAGCGCTTCGAGGATACCCGCAAACGCTGCAACACCATGTTAAAGGCCCTGCGGAGCCCATCCAAAGGTATTTCCCATGATGAATAAGTTATCGCCTGCTCTTTTCATATTGGCCCTTACAGGTCTTTTATTGGCGCAAGAGCCAAGGCACCAAATTTCTGCAGACTTTTTTCATCATGATCAGAAAGGAAAAGCCTACGAGCTTTGGAACTACCAGTTCATTTTTTCCAACGGTACCCAAGCATTCCTAACCTATTCTCTCGTTGAAGTTCCCGCTCTCGGCCGCAAGATTACCGCTGAACTATCCTTCATCAACTTTCTCGGAAAAAATGATCAAGTCGGCAAGCAATTCCCTCCCTCGGAATGGAAAGAATCGAGAGCAAACAGCCTGATCAATATCCGCGAAGGATTTTTCATGAAGGGGCTACCAGGCAATGGTCACCAAGTCCGCTTCACCACGAATAAAAATGAAGGCTTTTATTTGGAACTGATGTTCCAAGATGCACAACCCACTCTCGTTCCCCCAGCTCAATCCTTGCAAGGAACACAGATCAATACGGTGGTTCACATCCCCGCAGGCAAGGTGCGCGGACGTATCGCCATCGGAAAAGATACGCTCATGGTTGAAGGCAGCGGAAATCTTGTGCATACATGGTATAACCGGCCTCTAACCGATTTTGCAGGGAAAAGTCTTACCATTTTTGAATCATCCGGTATCGCGTACTCAGGGCAAATTTTCCAAGGAAAGAAGCCTGGCGAACTGGCTGGTCACGTCATTAAGGTGACCAAAGGAATTGCGAGCGTACTGGAACCCAAATCAATCCAGACCACAGGAACCAGCGCTCTGATTGAATGGCTAAATCCGGGAGAAGTATCCTGGGGCCTTGACTTGTCCAAGCCAACTCAAAAATATTCAGCCCTCGCGACTGTCGATTCTTGGATGGAAAGGCAAGCTGCAAAAATCGCGTTAGGCGGTGATCGCACTATTTTACGTGGCAAAACGCCTTCAATGACCGGTAACATCTACTGGGTAGCCACAGGATTTGACAGCCCATGACCAAGTTCCGCCCTTGCATCGATTTGCATGATGGACACGTGAAACAGATTGTTGGAGGCACACTTTCTGAGGACTCAGAAGGGCTCGTCACCAACTTCATTTCTGATAAGCCACCCTCTTACTATGCCAAACTCTATTGCAACGATGCACTGACCGGTGGGCATGTCATCCTACTTGGATCAGGCAATGATACCGCTGCCCGCGAAGCGCTTGCTGCGTACCCTGGGGGCTTGCAGGTCGGAGGAGGGATCAGTCTGGACAATGCCAGGAGTTGGCTGGATGCAGGAGCATCCCACGTGATTGTAACGTCATGGATTTTTCAGCACAATTCCCTGGACATCAGCCGTCTAACCAGCCTTGTGGATGCCATTGGCCCGGGCAGGCTGGTTCTCGATCTATCCTGCCGCAGGGTCGCCGAGGGGTGGAACATTGCCACCAACCGTTGGCAGACAATTACACCTGTGCAAATTCATGCAAAAACATTAGACTTACTGGCAAAGTATTGTGACCAATTTTTGGTTCATGCCGCGGATGTCGAAGGCAAGCAAAAAGGGATGGATGATCCGTTGATCCGTTTTCTTGCCGAGTACAGCCCGATTCCGGTGACCTATGCTGGTGGCGCACGCAGTGTCGAAGATCTTCAGCACTGTGCGGATATTTCCCAAGGACGCGTTGATCTCACCATCGGAAGTGCCTTGGATATTTTTGGTGGAAAAGGAGCAAGGTATACCGACTGTGTCAATTTTAACCGCACCCCTCACTAAATACTCCCCCCAGCCCGTAGCTGGAAGAGTGCTCACAAGTCGCTTCCGCAAGCGCTATTTTCATTTCTGTACGGAAAATCTCGTTCTGGGAGTTTGCCTCGTTCCAATCGCCGTATTTGGACAGATGCTTTGGAACCTCCCTGCATTGCTCAAACTACGTGCGCTCGAAAAGAAGCGGGTGCGCGATCCCGAGAACCCACGCGTGTACTTCTGGACCGATACGCTCGATGAAGTGAATGGCATTGCGAATAACATCCGCCTTACAGTCAAAGCGCAGATGAACAAAGGACGCAAAGCTCATTTGATCGGAGCCGTGCACCGTTCGCGCGAAGGTGGACGAGTTGAAAACAGCTATGTGATGCTCTTTCCGTTATTTTTCGCAATGCCACAACTTGGGTATCCCGACAGCGAACTTTCCGCCCCACAGATGGGTGCCATTATCCGCTGGTTCCGTCGTTATCCACCCGATGTGATCGAATTGGATACCCCTAATCCCGGCTCCTGGGTCGTCGCGATTATTGGCAAATTCATGGGGATTCCGGTTGTCAGCCATTATCGTACCGATGCGAACGGTTATACTCGTTTGCTGGTCAAATCGAAGCTCATGCAGCGCTATGTCCATTTTCTGGTTTTCGTCTTTTCGCGTTTTACGACTCCGGTGATCACCCCTTCCCGCGACTTTCAGGAAATTGTGAAGCGCGAGATGTGGCTCAAGGATTCTGATGTTGTGCGCCTACCCCGGGGCATCGACCTTGCCAATTTTTCACCTACACGACGTACAGCCGGATTCTGGCCCCAATTCAACCGATCAGCAAAAGCTGTACGCTTTCTATTCGTGGGCCGAGTGTCTCTGGAAAAAGCCTTGCCCTTCCTCGAGGACGTATGGCGGGAATTCCGCATGGGCAATGACAATGCCGAACTGATGATCGTCGGCAATGGTCCTTATCTGGAACAAATGAAATCCAACCTTGCAGACTGTCCGGACGTATCGTTCACAGGGCAACTTTCAGGCGAGCCATTGTTCAGCCTGTATGCCGAAGCCGATTTCTTCGTATTCACTAGCGGTAACGATACCTTTGGCAATGTGATCGTGGAATCCCTCGCTAGCGGAACCCCAACCTTGATCTCCAACCGTGGAGGTCCCAAGGATATTGTGGAAGGAACGGATTGCGGCATTGTGATTCCTTTCCTCGACAAGGATGCCTGGGTGCAAGGCTTACGCGATGCCTGCATCAGTAAACTAGCCTCGGCAGAATCATACGAAGCGCTGCGCCAACGCTGTTTCGAGCGCTCTCGGCTGTTCAGCCTGGACAATGCTTGCGACGCGCAGTGGGAATTCATGAAATCATTGGCGCGCAAAGGATAGCGGTGGAAGAAGCCCTACTGGTACAGATTACCAGAATTCTCGAAAGCTGGTTTAGGGCCCAGAACCGCGACCTTCCTTGGCGACCCGTAGATTTGAATCAGTTGCGCGACCCTTATGCCGTTTGGATCAGTGAGACCATGCTACAGCAGACGCGGGTAGAAGCTGTGATATCCCATTACGAACGGTGGATGCAACAGTTACCGACTCTGCTCGATTTGGCGAATGCTAAAGAGGAGCGAGTTCTCCATCTGTGGCAGGGGCTGGGTTACTATTCCCGTGCGCGCAACTTGCATCGGGCGGCGCTCGCTCTTGTGCAAAGAAATGAACATGAACTTCCGCGTACCCCACAGGAACTGCTTGCCCTGCCAGGTATTGGTGCGTATACTGCGGGGGCAATACTAAGCCTCGCGTGGCATCAGCATCAACCGCTGCTTGACGGAAACTTGATCCGTATTTTTTCTCGCTTACGATGTATCAACGGTCTTCCTGTCGAA
>Ga0209125_1002786_pt1 | contig 12873 bp, 12 predicted proteins | sample BarGraIncub1131A_FD_184503 | JGI IMG/M metagenome (GOLD analysis project Ga0209125, IMG submission 184503) | Arctic peat soil microbial communities from Barrow, Alaska - Barrow Graham LP Incubations 11-31A (SPAdes) (version 2) | ecosystem: Environmental > Terrestrial > Soil > Wetlands > Peat... | reverse complement strand
TGACTATCCTTGGTATTTGCGAATTGTGCCAACTTCGATTCTGTGGGTACACTTTATAACCGAACGCGGAACTGTGCCGACATATGCTCGAAATGATGCCGTACTGTCGGCATATATAACTAAAGAATTAGGCAATTCATGCGACGTAAAACCTCAGGATGCTAGCCTCAAGGCGTCAGGCGAAAAATTCGATGTAGTTCCAGCGCACAGCGGTGGTACTTGTGAAGTTAGCACGGTCAAACAGATGTTGTCAGTCACAAAGCCACAGCTAAAAGTCGCTTATCGCGTGACTATTCCGGTTAAAGAAGTCCTACCAACTGTAAATGATAAAGCCGCTCGTCAATTCGGTGATAGTTTACAAACTAAGGTCGGCACTGGTGTGGCGCTATCAGTCAACGGCGCAAACCAAACAGTTCCTACTGGCGAATTATTCAGCTGGATGGACTTTAGTACGTTAGACGGACAGATTGATTATGTATTTAATGCGGATCGAGCCTCGGCTTATCTAAATAAAGAAGTCGCACCTAAAGTGGCGGTTAATGCCGGCACTACAACTGTTAGTACTTATAACTTTACCGAAACTTCGCGCGTAAATGGGGCAAGTGGAAGAAAGCTTGATATTGGCGCAACTTTGGGAAGCCTAAAATCATATATTGATGGAAGCAGCGACAAAGCGACGGCAGCAACTGCAGCAATTTCACCACAAATTACTTATAAACGCAGCTACAGCTCGGACGACGCAGGGATATCGGCATTAATGCAACAGTATAGCGAGTCACATCCGGGAGTGTATGGGGTTTCGATGATAGAACTTTCTGGCCAAAATCGTCGTGCATCGTACAATGGCGATAAATTGTTCACAACCGCCAGCACTTATAAATTATTTGTAGCCTACAGTACTTTGAAACGTGTGGAAGATGGTTCGTGGAATTGGACTGATCCGATAACTGGCGGGCGAGACTTATCGACCTGTTTTGACGATATGATAGTCAAGTCGGACAATGCATGCGCATCAGCATTACTTACAAAAGTAGGCCAGAAGAATGTTACCAATGAAGCACACGCTATTGGCTGCACGAGCACCACATTTGTGGGAGTCGATGAGATTAAAACGACGCCGGCTGATTTGGCACTATTCTTAGCAGAACTTCAGACTGGCCAAATATTAAATCAACAATCTAGTCGCGACACGTTAATTAGTGCAATGAAGCGCAATATCTATCGTCAAGGTATTCCGGCTGGTATCGGTGGATCGGTTGTGGCCGATAAGGTCGGGTTCTTGTACGGATTGCTACATGATGCTTCAATTGTCTACAGCCCGACCGGCACCTATGTTTTAGTGATTATGACGGATGGATCCAGCTGGTCAACAATCGCCGATTTTGCCAGCCAGATTGAAGCGTTGCGCACACAATAAGTCCGTAAAATGTTATAACCATGCTTCACATGGATGTAACATGGAGTCGACTCAGAATAACTAACAAGGTTGCTATTCATTCGTCTCGTCCATGTTATAACTAGTAGTATGAATGAGCGATCAAGCAAACGCCAAAGAGAACTTTTGAACTTTGTTGATGTTTTTATACAAGGTCATGGCTATGGTCCAAGTTATCGCGAAATTATGCGCGCGCTTGGATATAAGTCAGTTTCGACCGTTGCGGTCCATATTGATGGATTAATAACTAAAGGTTATTTACGAAAACGCGACAATTCAGCCAGGTCGCTTGAGGTCGTGACGACGCATTTAGATGATGCGCCAGCGCACAAGAGTCCGACTCCGGCTCAAGAAAAGTGGATTATCAACGCAGTGACTGGTAAGTTCGATGAACTTGACAGAGCAGATAGTCCAGAGGTTTTGGATGAACTATACGTACTGGTTGGCGCCTTGAAGGTTTTGGGTCTAAAAGGTGCACACGTTGCCATGAAGGCTCGATTAATCGATTATCTAAAGACGCAAAACAAAAGTTAATAGTTGACTAACTCAAGGGGTAGAGTATATAATATTCCTTGTATTCCGACGTAGCTCAATGGTGGAGCAAGAAGCTGTTAACTTCGAGGTTACTGGTTCGAGTCCAGTCGTCGGAGCCAAGATGAAATTAAGATCTCTTCGGAGGTCTTTTCATTTTTTTCAATCTGTTGTTTTCCAGAAATAGGCGGTTCTAACGCGAGAAATTGACGTTCTAGCGTAGAATAGTTTTCTCGAATCGGGATTAGCCAATTCACAGGGGTAAATGCTAAATTTTTATATAATAAATCCAATTTCTGACCAAACATTGCGATTAGTTCTCTCCGTTCGCTGATGTTGCCATTACTAAATTTATCTTGTGCTTTACGAATAAAATTCAATAGAGTGATAGTCTCCTTTGCTCCTTTGTTAGGGCTTTGTTTTAAGCTATCAATTTTTGATTTGCGTGATTCTAATTCTTCTAAAAGTAGCGTTTTTTGTTCTAGGTATTCGCCATCATCAATCAAGCCCTTAGTTCGCATCCGCAATAGTTCCTTGAGCTCATTATTAACGTCTTCAAGGTCTTTGGAATACAAATGTATGTCTTGATTGCTTTGTTTTGTTTCTGATTCATCAAGCTCGTTTAGAGCATCTTCAGCCCATTTTAGAAATTGGGGATGAATATTATATTCACCTAATTCACTAACGACTTGGTCTTCGAGTTCGATTTCAGTTATGGCAGGTTGTTTGCATATAACATTTTTCTTGCGATGAGTGCAGTGATAATAAGTGTAAGCTTTGCCCTTTTTGTATTTAATTTCACCAGTAACTAAACACTCGCATTCACCACACTTCATTAAGCCACGATAGGTAAGCGGAATTTTATCGTCTTTTGCTCTTGGACTAGGTTCTTTTCTTAGTCTATTGATAATTATTTGTTGTTCCTTGAATGAAATAATAGGCGGATGAGATCCTTGTTTTAATTCACCGTGCCATAGAAAATATCCGGTATAAAAAGGATTTCGTAGGATGTTATATAAGGTTGTTCGAATCATCTGATTATTGCCGGAGTGTCTATGTTTGATTGATCGATATTCTCGAACATCATTTAAATAATTCATAGTTTCGTTGATCGTAGCTCCGGCAAGCATCATGTCAAAAGCTTCTCGGATCAATGGTGCGCGTTCTTCATCGATTACTATGGTTTGAGTGAGCAAGTCGTTCTTATATCCAGCAGGCGGAGTGCCCGGATAGTGTCCTTTTTCAACTTTACTATTTAGCCCTCGTTTTGTATTTACGCTAAGATCGCGAACATATTGGTTTGCGGATCCAGTATCAACACTCAAAACTAACGCATTATCGGTTGGTAAATAGATACGGCTGTATGTGCGGATTTCTTTGATGATTTCATTTTGAAGTAGGTGGCTAATAAGCCCAGAATCTACTGCATTTCTAGATAAACGGTCAACGCTCCAACATAATATTGCATCGGCTTTGCCAGATTGGATCATCTTCATTACTTTTTCAAATACAGGCCGTACGTACGGAGATTTTGCAGACTTTGATTCTGATTCGATTGCAACGATATTAAGGCCGTAGTTGATCGCTAGGCGTTGCATCTCGTGTGTTTGATCGTCAATAGATTGAACTTGTCGTTCATTTCCTTCACTTGATTTGCGTGCATACAATACGTACCTTAATTCTTGCATATTTTCTCCTACAACTTAAAAGAGGCGACCTATTGCACACAACCCGAAAAGGATTGTATAGGCCGCCTCATTTAAGAAGACGAATACATATTAACCTTTTCGTAAGTTGTGTGCCCTCTTATTTTACTATTAATGATTGGATTTTGATATGTATGTGGTATAACTACAGGCTAAAGAGTAGTAACTACTATAGATAGTTATTCCCATAGATTTAAAGCCTTATGCCATATGGCTTTTGTCTTTACTATAGTAATAGCTACTACTGTCTTGTTATGACGACTCCTTTTTTGTATTGATCAACGGATTTTATGCAAGCGGCTTGGATTTGTTGCCAAAGCTCATGACTTGCTTCAAACGTTATGTCTTTGTAGAATTTATTTCCTACTTTATGAGCGGGAGTCGTAACGTAATAAGATTCACCTTCTATTATTGAATTTTGCACAATCATCCCCATAATGTATAGGCCAAGATCATAGATTGAAACTTTTAATCTAAACCTATCCTTAAAGGGTTTTCCTAGTACTGATGCTTCAATTGAGTATTTCATATAGTTTTCCTTTTAAGGATTTGAAGAACCCTAACTAAATGACACGCTTCAATTTTTGCTTGTTCAAAGTCTATATTTAAACCCAAACAAGACTTGCAGAGTATTTGATACTCGATTATTTTGTTGTTTGAAATGGTCATACATCCTCCTGTAAGACCAAGCGCTTGGCACGTTAATTTTATGTGCACAAGTCTATCCTATAGGCTTATAGTCTATAGATGATTTGAATCACGTTCGAGTAACAGCTTTAAGCTGTCGATAATTTCAATCTTCCGTTTTGGATGATTCTTGGAATTAATATGGCTTCTAATTTTTGACACATCTTCGAAATGAGAAACAACATGAAGCATAAAAGATCTAGAAATCGATAACGGCATTTTCTTTAGGATTAATTCATCTGCTGTCGATTTAATAAAGAAGCTGTGTTTAAGAATCTTATCAAAACCGATACCTCTAATAGTTTCTTGCAGGGATGTTACTTTAAATCCTGGATAGTTGGTTGGATATATAATTTCATGTTTTTCGTTTAATGATATTCTTCCAGAATCGCAGAGTGCCGACATCACGGTATGTGATATAAGGCCGTTGTTGAATCTTCTAAGCGGATAATCTCCTAGCTCGCTATTAATCCATAGATAACCATCTGATATATAAAATGAGCATTTTAATTTATCGAGCTTTCCTAGTTGTTGAATTTTGAGGTGGTAGGCAATTTTGTTATGAAGTCTGATTATAAAAGATTGATCGCCATCATTTACGCTAACTTCCCATTTCGAAACCATTCGGTGAGTTTTATCTCCTGGTATGGGTAGAGTATAAACCTTAATGTTTTCAGGATCATCGTGATATATTTTAACTACTTTGTGAGACTCTAGGTATTTCAAGATCTCGCATGCGTAAAAGTCATTTTCTATACTCGGTGAAAAGGCATCACTAAATGTTTCGATAAAGAACCTACTATTATGCAAATTCCATTGTCTAGGGGTTTCGATAAGTTGACATAATACCCACAAACTATGTGGAGAGAATGGGAACGGATAAGGATCGAATGGCTTCAACGACATATCTCTACTATAGGCTATAGAAATTTTTTTTGCGCGAGCACTAAGTACAGAGATAAAAAAGATGAAAGGAAAGGTAGGGTGTGTTTGTTTCTAACTTCAAATAACAGGGGGGTGTTTATATGTGTGTATGTAGAGAATGAGCAAGTGCTGGAACGATTAACAGATGAGATTGTTTAAAGGCTATACATAACATATAATAAAAGAGTCTAAACCAGTTGAAGCGATACATTCTAATATGTGTCGAGTGTTTGTGTCTATAAATGGGCACCCCTCGACAAAAACAGTTGGGACACAATCTCTTCTGCTGGTTTAGACACCTAGAGCGGGTGTCCTTTTTTATCCCGCAGAAAGTAGGGATATGCTCAAGCGAATTGCAATTATATCAGTATCTATTGCGCTAGTACTGCTAGCCGTAGGTGTATTATTTATCTATCGAACAGGTGGTGCTAATCCACAAACAGCTAATGATCTTTTAGATAAGACTGCGTATCTCAGTAAATCAAAAGATGGTTATAGCCGATGTTATAACTCAATTAATTACGGTACTTCATTAATTGGCGATGTTCGTCTTCAGATTAAAAGTGAGAATTTTAACAATGATTCGATAACGAGTGATCGCCTTGATGCTATCGAAAAGTCTTTCATGGACACTGTAAAGTTAGAGTGTCAAAAGACAGTCGATGATTATCAGCTTGCCTATGATAAGGCAGTAAAAGATCAGGAAGAATTGCAAAGTTCTACGAATGCATTATGGAACTTCCTGTTTGGCTCGGCAAATGGTCAGACGTCCACTCAAGATCTTAGTTCGTTTGAGCCTACTCGTGCCAGAATGTCGATTGCTTTCAATGATTACGTATTTACAAAACAAGAAGTAAAAGACTATTTCGATGAGCAGCTCAGTTTATGAATTACGAGCAATTAAAGATTGAGAGAGCGTGACGCTATGGCGCTCGCTCAGTTGATATACGATATTTATATCGAACAAAAGGATTAAGGCGCTGACCTCAATGTTGCTTGAAGATGACTAATTAATCCCGCTTTAAATATGCCTTATATCGTTTCAATGCTTTTTGTTTCTTGTTAAGTGCTTTGTCTTTTCCTTTGGCTTGTTTAACTTTGAACGCAACGTCTGCGATTTTCCATCTGGTTTTAGAGCCTGGCACGACTGAGTTTCTGTTCATTTGACCACCTAGGTGTTCAAATGCCCACTTGCCTTCGTACTCGCCCTCAGCGTTATGAGTATCCCCGGAATGAAGAATGATTTTTGTCTTTGTATCATTCAGTGGTAATTTCTGGTGTTTGTCTTCCTCGAGGATGACTTTGATTTTTTTGTAGAGTGCTACCATTTCCTGTACCGATACTTTACTCGCAGTTATGCCTATATCATCAACATAAATTGCGATTCGTGGATCTTTGCCTCTGAGTTCTTTCTTAACGAGCCGTTCGATTTTAAGAAACACCTCTAGATTACACCACACAGATAAGCGGCTTGAAGTAGGGAAGCCGCGCGCAATCGTTTTGTAATCATCCGGATTTTCTTTTGCACCGTGTGGCACGCAACAAAGACTTGCTATAAGCTGGGATACTTCTTTACTGCACCCAAACATCTTGTGATTATAAAAAAGGCTAAATACACGATCTTCTTTGATTTGTTCGTAAAATCGGGTAATGTCCATTTTTAGAATAATTCGTTTTCGGCGAATCCCCAGTAATGATTTCAGTGCAGCCTTATGGTCTAGTCCGTTTACACCTCCAAAGATGAAGTCTGGTAATAAGTGATCATTCGGTTTTAATAAATTTAGGTCGATTGCTTTGAGTAAAACCCCAAGCTGTGTTCTAGAAGCATCTCTTACCCATTTAAGTTTTTTCGGTTTTGATTCGGTTGGGTGATCTTCCCAAAGTTGATCGAAATTTTTAACAGTATCGTCAATCAAAGCGAGTGCGCCCGCGTGATTGAGTTTTTTAGTTGTCAATCTTTTGGCAAGATAATTCTTGCTCATTATTTTTAGATGAGGGTAATTATTTGGCGGCATTTTTCAGTAAATTTTTAGATTTATTTTTAATCAACTGAGTCTGAAGTTTCAGTCCCCAGCTAAGGAGTTGTTTTTCGATTGTAGTGAGATCTTTTTCATTGCGGTCTTTCATATCGAAACCGTAAAGAAAAGGAGTGATTGAAGAAGGGTGTACTTCGAGTTTATCTGCAATTTTTATCAACAGATTTTTCGAAACTTCTTTCTGACCGCTTTCTACCATAGCAATAAGAACTGGTGATACACCAACAGACTTAGCGAAGTCTGACTGAGTGAGCTCAGCTTCGGTGCGGATTTCTTTAATTAATTCTGGGAATTTATACATAATATTTTCAAACGACTACAGGCTCGGAGTTACCGGATCAAGCTGACGATAATCTGAATGATTCGCAGTAAAATCTGCAAGATCGAACCGATTACCCTCAGTACTTTGATCACCATAGGTGCCCCCAAGCCTGCTATACGGATACCACAATTCAGTTGGCAAAGAGTTAACGTTTACTACTTTCATAGAGGCTCCTTTCATAACAGATTGAACAAGTTAACTTAGTTATTGGGGACCATTTACTCTCGTGGCTATGTCATTCGATCGGGAAGGTATCCGGTAATATCCTGTATTCGTAGTATTATGACATAGCCACGATTTGGATAGTCCTTGCGCGCGAGCGCTGAGTTAAGCGGAGCGCGACGATGCGACGGCGCTCAGAAACCCAGGCTGCAAATCCCACTTCTTTGAGTGGACCAGATGTTTTTACATCTCAATGTATCGACTTATAGCATTTCGCTGAATTGATTTGTTTATGTGCCGGTGTTAACCTACCTCTGAGTATATACGAAACGTATATGTATGTCAAGAATAAAATTGATTGATATGTCCCGCTTTTATGACATAATTTGTTTTATTGCTCAGATGAGGGATAATATAAATATAATGTTGAGTACAACACACCAAGCACTGGAAAAATTCGATAATCAGCACGACTTCGAAAGGATGTCTGCGGATATATTGAATGCGCTAGGCTACAAGACCGTGGTCCCTATTGCACCCCGCGGTGGGGGTGACGGATCACGTGATATTACGTTTTTAAATTACGATGGAGAGCCTTCTCTTGCCTGTGTTTCACTTAGGAAAGACGCAAATACGAAGATAATGAGCGATTTATCAGCTCGAAAAAAGGGCGATTATGCGGAGTATACTTTTTTTACGAATCAGTACCTTACGAGTGCTGAAAAGAAAAAAATAACCAAATTCTGCCTGGAAGAACTTGATGCTCAATTTGTCCCTAGAGATATCGAGCTCCTTCGGAGTTTGCTTGATACAAACCTAAAGACCACCAGAGAAGATTATTTACACATTAAGGACGCGAAAACTCCAGACTACAGTGTCGTTGCCCTTGATGTCACTAAATTTTCAATTAAGAATGTAATAGCGACGGCGGAATACGATTTGAAGTCTTATGTAAGCGAGCAAGAGCACGATAATGTAGGATCATTTGGGCTACCTCGTCTTGCGCCAACGGATATGTTTACTGCTAGTGCCGAAACGATGGTGAACGCTCAGAGAAAATACCAAAGGAAACTTAAGGTTCTGTTTGATGTGATAGATAACGTACTCGGTTTTAATTGTAAAATTACATCAGATATAGCGGACGAACATATAGAGGTGCACATCAGTTCGGAATCTCCAGCTAAACTTTTGTTCGATGTACAGTTATTGCCCCAGCCCCCAAAGAGGAGTGGATTTGAATTTGGTGATATGAAGCCTGCAAACGTCTTTCATGATCAATCAGAGTTCAGAGCTGCTTATATCGAAAATGGCGGAATTATTAAGAGTAATTTAGATAAAATAAACGGTAACCATCCAAAACTATTGTTTGACGAAGATGTGTATGTGGTGATTCCCGAGGGTCATGAGTCAACTGAGATTAAGGTGATGATATTTTCCAGGAACCTATCTAATCCACAGGTAAAAAAAGTTACACTATCTAAGTCTGATGCCGTTTTAAGGGAGCTTTAGTGAGATATACGGTAAAACGTCCTGATGTGTGTGTAATCTTTTTAGACACACACGCTATTAACACACTTGCTTACGCAAACAGCTTTCCAGCTGAAGACAACAAGCCTACGAGAGAGTTATATGCAAAACTACAAGCGTTAGTGGAACAAAAAAAGATACTTATATACGAAGCTGACCAAATGTTTGAGATTGGAGTTCGCCCAGAGCTGATTGAAAGTAGCTCTCAAGTTTTCGCTACGCTAGCAAGGGGGCTGTTAACATCCAAAGATGTTGTAGAAGAGCGACAGCATGTAATTGGTATGAAAGCATTTATTGAAAAATCAGATTCTCTAGAGATACCTTTTGAGAGCGCATTTGTAGGAGATCCTTTCGAGGACCGAACTATTGGCGGAATGGTCTTAAGGGTAGATCTTCTCACTCCTGAAATGATTACATCTCGGCAGGAATTGAATCAAAGTATTGCCACAGAATTGGAGGCTTTGAGATTACAGTATATTGAAGAAAAGGTTCCCGAAAAAGAAAGGCGAGAACGACAAACGAATGATGAGTTTGGCGGGTATTCTAAAGTTTACCAAAAAATGCTTTCAAGATACCGTGCCAGGGGTGGAGATTCTTCAGATGAAACAGAGTTTTGGCAAGAATATAATATTATTAGGAAGCCTTTCGCAGAATGGAAGCGACATGGTGGCGGAACCCCCGAAGAATTAGGTGAGTTTTACGAATCTGATTATTACAAAGCGCTACCACACGTTGACATCTGGTCTCGCCTATCAGGTCAGAAAATAATTATCGGCGAGCCCATAAGAAGAGGTGATGTTGCTGATATGCATAATATCGAACACTTTATGCCTTATACGCACATTATGGTGTTAGATCGAGCAATGATAGGACTCGTTAAAACCCTAAGATTAGATGAAAAATACGATGTAAAAATTTGCGGGTTAAAAGACCTCATCAAATTATTACCGGGGGTAGAGTAATGGCTGAAGATAAAAGAGTACGGCAACCAGATTGGTTTCTGACTGAGAAGCATAGTCGCGATGCTGATGATCCGAGAATAGAGCGCATTTGGCAATTTGCTAGAAATATCAACGAGCACCTTGATCTAAATGATAAGGAAAAATATGAGGCAGAATTTTTTGCGGACAGACTTTTAGACAAGCTTGAATCTGCATTAATCTTTTATCAATTTATCAAGAACGATAGCTTTGATACTAAAAACATTAGTGAAAAACGTACGATTTACGAAAGCTTATATTCAAACTTGTGGGGATTTTATAAGGGAAGAGTTCAAAACTTTTTAAAAGAAACCGGTTGGAACTTAGCAATATTTTTTTGTAAGGAAGAAGACTTTGAAAAAGAATCTATTAAATTCTTGACGAAAAATCCTGGTCGTGAGGATTTGGTAGAATTCGCTAAAAAACAACGAGATGCCTGGCAAACTGATTTCGCAAATAGCAGGAATACTACAGAGCATAGTGGGGATTTTAGAGCATGTATCAATACATATGAAACAAAAGGAGATGCACAGAGGTTATTTGCACAAGTATGTTGGACTGCCGAATCATTATTAGCTACTTGTGGAAGCTATAAACTAGCTAAAGAATGGAATGTAATTGAAATTAATTCCAAATCTAATATATTTATGGACGAACCAAGATATATCATCGAACACGCATATGAAACGGCACAGCGAGAAAAAGACGGTTCATCTAAATAGGTTTATTTATAATTAGTTCTAACTTCGTCTAAGATGCGGAGCCAAGATCATATATTTTACAGACTATCCAGTAAGCATCGACGCTACTGGATAATTTTAATTACTTGTCTAGTACTAATGCACCCAAACCGATAACTCCTGGGCCAGAGTGAGCACAAGTGACTAATCCTTGCTCGCAGTCTAACATCTCAAATCTTTTCTGGGCTTTGTTTGTCGCTAGCACAAACCTATTTTCGACATCACTGTGTAAATTATCTACTTGGTCTGATTCGAAATGAACAAGTGCCAATCTGACTGCTCTTTGTCCGGCAGCCTCGGAAACATAACTTACTATAGTCTCACGCGCATTCTTCCAGCCTCTTGGTTTTTTATCAATTGGCTTCAAAAGACCCTCGGGGTTAACCCCGATAATCGGTATTATGTTTAACACGCCAGCCACCATACTGGATGCCAGACCGATTCTACCGCCCCTTCTTAGGTAGTCAAGACTGGGGAATGCTTGGGCAACATACACTTTTTTTGATAGATATTCAACTCGTCTTACCAGTTCTGCGGCACTATTGAATCTGCCATCTGCATTTTCTATGTCCGCCTGTGTTATTAGTAAGCCTTGGCCGATTGATACTGTTTTGCAATCAGCAACAACTATATTAGCCTGATGTTTTAATTCTTCTGCGGCTATCCGTGCTGATTCCATGGAACCACTTAACTGGTTGCTCATAGGGATTACTGCAATTTCTGTTACCCCAGTTTTGATTATGCGTTCATAGGTTGTTTTGTAATCTTCTGGGTTTGGTTGTGAGGTAGTGACTCGGGCTGTTTTCAGGTTAAGATAGTGCACGAACTCCGCTTTTTCGGCATCAGACAAGGGATGATCGACCCATTCTCTGGTTAGGCCGTCGACCTCTGCCATAATCTTAAATGGTACCTCTGTAATGTGGCTTGGTTCAGTAGTTCTCAAATCTCTGGGCAGCGAAGATGCGCTATCATGCACAATAGCTATTTCTCCCGCGTTTATGTATCCCGTCATAATTTTATTATATTAACACAATATTTGTGTTTGTACTATTTAATGGTGTGATGAAAATTAATTATAATGCTGTCCGTGACCTGTATGTTGAGTCAAAGACCTCTTTTGAGGTCTTTTTGTTACTCAAAAAGATATAACAACTGATTTTTGAAAGTGATATAATTATATTAATAAGCGTAAACTTTAAGGAAAAACAAATGGACGAACAATCAACTGAGCTGAACCAAGATAGCCAAAACGTTTCTGAAAACAATAGCGCAAATATGCCTCCAGATAACTATAGCCCCGAGCCGCAGACTACGGGTCCGATTCAGAACTTAGATAACAAAAAACCAAAAAACAAAAAGATGGTTTATATTATTTTGGGAATCATCATTGCTGCCATCGTTATAGCCAGTGCAGTCGGAGCTTATATATTTATTAATAGTAAAAATGATAACAACGCTGCAAAAAAAGAATCTATAAATAGTACCGATAACAATAAGGCTGTTAATGCCTTGAAACCTGTCGATGTTGTCGGTATTGTGCAAAAGGCAGTTGAGAATAAGTTTTCCCAGGTCGTATCACCCGACACTAAATTAACTGGTAATCAAATTGCTTTCAGGACTAGCGACGCAGCTCCATATTGGATAGTTAAAGGTGTTAAGTTCTATGTCAATTATACAGGCGATGGTGCATCAAACTTGGGAGTTTACTTTGTTGACTCAAGCTCAAGAACAAATAATGAAGTATTGGCCCAAGCAACTGCAATTTCTACTGCAATAGGCGACTCATTAGTTAATCAGGGATTTATCAAGTCAACAACCAGTGC
>Ga0209125_1002782_pt1 | contig 12893 bp, 13 predicted proteins | sample BarGraIncub1131A_FD_184503 | JGI IMG/M metagenome (GOLD analysis project Ga0209125, IMG submission 184503) | Arctic peat soil microbial communities from Barrow, Alaska - Barrow Graham LP Incubations 11-31A (SPAdes) (version 2) | ecosystem: Environmental > Terrestrial > Soil > Wetlands > Peat... | reverse complement strand
TCTAAAAAATATTTTTAAACTTCACTTTCTTTTGAAACTTGTGCAAATCCTGTCATCAACTGCATGCCAAAATTTGAGATACATTAAGAAAACACTGCAAATCAATAATAAGTCTACATTTCTTTAGAATAAAAAGGAATGTAGACTTATTATTCGAAATATTTTTTGGCCTATTTGCAACCGAAACATGCAGCCTTTAATTACTATTCACGCATATATTGGACTATCAATTCATCAAGCTCCTGGCTAGTTTTTAATATCTTCTTTAAATTGTACTCTTCATTTTCAAGAATTACATATAATTTATCTCTTAAGTCTTCAATTCTTTCTTCAATTGTATTTTTAATCATAAATAAACTCCAAATATAATATAAGAATCAAGTGCTTATATTGTATCATAAAATTTTAACAACATTTTTTAACATTTCGATAACTTTATGAATGTAACACAATAACAATTGAGTTACATTCACATTGAGTTACATTCACATTGAGGCTATAGAGCATTCTTTAAAAATTCCAATTTCAATGTAACATACTGTATTGATTTGTTACATTGAATGTATTAAAAATGAGATAATTATAATCACTAAAGAGTGTAGAGTAAACAGATACTATGAACCCTTATACGATTTTCAGTAAACTTGTAAAACCTATAAATGATTTAACGCCAACCTATAGGAACTTGTAGAATTCTAATAAAACCTCAAAATTCTTTAAGTATAATAACTACGAACCAGTGGGTCTAAAGTTTGCAATTTAGAATTATTGTAAAATAATTATAGGATTTAAATAAGGCACCCACTTAATTGCAGGTGCCTCTAGTATTGTAATATACAAATTTGATCCTTATAGATAACAGGTACTCAGTTATCTATAAGGAAATGCTTCTTGGGTTTCTTTATTAGCTCTCAAAATGCTAACGAAAGTGCGAATGCTAGATTTTTTTGATAATATGTTTTTAACAAAGTAACTGCATATAAAAATAATTGAAGTAGTTTTGTTAAATTCATATTGAAAAAAAATTATAAATAATGTATAATTAATTTAACACTTATACTGCATATTAAAACAAGTGAAGAATATTTGTTAAAGGGGTGAAAGTATGAATGAAATAATAAAACAAGAAATTAAAGAATTATTTTTCGAAAATAAAGGCTACGCTACAACAAAAGAAATATCAGACAAGGGTATAAATAGATATTATATTAGTACCCTTGAAAAATCAGGCGTTATTTCAAAAATAAAAACAGGGTTATATAAGTGGGTAGAATATAATTTTCAATATAATTTTGAATTAGTTGATGTATTTAAAATAGTCCCTAAAGGGATATTGTGCCTTACTTCTGCATTAGCTTATTATGATTTAACAACTATTAACCCTTGGCAGTATGAGATTGCTATAGAAAGAAGCAGTAAAGTTATAATACCTGAGTATCCACCAATTAAACTTCTATATTTTTCACAAAAACAGCTAAATATAGGTATAACTAATATAGAAGTAGATGGACATTTAATTAAGATATATGATATAGAAAAGACAATATGTGATTGCATAAGATATAGAAATAAAATTGGAATTGATATTGTGAAAGAAGCAATTAATGAGTATATAAAAAGGAAAGATAGAAACTTTAACAAATTAATGAAATATGCTGAAGTTTGTAGAGTTCAAAAAATACTAAAACAGTATTTGGAGGTGCTTGTATGAGTAAGACAATAAAAGACATTACTGCATCGGTAAGAGCAAGACTTGCGATTATAGCAAAAAAGGAACAAAGAAGTTTTGATTCAGTATTATTGTTATACATGCAAGAAAGAATATTATATAGATTGTCTATTTCAAAGTATTGTGAGCGATTTATATTAAAGGGTGGACTATTAATATTCATGTTAACTGAGTATAAGGGAAGACCTACAAAGGATATAGACTTTTTAGCAGAGCAAATATCAAATGATATAGAAAATATAAGAAAAGCATTTTCAGATATATGTAATGTTCAGTGTGAAGATGATGGGCTAGTTTTTAGTGGAGATGAAATTGAAGTTGAAGAGATAAAAAAAGATGTAGAATATCACGGTATAAGAGTAAAAACCAATTGTTTTTTAGGTAATGCTAGAAAGGTGTTACACCTAGATATTGGGTTTGGGGATGTTGTTGTTCCAAAGGCACAAATGATGGAATGTCCAATCTTACTTGATATGAAAGCACCAGTAATAAAAGTATATTCTTTAGAGTCCATTATTTCAGAAAAGTTTCAAGCCATGATTTCATTATCAGTAATTAATAGTAGAATGAAAGATTTCTACGATATATTTACTCTTTTAAATACTAATAGTTTTGATGGAAGGAAGCTGCAGGAGGCTGTAGATGAAACCTTGAAAACAAGGCACACGGTGATTGAAAGAGAAAATATTATTTTCACAGAAGAATTTATGAAAGATGTTAATAGAATTAAAATGTGGAAAGCTTTTTTAAGAAAGATAAACTCTACCAATATTGAGTTTGATGAAGTTATGAGAGAAATTATAATATTTCTTAAACCTATTTATGATGTAATTGTTCATGAAGAAGAATTTTTCGAGTTTTGGGATCATGATAAGAAGCAGTGGGATAAGCATAAAAATAATATAGAGAAATAAAATAGCTATTCTGATTTAAACAGTAAGCAGATTATAAATTGATATGTTAACATATTTTGGCCTAGTGTAACTAATCTAGTTTAGAGTTATTACAAAAAACATATTATTAATAAATTCAGAAACAAAGGAGTATACTAATTTTGCCCCTTTTTTTGCCCCTTATAGTTTAAAAGATATAGGGATAGACAAGTATAGTTTAAAAAACAAAGTGAGCACTTAAGACACTTTGAGTACTATTTAAAATTACTTAAAACGTCACTTTACGAACCAGTTGTTCGCAGGTTAGAATCCTGTCCTACACACATAGAAACCCTAGATGTTATAATGCTTCTAGGGTTTTTTGTGGTTTCTGAAATTGCTAACAAAAGTGTGAATACTAACATGCAGATTAAAACAGGCTTTTAGAGTGGTAATTTAAATTGAGTCGTACAAGATCATAACTCAGATAATGTAGAAATATCAACTAGCTTCTGGGACTTTGACCACCTTTAATTTAAAAAGTTTACTTTCATATCTAGATAGAGATTTAAAATTTTCCTTATGATAAAGATATCTACTGAATAAAGAAATTTTGCGTGAAATTATATTTATGTCCAACACCTCACTATCATCCTGATTAGTAAATAAAGTTACCCCAATATATATTTCGTATTTTCCAATTTGAAGTACTTCAATGTTAATATCATTAATTTTTGATGGATAATTATTAAAGTATTCTACTGCCCTACTAATTGATGTAGTCAAATCTAATGAAGACAAATCTACTGTGGGAGTTATTGGACAGCTAATAGTAGCTTGAACTACATAATACTCTTTATGCTTTTCTTGGTTTCTATTATTACTAATCCCAAGTAACTCTTTATAGTTAATGAAAGGGTTTTTATTCACTTGCATTCCCTCCTTTAATTATAGATGAATACATCATCTATTGAGCCTTTTATTGAACAGTAACCTTGAGAATGCATTATGCGAGGATGTTTTTGGCTAAGTTTACTTGCTACAGCTCCTATATGACTAGCTGGCTCCCAATATCCTCCTCGAGTACCTCTAGCTGCAGATAGTTGTGCCAATGTATTAAATAATAATTGAACCTCAGATTCATTTCTTAAGTTATTAAGTAATTCATGAGAAGAGTATTGTATACCAGCATGTAGGATAAGAAAAATATAAATTTTCAATTCAAGTACCTCCCATAAAGAAATAGTTACATTTTGAGATCTAAGATAGTTTTCGTGTGGACCTCTCAACAATATGCCTCCTGAAAAATTATTATATTATATCCTATTCGTAATTAGGGATTTTAGTACCAAAATAATAAAAAATAATATTTAGTAGTTAAAGATAATAAGAGATAAGAAATAATGAGAAAAATGAGAAAAAATAATACATAGCATTCAGAACTTTTGTTATTATTTTAAATTTTATTATTGGGTACTATTTGGGTACTAAAGATAAAAAATAGTACCCGATTTTAATACAAGATACTATAAGACAATAGCATATAAACGTTGAGATACCAATGGTTAGTAAAACTTACTAAAAGTTAATATAAGTAAACAAACGCACTCGTAACGCGTAGGTCGAGGGTTCGATCCCCTTTTTCAGCTCCAATATTATAGCATAGAAAAAAAGCTAAAGTAGCAATACTTTTAGCTTTTTTTCTATTTAAGCAATGTGATTTTTAAAAATCGTGCATATTAATCCTTCTACTGCAGAAAATGTATATAAGCTAAATATTTAAATTAGTAATATTGGCTAAGGTTTACGTAGAAAGGAGACTTTATGAAAAAGTTTAAAAAAGACTTAATAGCATTAAGCTTTATGGCATCAATTATGGTTTCTATTATTTTTTATAAATTCTTAAATAACGGAGACGGAAATATAAATAGTTTAGTAACAAATTTAGATCAGACAATACCTTTTCTTAAAATATTTATACTGCCATATATAACCTGGTATGGATATATAATTATAGGTTTAATATATCTATGTATGAAAAATCGGAAAGCTTATTATAGTTCTCTTATCAGCTTAAATATAGGCATTTTGATATGTTACATTATCTATGCACTATTTCAAACTACAGTACCTAGGCCAGTAGTTACTAATTCAGATATATTATCTCAATTAGTAAATATTATATATAAAAATGATAATCCCTTTAACTGCTTTCCAAGCATGCATGTCACCACAACTTATATTATAATGAAAGGTATTAATTATACTGAAAACAATATAATTACAAGTCTTATTTTTAATATAATAGGAATACTTATAATTATATCTACCCAATTTATTAAGCAACATGTGGTATTAGATTTGATTTTCGCAATGTTATTAAGTGAAGTAATATTTAGATTTATAAATAACTATACAAAAGAAGACATTGCTAAAATGAAAAGCAAACTATCTTCAATTTGGATTATAAAAAGTAAATTAAAAAATCCTTCTTAAGTGGAGGATTTTTTAATTATGTATAAAAGTACAATAAAGATTTAGTTAAAATCCAAAATTATAATAATATTGGAGGAAAAACAATATTGATGTATAATTAAAGGGTGCATTTAACATTATTTATTTAATACAAGTAGAAATATTGTGCACTTATATCAGCATAATGTATTATATATAATAAGTTCAATACAATATAAGGAGATAAATATGGAAATTAAGAAGATAAGTGAAATAAAAAAAGGTGATAGGATTGAAAGTTTTTTTGTTATAAAATCTGTAGATAGCAAGGTTAGCAATAATAGTAATACAAATAAATATTTAGACTTTAATTTAGGAGATGCCACAGGGGATATAAATGCAAAACTTTGGGAATGCAATGAAGAATTAGAAAATACTTTTAAGCAAAATACTTTAGTGAAAATAAAAGGTACTGTAAATGAGTGGAGAGGAAAGCTTCAATTAAAAATTGAAATGATAAGACTAGCAGAAGAAAGAGATGAAGTTAAAATTTGTGATTATGTTGCGGTGGCTCCATATTCACCAGAAATAATGTATGATGATATTTTAAATTATCTATCTAAAATTAAAAATACGGATATTCAAAATATAGTTACGAATATTTTAAGTGATAATGAAGAAAAGCTAATGCACTATCCTGCAGCTAAGTCTAATCATCATGCTATAAGATCAGGGCTTTTATATCATACAACCACCATGCTTAAAGCAGGAGAAAAATTAGGTGAAATCTATACTTTTTTAAATATGGATTTATTATATGCAGGTATAATACTTCATGATATTGGTAAAATATACGAGATGAATGCTAGTGAACTTGGAATCGTGTCTGAGTATACAGTAGAAGGCCAACTTATAGGCCATATAGTTCAAGGAATTAAAATGATAGAAACAGCAAGTCTTCAGGTTAAAGCTGATAAGGAAGTAAGTATGTTACTACAACATATGGTGCTGGCGCATCATTATGAAGCGGAATATGGAAGTCCTAAAAAACCTATGATACCGGAAGCTGAGATGCTACATCATTTAGATATAATGGATGCAAGAATGTATGATATGAATAAGGCCTTAACGGATACAGAGGAAGGTAAATTTTCAGAAAGAATATGGTCCCTTGATAATTTAAGTATTTATAAAAGTTTCATTAGCAAATAGATAAAAAAATTATAGATGAAGGTGATAAAATGAGGGGAATAATAGATAGATTTGAAGGAGAGTATGCAGTAGTAGAGCTTGAAGACGGAAAATTTATTAATATAAATAAAATAAAATTACCTATAGGAGTAGAAGAAGGGATGGTTATACAAATAGAAGAAAGTATAACTATTGATAAAGATGAAACTGTGAAAAGAAAAAAAGAAATAGAAAGATTAACAGAGGGATTATGGGATGAGTAACATAGATATGTAATTTGAATATACGAACTATTATTAAAAAAAAATTACTAATATTCGCATTTTATGTTGACTGTACCACATCGCTCTGATATTATTAAGTAGGTAAACAAACACTTATAATTGTTATTTGCCTACAGTGTAATACGGGAGGGATAACAATTGAGAATTGTTATCTGCATATGAGGAATACAAGGGGGGTATGTAAATGAAAGATTTTTACGATGTAGTTATTGTAGGAGCAGGACCCGCAGGCATATTTACGGCACTTGAAATTGCCAATGAAAAACCTGAACTTAGTGTACTTATAGTTGATAAGGGAAGAAATATAGAGAAGAGAAAATGTCCAGCGAGAGTAACTGGCAAATGTGTTAAATGTAATCCTTGTGGGATAACATTTGGTTGGGCAGGTGCTGGAGCTTTTTCAGATGGTAAGCTTTCTCTAAGCCCTGAGGTGGGTGGAAGACTCCTTGAATATTTTTCTGAAGATGAATCAAAAAAATTAATTAAGTATTGTGATGATATTTACATAAAATTTGGAGCAAATGAAAAGGTATATGGACTTAATAGTGATAAAGTTGAAGAAATTAAATATGAAGCAAGCAAACACAATATTCGTCTTATTGAATGTCCAGTAAGGCATTTGGGAACAGAGCTCGCCTATGAAGTTTTAAAATCTATGTACCATCATTTAATAGATAATACAAATACAGAGTTTATAGAACTTAGTGAAGTGGAAGAAATATTAGTAGAAGGCAATAAAGCTACTGGAATATTATTAAAGAATAAGGACGGCATGGTTAAGGTTAATGCAAAGTACGTTGTAGCAGCACCAGGCAGAGGTGGGGCAGAGTGGGTTGCAAATGAAGCTAAAAAACATAATATTAAAGTTACTAATAATGCAGTAGATATTGGAGTAAGAGTTGAGGTACCTAATTCTGTAATGGATCACTTAACAAAGGACTTATATGAAGCAAAATTAGTATATTATTCTGATACCTTCGACAATAAGGTCAGGACCTTTTGTATGAACCCAGGGGGAGTAGTGTCAGCGGAATATTATGATGATAATAAGATTGCAGTTGTAAATGGTCATAGTTACTCAGATCAAAAGCTTAGAACAACTAATACAAACTTTGCAATGCTTGTATCTACTACTTTTACAGAACCATTTAATCAACCTATTGGTTATGGGAAATATATAGCTCAGCTAGGGAATATGTTAACTGGCGGAGGGATAATGGTTCAAAGATTAGGGGATTTACTAAAAGGAAGCAGAACAGATTATAATAGATTAAGTAAATCAACTACTGTACCTACTCTAAAATCTGCAGTGCCAGGCGATTTAAGCTTTGTACTACCACAAAGGCACTTAACATCTATTGTAGAAGCATTAAAAGCTTTTGATAAGATAGCACCAGGTATATATAGCAAAAACACCTTATTATATGGGGTGGAAGTTAAGTTCTATTCTAGTAAGTTTAGCACAAATGATAAATTTGAAACATCTATTGACAATTTGTACACTATAGGTGATGGAGCAGGAATAACTAGAGGACTAATGCAAGCATCTGTAACAGGGGTCGTAGTAGCAAGAGACATAGTTAAAAAAGAAGACTAAGAGTATTAAACTAAATTATTGGTTTTATGAATATTAAAAGTGTATAATTTAATATGAAGTAAACATAAGATACAATGAAAGAAAGCGAGGAATTTGTATGTCAGCATTTATTATTTTAGGAGCCCAATGGGGAGATGAAGGTAAAGGTAAGATGACGGATTATCTTGCTGAGGGAGCTGATGTGGTTGTCAGATTCCAAGGCGGAAATAATGCAGGTCACACTGTAGTAGTAGGAGAAAAAGAATATAAACTTCACTTAATACCATCAGGAATATTATATAAAGATAAATTAAATGTTATAGGTAATGGCGTAGTTGTAGACCCAGAAGCCCTATTTATAGAAATGGACTACTTAGAAGCACTAGGCGAAGAAATAACCCCAGAGAGATTAATGATTAGTGATAGATCACAGGTTATAATGCCATATCATAAAGAGTTAGATAATCTGTATGAAATAGCTAGAGGTAAAAACGATATAGGAACTACCAAAAAAGGCATAGGCCCTTGTTATACTGACAAGTTTGAAAGAAGTGGAATTAGAGTTTGTGACCTACTTAAAAAAGATGTTTTCAAAGAAAAACTTAAAACTAGTTTATCAATGAAGAATGATATAATAACAAAAGTTTTGGGTGGCAAAGCACTAGATTTCGATACAATATACACACAGTACTTAGAATATGCAGAAAAAATGAGACCTTTTGTAAAAGATATATCAGTAAAAGTTTTTGACGCAATAAAAGCAGGGAAAAATGTTCTATTTGAAGGAGCACAAGGAACGCTACTTGATATAGATTATGGCTCATATCCTTTTGTAACTTCTTCTAACACTATTGCCGGAGGAGTTTGCATCGGAGCAGGAATAGGACCTACTATGATAACGAATGCGGTAGGAATAGCTAAGGCTTATACTACAAGAGTAGGAAAAGGACCATTCCCAACAGAGCTTGAGAATGAAGTAGGAGAATGGATTCGCGAAAAAGGCTTTGAATTTGGTGTAACAACAGGTAGAGCAAGAAGATGTGGATGGCTTGACCTTGTTATATTAAAAACTGCAGCAAGAATTTCAGGACTTACTAGCTTTGCTGTAACTAAAATAGATACCTTAGCAGGACTTGAAAAAATCAAGATCTGTGTAGGATATGAATTTGAAGGAAGCGTTATAGATTATTTCCCAGCAAGTTTAGAGGATTTAGCTAAATGCGTGCCTGTATATGAAGAGTTTGATGGTTGGGATGAAAATATAGCTGATGCAAGAAGTTATGATGAACTTCCTGAAAATGCAAAAATATACATAAAGAGAATTGAAGACTTTACAGGAGTTAAAGTTTCAATAGTATCAGTAGGACCAAAAAGAGATCAAACAATGGTCTTAACTGAAATATAACAATAAGGCATACATATTGCAAAGATCTTCTTTGTAATATGTATGTCTTATATATTATAGGGAATTATAAGTATTGTGGAAATAGTTTTAAGGTATACAAGTATATACTAAAGATTAAAAAAGTGCGTACTTGTAAAATAGAATCATATGCAATATAATGAGAATGATAATTAAAGTTAAATAAATTTATTTAATTGTTAGTAGAGTTCTGATATAATTATTTCAAATTAAAAAAAAAGCGAGGTAGATAATATGATATTAACTAAGGATATGACAATAGGTGAAGTTGTAAGACAAAAACCAGAATCAGTTGAAGTACTAATGGGATTTGGAATGGGTTGCGTAGGATGTCCTTCAGCACAAGCTGAAACATTAGAAGAAGCAGCAATGGTTCATGGTATTGATTTAGAAGCATTAATGGCTAAATTAAACTCATAAAAAAATTAAGACACTTAGCAAATGCTAGGTGTCTTGTTTTTTATTTTTTCATCTTTTTAATTGATAGTATTACAGGTATGGTAATTATAGTAGCTATTATAGCTTCTGGAACACCATTTATTACAGCTATACCATAAATGGTTTTGGCAGCAATTGAAGGGTCTATGCCTTTAGAAGCAGCAAATTTAGCTGCATATAAAATATATATCATAGTAAGTACACCAAAGGTGTTAGTTATAGAACCAACAATAGTAGCCAGTCCAATTTTTAAGCTATCATTTTTAGTAAAGGTTAGTTTATAGGCATAGTAAGAAGTAAAACCAATAAGAACCCTTGGTAATACGGATACTAAAGGATTTATAAAGGCAAAAGATAGTAAATTTGGAGCCATGATATTTTGCATAATGCTAAAAATTCCAAATATTAATCCAATAGTCATTCCAACCATTGGCCCACCTATTATAGAACCTATAATAACAGGAATATGCATAATAGTAGCTTTTGCGCCGGGCAATGGAATAAAACCATATCCAGTTAATCCAAGTACTACACAAATAGCTGACAACATACCGATGGTTGTAAGTTGATGTGTTTTTATCCTTCTCTTTTGAATAGAATTGTTGTTAATCATGTTTTACCTCCGCTCTTATTCCATAAGGATATAAGTCGATTATAATAATAATCCTTATTTACGTTCAGTTTCATAATGAATACCGACAACAATAGTTTATCACTTATTTTATAGTAAATACAATAATAAAAAAATATATAATATAACATCTTATTCCAATTTCATTTAAATTTTTTTAAGTTTGTAGTAAAATAAGAGTTATGTGGTTAAAGTAATAAACGTTTACTCATTAGTTTGATATTATTTTAACACAAAGAAACTAAAATTAACATGAAAATAAAATTATTTCGCGGAAAATAAATAAAGGAGGCATAATATGAGCAGAATTCCAATGGTTACAGATAGAAACTATAACATTCATTATTATGAAGTAGATATTCATAAAAAAGCTTTAATTACAAGCATTATAGATTATCTAGGAGATATGGCTATGTACCAAAGTGAAATATTAGGAGTTGGAATAGACCATCTTAAAGAGAGTAAAATGGCTTGGGTGTTATATAAATGGGACATAACAATTGAGTTATATCCTCTACTAAATGAAAGTATAAAGGTTAAAACTTTTGCATATTCCTTTAAAAAATTTTATGCCTATAGGAAATATGAGATTATTGATATAGAAGGGAAAAAAATAGGATATGCCAGTTCTGTGTGGATTTTAATAAATACAGATAGACGAAGGCCAATAAGAATTACGAAGGATATGTATGAGGTCTATGGTATAGATGAAAGCAATGATGCCTCTATAGAGATTGAGGATATAAAATCAATAAATGAAGTACACAGCGAGAAGTGTTTCCAAGTTAGATATAGTGATATTGATACTAATATGCACGTGAATAATGTTAAATATGTTGCTTGGGCTTTAGAAACAGTGCCTAAGGATGTAGTATTAAATTGCGAATTAAAAAATATCAAGGTAACCTACGAAAAAGAAACAACCTATGGAGAAACAATAAAGGTAAGTACAGAAGTTATTAGAGAAGAAAGTAAGATAATATGTATACATAAAATCGTAAATGAAGAGGGTACTGAGCTCACATTACTGGAAAGTACTTGGATCTAGGATAATCAGTTTTTTTCTTATATTCTTCTATAACAAAAGTATATGTTGCTGGAAATGCTTTCACTTTGCCAAGTAATTCTAAAATTTATTTTATTTATAGATGCTAAAAATCACAAACTCGCTATCGCTCAAACATGTGATTTTCTTTACGCATCCATAAATAAAATAAATTAAGAATTACTAAGGCGCAGGGAAGCATTCTGCGCAACATATACTTTTGTTAGCATAATCTAAGAAAAAGCTTTTAATTAACCATAGAATACTACTCTATTTTGAAGCATTAATACCTGCAATAGCACCAGAACTCCATGCCCATTGTCTCATTCATTTAAAAATGATATCCTTAGTTATAATACCCACACTTGATGCCTTTACATGGGGATTTGACTTTAACTTCTGCAGTTCCTCTGGGCTACCATAAACCACTACACCAATTATATCTACTTTATTTGCTTCTAATTGATCTTTATTTTTTAGCATAGAATATATATTACTAAATTTATTTTTATAATACTTATCCTTGAAATTAAACTGGAGATTATCTAAATACTTCTTGTAATTGTTTGATACTTCATTAGCTTCATAATCAAACCATCTAGATCCCTCAAATCCTATAAAAGAGTACTCTGAAATAAATGTGGCCTTTCCATCATTTTGGGAGGCTTCCTTTTTATATTTTCCCATTTCCTCATCTGTATAACCATCGATTAGTAGCTCAGATATTTGAACTTTCGGTAGAATTCCTGAAACTTCATTAATTTTATATTTTTTATCAAAGGATAAAGTCATCTCGAGTAGTGAGTCAGAACTTACTTTGTTAAGTAAGGCTAAATCATTTTTATATTCCTTGTACTTAATATCCGGGTGAAAGGCCATCATAGTTAAATTACCTGAATTATCAAAATTAACTGGCCACTCACCTGCCTTCTGTCCACCACTATCTGAAAACAGAGTACGTTTAATATTTATTAATCCATAATTGCTATTTTGATCATATATCTCTACAGATTTATAGCTTCCGATTCTTTTAGAGACTGTATATTGACCGCTTGCACTCAAAAGACCGAAAGTATCATTTGCCTTGCTAATGTAAGTATTAGGCTTTGTAATCTCAAGCATTTTTTCTATCTGTGAGTAATACTTAGTTCCCATTTTAGAAATAACCATAACATTAACTACATATAGCGGTATCAGCACTAGAATAACTATTACAATTGTTCTAATGGTACTCATTTTTTTTGATTTTT
>Ga0209125_1002780_pt1 | contig 12899 bp, 7 predicted proteins | sample BarGraIncub1131A_FD_184503 | JGI IMG/M metagenome (GOLD analysis project Ga0209125, IMG submission 184503) | Arctic peat soil microbial communities from Barrow, Alaska - Barrow Graham LP Incubations 11-31A (SPAdes) (version 2) | ecosystem: Environmental > Terrestrial > Soil > Wetlands > Peat... | reverse complement strand
TGGACTTTGACGATATCATTTTCGTTGACTTCTACCTTGACCTCCATGGTTGCCAGGTCTGCCACGGTCATCAGCTCTGTGCCGGCGAATTGGTTGGTTCCGACGACTTTCTCGCCCTTCTCTACATTGAGTTTTGAAACTGTTCCGTCGATGGGAGAGAATATTTTTGTTTTGGTCAGATTTTCGGCTGACTCCTTCACGCTTGATTCGGCGCTCTTTACCGAATAACGGGCAGCCTGGACCTCTGAAAGTGCAACTTTCCAGGCAGCTTCAACTGTTTCAAATTCTGACTTAGGGATTGTTTTCTTTTCAAGGAGTTGCTTTGCCCGCTGGTAGTTTAGCTCTTTCTCTATTAACTGCGCATCAGCCTGGGCTAACCTGGCTTTTTGCGTATTCAAACTTGCTTCTATTCTGCTCAGGCTTGATTGATAAATATCCGGCTTTATTACGACAAGCAAATCGCCCTTTTTTACTTTATTACCCTCTTTAACAGGAAGTTCAATTATCTCACCTGGGACCTCAGGACTGATCTTCACCTCTATCTGAGGTTTCAGTTTCCCATTGGCGGTAATAATTTCGGTGATATCCCTAATCTCAACTTTTTCGGTGGCTACTTTCAACGTAAGATCTTTTCCGAACCAACCCATCTTTTTCCCTATCAGCAAGGCAACGATCAGCACAACAGCGCCGCCAATTATCCAGGGCAAATTATTTTTTTTCTTTTTCATATAATAATAATTATCCATATTATTCGCTTTTAAAACATGAGGAAAGTTTTAAAAGCGATCATAAAAATAGCATAATTTTGTATGACGATCCAATTTATTTAGGATCAATATGACGAATTCATTTAAAAACATTCAGTTATGTACGGAAAGTTAAAAGAACATCTGCAAAATGAGCTTCAGTCCATCCACGAAGCGGGGCTCTATAAAAATGAACGGCTGATAGTCTCTCCCCAGGATGCTGTTATTCGTCTTGCTTCGGGTCAGGAAGTTTTAAATTTTTGTGCTAATAATTATCTGGGGCTTTCCAATCATCCTGATCTGATCCGGGCTGCTTCTGATGCACTGAAATCACACGGCTATGGTATGTCTTCGGTTCGTTTTATCTGTGGAACTACGGATCTTCACAAGACATTGGAACGAAAAATTGCAGAATTTTTCGGGACGGAGGATACTATTCTTTACGCGGCCTGCTTCGATGCCAATGGGGGTATTTTTGAACCTCTTTTTTCTGAGGACGATGCCATTATATCCGATTCCCTGAACCACGCATCGATTATTGACGGAGTTCGTTTGTGCAAAGCCAAAAGATTCAGGTACCGCAATGCGGACATGCAGGACCTTGAAGAACAGCTAAAACTGGCAAAAGATTCCAGGTACAGGATTATCGTGACTGACGGCGTTTTTTCTATGGATGGGAATGTAGCATCGATGGATAAGATTAATGAACTCGCCAAAAAATATGATGCTTTAATAATGGTTGATGAATGCCACTCGGCTGGAGTGGTGGGAAAAACGGGGCGGGGCGTAACTGAATTGTTTAATATCCGCGGTGAAGTTGATATTATAACAGGTACTTTGGGAAAAGCCTTCGGCGGGGCCCTGGGTGGATTTACCACGGGACGTAAAGAGATTATCGAACTGCTCAGACAACGATCCAGGCCTTATCTTTTTTCAAATTCATTACCGCCTGCAGTCGTCAATGCCGGAATCAAAATGTTTGAGATGATGGCCGAAACTTCAGAACTGCAGGATAAGCTGCATCGCAATACAGACTTTTTTATGTCAAAAATGGTCGCAGCCGGTTTCGATATTAAACCCAGCAAATCAGCCATATGTGCTGTCATGCTTTACGATGCCAAGCTCTCGCAGGATTTCGCTTCACAACTGCTGGAGGAAGGAATCTATGTAATCGGATTTTACTATCCGGTTGTCCCGCAGGGTCAGGCTCGAATAAGGGTTCAATTATCTGCTGCCCATGAGCAGTCACATTTGGAAAGGGCTGTCTCTGCTTTCATCAAAGTAGGTAAATCTCTTGGAGTTATTCATTAATGAAAGCTGTTTTATTCCTTCCGTTTTTGTATATAAATAAAATTAATTTTACCGTCTGAATTTCAAGGAAGAATTTCGATTTCAAAATTTTCTAAATGAAAAAAAGTTTAGCAGGCTTATTTGCTTTTATTCTTTTCCTCTCTGTTCAGTCAAAAGCTGACGAAGGGATGTGGTTACCTTCTCTAGTTGGCAAGCTGAATATTGACCAAATGCATTCAATGGGTTTAAAATTAAGTGCAGAACAGATTTACAGTATTAATAGTTCCAGTCTGAAAGATGCCGTGGTAGCGCTGGATCGGGGATCCTGCACTGCGGAGGTTGTATCAGCTGACGGTCTTTTGCTTACGAATCACCATTGTGGATTTGGTGAGATTCAAAAGCACAGCTCTGTGGAACATGATTATCTGAAAGATGGTTTCTGGGCGAAGACAAAGGATCAGGAGCTGTCGAATCCTGGTAAGAGTGTGACCTTCCTGATAAGAATGGAAGATGTAACAGATCAGGTTATGAAGGGTATTGCAGACAATGAGCCTGCCGCATCCCGTCAGGAAAAAATGATGAAAGCGATAGCCGCGATTGAGAAAGATGCCGAGGGCGATACAAAATATGAGACAAGAGTCAGGTCTTTGTTTGAAGCGAATTCCTTCTACCTTTTCGTTACTGAAACTTTCAGGGATATTCGGTTGGTAGGAGCGCCGCCACAATCGATCGGAAAATTCGGCGGCGAAGAAGACAACTGGATGTGGCCACGCCACACAGGAGACTTCTCCATGTTCAGGATTTACTGCTCCCCTGACGGTAAACCGGCCGATTACGCCAAAGAAAATGTGCCTTACCATCCAAAACACCACCTGCCCATTTCCCTGAAAGGTGTGGAGATGAACGATTATGCAATGGTAATGGGCTATCCCGGCAGGACCAACCGCTACCTCACTTCTTTCGGATTGAAATATACCATGGAGATTGTGAATGTCATCCGCATCAAAGCCAGGGAAGCCAAATTGGATATCATCAAAGATTATATGGCCAAAGGGGAGAAGAACCGGATCCAGTATGCTTCCAAATTTGCAGGCAGTTCCAACTACTACAAATATTCGATTGGTGAGAACGAAGGACTTACCGCTCTGAATGTGCTGGATAAAAAATTAGCCATTGAAAAAGATTTTGAGAATTGGGTCAATAAAGACCCTACCAGGAAAGCGAAGTATGGAGATGCGCTCAAGGGTATTGCCAAATCATATGAGTCTGTCGATGAAAAAGTTGCATCAGAATATATCCGTGAGGCGTTGCTGGGTGGTCCCGAAATCTTCAGATTTTCGGCCGGTGCAAGTTCGCTTGCCGAAGAACTGAAAGGCAACGACAAGGAAAAAATCCAGCGTGCTGCCGAAAGATTCAAGGCATCTCTGGAGGGATTCTACAAGGATTTCGATGCTGCAACAGATCAGAAAATTACGGCTGTACTCACAAAAATGTATGCTGAGAATGTTGTTGCCAAATACCATCCTTCATTCTTTGCCATCATCAATAAAAAATTCAAAGGAAATTATGCGGCATATGCCGAGCACGCTTTCAGGAAGAGTATATTCCCGGATCAGAAAAAATTGGAAGCATTCTTGAACAATCCCTCCAAGAAAGTCCTGGACAAGGATCCCGTCTATCAGGCGATGCTTTCCATGATGGAAGCCATAAAGGTCATTGGTGAAGATGTCCGCATCTCCACTACGGATCTTGAAAACGGACGAAAACTATTCGTTGCAGGCCTCAACGAAATGAACAAAGATAAAAATGTCTATCCGGATGCTAACTCAACGATGCGGCTTACCTATGGCAAAGTTGGCGACTACGACCCTAAGGATGGTGTTCACTACAGCTATTTCACGACCCTGAAAGGCTATGCTGAAAAGGGAAAAGCCGGAGATGCGGATTTTGACTTCCCTCAGAAACTGATCGACATGTATCATACCAAAGATTATGGCAGATATGCAGATAAAGACGGAACGCTACATACCTGTTTCACGACAAACAATGACATTACCGGAGGGAACTCCGGTAGTCCGGTCATGAATGCCAACGGCGAATTGATTGGTATCGCTTTCGACGGCAACTGGGAAGCAATGAGCGGAAACATTGCTTACGAAGCAGATCTGCAAAAATGTATCAATGTGGATATCCGTTTCGTTTTGTGGATAATCGACCGTTACGCCGGGGCAAAGAACCTGGTGGATGAAATGACTATTATCCGTTAAGACAGCGTTATGCAAAAGGAGTCATCGCCAAAAATCACCATGTACACGGATGGCTCCTCTTTAGGTAATCCCGGACCCGGAGGATATGGCACCTTGCTTTTGTATGGAAAACACCGGAAAGAGCTGTCGGCAGGATATCGTCTGACGACCAACAACCGGATGGAACTGATGGCCGTCATTGCGGGACTGGAAGCTTTGAAACACAAAGATTCTGGTGTAACTATTTATACTGATTCAAGGTATATTGTCGATGCAGTCGAAAAAGGGTGGCTGATAAATTGGATAAAGATCCGATTTAAGAACAAGAAAAACAGCGATCTTTGGATGAGGTTTTATGAACTCTATCAACTTCACAGGGTAAAGTTTGTATGGGTAAAAGGCCACGCCTCCATTCCGGGCAACGAAAGATGTGATCAATTGGCTGTTGCGGCAGCCAAGGGATCAGATCTTAGTGATGATACAGGGTTTATTACTGTTGAGCACTGAAATTAATGATACGGTTTTTATACAATACGGGAATTCATTTATACCATTTTCTGATATGGGTTGCCTCTTGCAGGAATCCTAAGGCTCGAAAGTGGTTATCAGGAAGGAAGAATCTTTTTGACAGATTGCAAAAAGAGGTGGTTCCCGGTGCGCCCTTGCTATGGTTTCATGTCTCCTCCCTGGGTGAGTTCGAACAGGCCAGACCGGTCATTGAAGGTGTGAGAAAAGATTTCCCCGGATATAAGATCTTAATGACGTTCTTTTCTCCGTCGGGGTACGAACTAAAGAAGGATTATCCGCTAGCTGATTATGTTTTCTATCTTCCATTGGATACCCCCTGTAATGCCTCCAGATTCCTGGATATTGTCAAACCAGACAAAGTCTTTTTTGTTAAATATGAGTTTTGGTTTAATTTCCTGACGGAACTGAAGAAGAGGAAAATTCCGACCTACATATTTTCCGCCCTTTTCAGACCTTCACAATTATTCTTTCAACCCTGGGGCAAATGGTTTAGAAAGGCTCTCAAGGCCTACACCCATATTTTTGTTCAAAACCAGAGCTCTTTTGATGTGCTGCAAAGATTTGGTTTCAACAATGTTTCCATCTGTGGAGATACACGGCTCGACCGGGTAGCCCAGATCGCCAGGTCAGCATCTAACCTGCCAAAACTGGAAGAATTCTGTGCAGGAAATAAAGTGATAGTTGCAGGCAGCACCTGGCCTGAAGACGAAGCCTTATTTATACGGTTTGTCAACGAGTGTAAGCACAAAGTCAAGTTTGTCATTGCTCCGCATGAAGTAAATCGTGATTCTCTCGGCAGAATCACTGAAAACCTTCAGAGGCCATACGTCTTTTATTCTTCAGATTCCACACTAAAAGAGCTGAACAATGCTGAGGTATTGATCGTGGATGGCTATGGATACCTTGTCTCTGTTTACCGCTATGCTAAGGTCGCCTACATTGGAGGCGGGTTTACTACCGGAATTCACAGCATCCTTGAACCTGCTGTTTTTGGTATGCCTGTTGTTTTTGGTCCGGATTATCACAAATTTCATGAAGCTTCCGAAATGATTCAGCTTAATGCCGCACATTCCATTTCGACTTATGAAGAGCTATTTTCCCTTTTTGAAAGTTACCTGACTGACCCCATCAGGCTTGAAAATGAGAGCCGGATGGCTTCGCAATACGTTGAAAGTAACCGCGGAGCCACCGATCAGATCGTTCGTTATTTCTTCGAAAAGTAACTTCTTTCCCCCTTTCTTTTTGCCTGTTTTTTTTCGAAACAAATTTCGGAAAGTATTTTTTTTTGTAAACTTTTTTGATTCGTAAATTTTTTATTTGTCTGATCATCTGCATATTAACACATAAACGTTGATAACTTTATTTTTTTCAACCGGATTCTTGTATCCGAAAAAACGACTTTGATACTATCTTTACCCATAGAAAATTATCAAACCTTATGGAGATTATTTGACGCCGATACCTGATAATTAACATTTCCGAACATAACTTTAACTATGGAACTCAACGACGTGACAGCCAAGAAAAAACATACTCATCTGAAAACTTACTCGAATGAAGAAGCCTTTGAAGCTTCTCTCAAATATTTTCAGGGAGATGAGTTGGCCGCAAGGGTCTGGATCAACAAATACGCTTTAAAAGATTCCTTCGGGAATCTTTTTGAACTGACACCCGACGATCTTCACCATCGTTTGTCCTCAGAGATAGCCCGCATTGAAAAGAAGTATCCGAATCCATTGTCAGAAAAAGAACTGTTCGAACTGTTCGAGCAGTTTAAATACATTGTTCCACAGGGTGGGCCCATGACCGGAATCGGTAATGATTTTCAGACAGGATCTTTATCCAACTGTTTCGTGGTAGGTAATGGAGCAGACTCTTACGGTGGTATCATGATGGTTGATCAGGAACAGGTTCAGCTGATGAAGAGAAGGGGTGGTGTTGGTCACGACCTGTCTCATATCCGTCCAAAGGGCTCTCCGGTAAAAAATTCGGCCTTAACTTCCACAGGAATCGTGCCTTTCATGGAACGTTTCTCCAATTCCACCAGAGAGGTCGCCCAGGATGGTCGCAGGGGTGCCTTAATGCTTTCCGTCTCCATTAAACATCCTGATTCAGAGCAATTCATTGATGCCAAAATGGATGAAGGCAAAGTTACGGGAGCCAATGTTTCCGTTAAGATTGATGACGAATTCATGAAATCAGTCCGCAACAATACAACTTATCAGCAGAAATATCCGATCAACAGCCTTGAACCGTTATATACCAATGATATAGATGCAGCAAAACTCTGGCAAAAGATCGTCTTTAATGCCTGGAAATCTGCCGAACCAGGGATATTATTCTGGGATACCGTAATCCGGGAATCCGTTCCGGATTGCTATGCCGATCTGGGTTACGGAACCGTTTCCACCAATCCATGCGGCGAAATTCCGCTTTGCCCCTATGATAGCTGCCGTTTGATTGCCGTAAACCTTTATTCTTACGTAGATCATCCGTTTACACCTCAGGCGAAATTCAATTTTCCGCTTTTCCGCTCGCACGTCAGGCTTTCACAGCGAATCATGGATGACATCATCGATCTTGAGCTGGAGAAGATTGATGCTATTTATGATAAAATCCTTCTGGATCCCGAAGCTGATGACATCAAACAGGTCGAGCTGAATTTGTGGGAAAAAATCAGGGAAAAAGCGATTAATGGACGCAGAACCGGCATCGGCATAACAGCTGAAGGGGATATGCTTGCGGCGCTTGGCCTGCAATACGGGTCTGAGAATGCCATCGACTTTTCTGTCGAGGTTCACAAGATTGTTGCCATCGAGGCTTATCGCGGTTCAGTTATACTTGCCAAAGAACGTGGACCTTTTCCGATTTATGACTCCAAAAAAGAAGTTAACAATCCGTACATCAAGCGTCTGGCCCTGGCAGATCCGGAGCTTTATGAAGAGATGGTTCTACACGGCCGGAGAAACATTGCCTTGTTGACCATCGCTCCTACCGGAACGACCAGCCTGATGACACAAACCACTTCAGGCATCGAGCCTGTTTTCATGCCGGTTTACAAAAGAAGAAGGAAAGTTAATCCCAACGATAAAGAAGCCCGAGTTGATTTCGTAGATGAAATGGGTGATTCATGGGAAGAATATCTTGTTTTTCATCACAAATTCAAACTTTGGATGGAGATCAACGGGTACAAGACTAATAAGAAGTACAGCAGTGAGGAAATTGACGTATTGGTCAATAAATCACCTTATGCCAAGGCAACCTCCAACGACATCGACTGGATGGCTAAAGTCAGGATGCAGGGACAGATTCAAAAATGGGTAGATCACTCCATTTCCGTCACCATAAACCTTCCCGAAGATGCAACCGAAGAGCTTGTTGGCAAACTGTTTTTCTCTGCCTGGGAGAGTGGCTGCAAGGGTGTAACCGTCTACCGTGAAGGTTCCAGAACAGGTGTTCTGCTTTCTACAAAAGACAAGAAAAAAGAGGGTGTTTTTCCGGTCAAACGGCCTGAAATGTTAGAAGCAGATATCGTTCGGTTCCAGAACAACAAGGAAAAATGGATTGCCTTCATAGGACTTATTGACGGCAGACCTTACGAAATATTCACCGGTCTGGCAGACGACGAAGATGGAATTCTCCTTCCACGGTCTGTTACCGACGGATGGATCATCAAGAACCGCGACGAAAACGGAGTGTCCAGGTATGACTTCCAATACCGAAACAACCGGGAATATAAAACCACTATCGAAGGATTGTCCTTCAAATTCAATCCGATTTTCTGGAACTATGCGAAATTGATTTCGAGTGTACTCAGGCACAGCATGCCGATTCAGAAAGTAGTGGAACTCATTACCAGCCTTCAGTTTGACGTCGAATCGATCAATACCTGGAAAAACGGTGTGGCCAGGGCCCTTAAGAAGTTCATTCCGAATGGGACATCCTGTGAGGATGCCAAATGTGAGGGGTGTGGATCCGACAATGTAATATATCAGGAAGGATGCCTGATCTGCAAGGATTGTGGCTCTTCCAAATGTGGATAAGCTTTTTCATAAGTATTTAGATAATTATCTCTGGAGGGAAGATCGAAAGGTCTTCCCTTTTTTTATTCCAGGTAGGTGTATCCGTATAATCCAGATCGATAATTGGATAAGAATTCTTTCCCTTCCTCAGCAGAGATGATCCCCGATTTAACGGACGAGGTCACCCATGTTTCAACCGTACGGACGAGTTTTTTCGGATTATACTGGACATATTCCAACACTTCCGCAACCGTTTCCCCGTCGATGACCTGATCGATGGAGTATCCCTTATCGTCGACCGAAACGTGGACAGCGTTGGTATCGCCAAAGAGGTTATGCAGATCCCCGAGGATTTCCTGGTAAGCGCCTACCAGGAAGACGCCCATGTAATAGGGTTCTTTTGGCTTAAGTGAATGAACCGGCAGGTTATAGGACTGACTGCGTGCGGAAATGAAGTTTTCGATTTTACCATCCGAATCACAGGTGATATCCTGAATCGTGGCAGTGCGGTCGGGCTTCTCATCGAGCCTGTCTAACGGGATGATCGGGAAAATCTGGTCTATTGCCCACGAATCAGGCAAGGATTGGAACAGAGAAAAATTACAGAAGTATTTATCCGACAATAACTTAGGCAATGCAACAAACTCTTCCGGCACATGCTTTAGCCCATTAATCATCTGAGTGGTCTCTTTGGCAATGGACCAGAATAATCGTTCAATTTTCGCCCGGGTGGAGATGTCGAGCAATCCCAGACTGAACCGGTCGAGGGCCTCTTCACGGATTTGCTGGGCATCGTGCCAGGTCTCCAACATCCTGGGCTGGTTCAGATTATCCCACAAAGCGTAGATCTCTCTCAGCAATTCATGATCGTCCGGGTTTACTTCTTCTTCGTCTTCCCATGTCGGAAGAGTCGTAGATTCGAGGACTTCGAAGACGAGCACAGAGTGGTGAGCCGTCAATGATCGGCCAGACTCGGTAATGACATTTGGATGCGGAATACCGTTTTTTTCACTCACATCAACCAGGGTGGAAACCACATCATTGACATATTCCTGAATGCTGTAGTTGACACTGCTTTCGCTGGACGATCGGGTGCCATCATAGTCGACTCCCAGTCCACCGCCAATGTCCACAAAATCAATTTGAAAACCATTTTTATGCATCTGGACATAAAACTGGGATGCTTCGCGCATGGCCAGTTTGATCCGGCGAATTTTATTGACCTGGCTTCCGATGTGAAAATGGATCAGATGAAGACAATCTTTCATCTTGTTTTTATCAAGATAATCGAGGGCTTCGAGCAGTTCACTGGAAGTCAGTCCGAATTTACTGCCATCGCCTCCTGAGTCTTCCCATTTGCCGCTTCCGGTACTGGAAAGTTTGATACGGATACCCAGATTAGGCTTGATTTTGAACTGTTTGGCAATCTTGACGATGAGCTTCATCTCACTGAGTTTCTCAATCACCAGGTAGATGCGGCGACCCATTTTTTGCGCCAGCAGGGCAAGTTCGATATAATCTTCGTCCTTGTAGCCGTTACAAATAATTAGTGACTCGTTGTCGGTATTGATGGCAATGACGGCATGAAGCTCCGGTTTGGACCCGGCTTCCAGTCCGATGTTGAATTTCTTCCCGTGGGAGACAATCTCTTCCACGACAGGCCTCATCTGATTTACCTTGATAGGATAAATGATAAAATTTTGAGCATGATAAGCATATTCTTCGGCGGCAATCTTAAAGCAGCTGGCCATTTTTTCGATCCGGCTATCCAGAATATCCGGAAACCTAAGCAAAACAGGAGTAGAAACATCTCTCAGCTGCAACTCTTCCACGAGATCCATAAGATCGACCTGCACCCCATCTTTACGCGGGGTAACTGCAACATGACCTTTCTCGTTAATCGAGAAATAATTAATACCCCACCCATTGATGTTGTAAAGTTCTGCAGAATCTTCTACACGCCATTTTCTCATTTGAATAACTTATAATCTTCGGGTTGTAATAAAATTTTCGGCACAAATGTAAAAAATATTTGTGCTTTAAATATCATTGAACTACAGCGTATTTCCTAACTCCTTCCGGCAGATTGATGAACTCATATGCCTGGTTCCTCAGCTGAGGTGTGTAACCTGCATCGCTGATGCATTTCTGCATCTCCCAGGCATCCATCGAAAAGGAGGCGCCAGCCGCTGATACCACATTTTCCTCAATCATGATTGAACCAAGATCGTTGGCTCCGGCATGCAGGGCCAGCTGGCCGGTTTCCTTACCGACCGTGAGCCAGGACGCCTGAATATTCTCAAAGTTATTCAGCATGATCCTGCTTAAGGCGATCATTCTGATATAATCGATGGGAAGAATTGCTTTGAACTCCTGGGTCTTCCCCAGCAAAGTTCCTTCCGACATGAACGGCCAGGGGATAAAGGCTTTAAACCCGGGGCTGTTATCCGGTTTCAATGCCTGAAGGTCTCTGAGCTTAACCAGATGTTCCATTCGTTCCAGCGGCGTTTCGATGTGACCAAACATCATGGTGGCGGAAGTAAGCATTCTCAGCTGATGAGCCTCCTTCATCACTTCGAGCCAATCCTTTGCAGAAGCTTTTCCGGGAGAAATCTCCTTTCGTACCCGGTCGCACAAGATTTCTGCTCCTGCGCCGGGTAGACTGTCCAGTCCGGCGGCCATCAGTTTTTCAAGGACTTCCCGGAAGGAGATTCGTTCTTTTCGGGCGATGTGAACGATTTCCGGTGGACCGAGGGCATGCAGTTTAACTTCAGGGTACTTATTTTTTAATTCGCTGAAAAGGTCGGTATAAAATTTCAGGCCATATTTCGGATGCATTCCACCCTGCAATAACAACTGATTCCCACCGAGTTGAATCATCTGATCGATCTTCTGCTGATATTCTTCCATGGTGGTGGTGTAGGTTCCATCGCCGTTTATCTTGCGATGAAAGTTACAAAAGGTGCATCCGGAAATACAAATATTGGTGATGTTAACGTTTCTGTCGATCATCCAGGTAACGACATTGCCGGGTTTATGGATTTGTCTCAATGAATCAGCTATCCAGACTAAATCGGGGGTTGAAGCCTCCATGAACAGTTTTAAACCCTCTTGAGCAGTCAGTGGTTCAAGGTCTAGAGCCCGCTGAAACAGTATTTTTTCATTTTTCATTTTTCGTTACTAATATTGGGTTAAAGGTAGTAATTTTGAACCAAAGCCATTTTACCAGTTCCTTTACGTAGATTAAAAGCCATGATATTAAAGAAAGTCAGTCCGGGAATTCCTGTACAACACCAGATATTTTTGCTTGAAGATGTTGAAGAGTCGTCAAAAATTCCCGTCAGCGAAGAAGAACGTGTTTACCTGCAAAACAAGTTGAACAATGAAAAGCGATTCGTTGAGATCAACCGGTTTACCAGCAAAATTGTCGTTATAACTATTCCACAGTTGAAAGATGAAAATTCATCGTTGGAAGCCTGGAGAAGGAGGGGCAATGAAGCGGCACAATGGGCCAGGGAGGAAAAAATAAAAACGATAGAAATTACCTCCTTTCCGGAAAGCGCTGAAAACCTGCTTGCATTTGCGGAAGGGGCGATATTGGGTAGCTACCAGTTTCTAAAATACAACACAAAGGCCGAAAAAACAAAGACCGCTTTACAGGAGATCTTTGTAAACGGTGACACCCTTACTGAAAAGCAGTTAGAGGAACTTTCCACCCTGACCAAAGCAGTTTTCAAGGCCCGCGACCTGGTGAATGAACCGGTCATCAGTCTCAATACCGAAAAATTTAGCTCAATGCTTGAACAAATGAGCCGCGAAGCTGGTATTCACAGTGAGATTTTGGGTAAAGAACAGATTGAAGCGCTCGGGATGGGAGGATTGTTGGCTGTTAACAAGGGAAGTGTTGATCCGCCAACTTTTACCGTTTTAGAATGGAAACCTGATCAGACCATTATAAATCAGCCAATTGTATTGATAGGGAAAGGTGTCGTATTCGACACAGGCGGTCTAAGCCTTAAGCCAACGGCCAAATCGATGGATTACATGAAATGTGATATGGCAGGGGG